>Ga0213881_10000585_pt1 | contig 22165 bp, 19 predicted proteins | sample BarmaccoBMER_R08_FD_160104 | JGI IMG/M metagenome (GOLD analysis project Ga0213881, IMG submission 160104) | Barbacenia macrantha exposed rock microbial communities from rupestrian grasslands, the National Park of Serra do Cipo, Brazil - ER_R08 ... | reverse complement strand
GGGGGGGGGGGGGGGGGGCGGGGGCCGGATGGAGACTATGGAGAGGTGGGCGCTGGGATGAGTGAGACGGGCGGATCAGCGTTCATCGAGCGCTTGGGCGAGGGCGGCGCGCATTTCCGGCAGGGGCGCCGCGGCGCATCCGGTCATCAGCTCGACCTGGCGGGCGGCCTGATGCAACAGCAGGTCAGCGCCGCTCGCCACGGGAATCCCGGCCTTGGTCGCGGCCATCGCGAGCGGTGTCGGCCACGGAGCGTAGACCACGTCCAGCACGGCGACGGGACCGGCCGGGGGGAACCAATGTCGTTCGGCCAAAAAGTCACTGGCTCCCGCCGGAACCGTAGAAATCAGAAGGTCAGTGTCGCGGATCTCCGTGGTGAGCGGCCGCACGTCCGCCACCATGCCCAGCCGGCGCGCGGCAGCCAGCAGATCGGCGGCCTGGCCGCGGGCCAGCACCACCGTCTCGCCGAGGCCCAGTTCGCGCAGGGCGGCCAGGGCAGCGCCGGCGGTGGCGCCCGCGCCCACGATGGTGGCCGTCGCCGGCCTGGTGACCCCCGCCTCCGCCAGCGCGGCCACCATGCCGGGCACGTCGGTGTTGTAGCCGTGGCGGCCGTCGGGCTCGAACACCACGGTGTTGGCGCCGCCCACCTGGGTGGCCAGCGGCTCGGTGTGGTCGAGCAGCCCCAGGACGGCGCGTTTGAGCGGCATGGTCAGCGACAATCCGGCCCAGTCCGCGTCGAGTACCGCGGGCAGGCCCTGCTCGTCGCACTCGATCACCTCATACTCCCAGTCGTCCAGGCCCAGGGCCCGGTACGCGGCGGTGTGCAGGACCGGCGACAGCGAGTGGGCTATCGGCTTGCCCAGGACGGCTGCCCGGGGCATTTACCGGCCAGTGGTTGTGTTGTGGCGGAGTTCCTGCTCGAACTCCAGGAACTGGGTGTAACTGCTGGTGAACTTGGTGAGCTTGGTCTTCGGGTCCACGGTGACGAAGTACAGCCAGTTACCCGCCGCGGGATTCAGCGCGGCCTGGATAGCGGCGGCGCCGGGGCTGTCAATCGGACCGGGCGGCAGGCCCTTGAACTTGTAGGTGTTGTACGGCGAGTCGCTCTGGAGTTGCGTACCGCGGGCCAGGATGCCGTAGGTGTTCAGGCCGTACAGGACCGTGCTGTCGAGCTGGAGCTTCATGCCCTGGGCCAGGCGGTTGTAGATGACCCGGGCGATCTTCGGATAGTCCGAGACGCTGCCGCCCTCGGCCTGGACCAGGCTGGCCACGATGATCACCTGGTCCGGATGGGCGTTCTGCGTCAGGTTGACGGCGCCCGCCTCCAGATTGAAGCTCTGCACCATCTGCTGGAGCACGCTGAGCGCGCTGGCGTTGGGCTGGATCTGGTATGTGTCCGGGTACAGATAGCCTTCGGGCTTGCCGTGGGCGTAGGGAGGCAGGCCCAGGGCGGACAGGTTCTTGAGAGCCTGCTGATAGGCGCTCGGCGAGATGTGCGGGTCGGCCGCTGCCAGCCTGGCGATAATGTCCGTCGCCCGCAGGCCCTCCGGGATCCGGGCGGTGAACTCCACCACGTTGGCCGGGTTGACCAGCATGGCGTAGGCCAGCGTGGCCTGCATGTGCTTGTGCATGCGGAACGTGCCAGGCACCAGGCCCTGCGTGTTCGTGCTGTGCTCGGCGGCCAGGACGAACGCCCGGTCGCTGGCGATCACGCCGTTGTTCAGCAGCTCTGGCGCCAGGCTGGTGGCGGTGTCGCCGGAATTCACCTCGACCATGACGCTGCCGTAGCCCGCGCCGGTGAAATCCGCCGGATGGTATTTGCTCTGGTAGAAGCTGTAGGCATAGTAGCCGCCGACGGCTATCGGCGTCAGGATCACCAGCGCGGCGATCCACGGAGCCATCCAGCGGATCCGGTGACGTCTAACGCGCCGCTCCGGCTCCTCCTCCTCCTCTTGGTCCAGCTCCTCCTGGTACTGCTGGCGCCCGCGCCTGTTCCGGCCTCGGCCCCGGCCTCCGCGCGGCTCTGGCTGCGGCCACCCGGCCTGGTCGTCCCAGCCGCCGTCCTCGTGTCCATCCGGGCCGTCAGCTCCCTCGGGACCCTCAAAACCGGGCATGAAGCTTCCGCCGGCGTGGTAGCCGTCGTCATAGTGGTCCGGCTGACCGGGAGGATAACCGCGCTGGTCCTCGTCGTAGCGCACGCGCTGGGGCGGGGCGGGCTGCCAGGCTGGCGCCTGGGGAGCCTGCCGCTGCGGCGGCTGCCACTGCTGCTGCGACGGTCGCTGGGGCTGCTGGGGCTGCTGGGGCTGCTGGGGCCATTGGGGCTGCTGTTGCGACGGCGGCGGTTGCTGATGTGGCTGAGGTTGCCGCTGTGGCTGCCATCGCGGACCAGGCTGGGCTGGGGGCTGAGGCTGGGCCGGGCGCTGGGGGTGGCGCGGGCCTTGCGGCTGACCTGACGGATCCCATGATGGAATCCGGCGAGGCTCGAGGTGGCGCCCCGGTTCGGGTTCGTGGTGAACCGGCTCATACTCGGGTGGCGGCTGGCCCTGCCGCGAAGGCGGGGGAACCTGCCCCCCGTGCCTCCCGGCCTGGTCAGGCCGCCAGCCGCCGTGCGGGTTGGTCACGGGCCGGTTCCTTCCGTCACTAGTTCGCCTGGAGGGTACCCGGTGCCACGCTCGGTATCCAAGGCGGCCTGCAGCAGCACGGCCGCGGCGGCGGCGTCAACGACCTGCCGCCGGGCCCGGGAATCCTTCCCCCCCAGGCGCAGCGCGGCATGCGCCGTGCTGGTGGTGAAGCGCTCGTCGAGCAGGCGCACCGGGATCGGCGTGATGCGATCCGCCAGCGCGGCCGCGAAGTCCCGCGCCGCCTTGGCGGCGTGACTCTCCCGGCCGGACAGCGAGGTCGGCAGCCCGGCGATGACCTCGACCGGCCCGGCCTGTTCGGCCAGCTCCGCCAGCGCGTCCAGGTCTCCCCTGCCGCGCCGGACGACGGTCAGCGGTGTGGCGAGGATGCCGCCCGCGTCACTGCGAGCCACCCCGATGCGTACCGAGCCCACGTCGACGGCCAGGCGGACGCCCGGTCTCACGTGGGGTGGCCCAGGGAACGGGGCCGCAGGGGCCGGGCGTGGCCCCAGGCGCAGCAGCATGCCAATTACGTTACCTACCGGGCCGTACGGTGTCTCGCAAAGCAGCACGAACAGCATCAAACGCCGCATCGATCACCGCTCGGTCACCCTGGGTAACCGGCGCGCCGCCACCCTGGGCGACATCGGGCTTGCCGCCGCCGCCACCGCCGAGAGCCTTCGCCGCGATCCCGACCAGGGTTCCGGCCGACAGGCCGAAGCCCCGGCCGGCCTCGTTGACGGCGATCACCACCACGGGGCGGTCGTTCGGCACGCCCACGACCATGACCACCGCCGGCCGGCCGCGGTTCACCCGTCCGCGCACGTCGAGGGCCAGTTTACGCAGGTCGTCGGTCTCGGCGCCGTCCGGCGCCTGGTGCGCGACGAAGGCCATGCCGCTGATGTCCTCGGCGCTCGCCGCGATGTCGCCCGCGTTTTCCAGCAGCTTGGCGGCGCGGAGCCGCTGCAGCTCGCGCTCCGCTTCGCGGAGCCTGGTGACCAGGCCGCCGATCCGCTCGGGAAGCTGCTCGCGAGGTGCCTTAAGCTGCTCGCTGAGCTGGCTGACCAGCACGCTCTCCCTGGCCAGGAAGCGGAACGCGTCGAGGCCGACCAGCGCCTCTACGCGGCGGACGCCGCTTCCGATGGATGCCTCCCCGAGGAGCTTGACCAGGCCGAGCTGACCGGACCTGGCCACATGCGTGCCGCCGCACAGCTCACGGGAGTAGTCGCCCACCTCCACGACCCGGACCTGGTCGCCGTACTTCTCGCCGAACAGGGCCAGCGCTCCCATCTCCCGCGCCTCATCCTGCGTGGTGTAGAACGCGTGCACGTCGAGGTCGTTGACCAGCACGGCGTTGACCTCGTCCTCGCTGTCCTTGAGTACCGATTGGGGCACGGCGCCCTGGGCGGTGAAGTCGAACCGCAGCCGGCCCGGCGAGTTCTCCGATCCCGCCTGCGCCGCGGACTCCCCCAGCGCCCCGCGCAGCGCCCGGTGCACCATGTGGGTCGCGGTATGCGAGCGCGATATCGCCCGGCGGCGTTCCACGTCGATCCCGGCGTACGCCGGGGAGCCGTTGATGACCTCACCGCTGACGACCTTGCCGCGGTGCACGATCAGGCCGGATATCGGCGTCTGGACGTCGTAGACCTCGATCTCGGCCCCGCCGGTGGTGGTGATGCGGCCGGAGTCCGCGAGCTGTCCGCCGCCTTCGGCGTAGAAGGGGGTGCGGTCGAGGACGACGCCTACCTCGGTGCCCTGGCCGACGGCCGTGACGGGCACGCCGTCCGGGCCGAGCAAGCCGACGATGGTCGCCTCGCCCTCGGTCTGGTCGTAACCGGTGAAGGTGACGGTGCCCGCGCGCTCCACCAGGTCCGCGAATACCGAAATATCGGCATTACCGGTCTTCTTTTCCTTGGCGTCCCGCTGGGCGCGCTCCCGCTGTTCCGCCATCAGCCGGCGGAAGCCCTCCTCGTCGACCATGAGCCCCTGCTCGGCCGCCATCTCCAGGGTCAGGTCGATCGGGAACCCGTAGGTGTCATGAAGCTGGAACGCCTGCGCCCCCGACAGCGTGCCGCTCCGCTTGCGCTTGATCTCCTCCACCGCGGCGTCGAAAATCGCGGTACCGGTACGCAACGTGGTGCTGAAGGCCGCCTCCTCGGCGTCGATCACCGTGTGGATGTTGGCCCGGTCCCGGTGCAGCTCGGGGTACAACGGCGCCATCGCGTCAATCGCCGACGTGGTCAGCTCGTGCATGAAACGCTCATTGGGGCTCGCGCCGCCGCCGCGGTGGCTGCCGGCCAGCAGCCTGAGGTTGCGGATGCTCCGGCGCAGGACGCGGCGGAGGACGTAACCCGCGCCCTCGTTGCCGGGCAGCACGCCGTCCTCGATCAGCATGACCGCGCAGCGGACGTGGTCGGCGACGATCTTGAGCGCCGTATCTGTCCTGGCGTCCCGGCCGTACCGCTGCTCGGTGAGCTCGGCCGCCCGGTCCAGGATCTTCCAGGTGGTGTCGACCTCGTAGATGTTGTCGACGCCCTGGACCAGGGCCGCCATCCGCTCCAGGCCCATGCCGGTGTCGACGTTCTTGAACGGCAGCGGGCCCTCGATATCGAAGTCGTCCTTGGCCCGTACCTTGCTGAGCTGGTCCTGCATGAAGACCAGGTTCCAGACCTCCAGGTAGCGGTCCTCGTCCGCTTCCGGACCGCCGTCGCGGCCGTATTCGGAGCCCCGGTCGTAGTAGATCTCGGAACACGGGCCGCCCGGACCGGGTACCCCCATGTGCCAGTAGTTGTCTTTCAGGCCCCTTCTCTGGATGCGGCTTTCCGGCAGGCCGATCTCGTCGCGCCAGATGCTGTAGGCCTCATCGTCGCCGTGCAGGACGGTTGCCCACAGCCTTGATTCCGGGAAGCCGAAACCGCCGTCCTGCTCGGATCTGGTGAGCAGCTCCCAGGCGAACGGGATCGCGCCTTCCTTGAAGTAGTCGCCGAACGACCAGTTGCCCAGCATCTGGAAGAAGGTCGCGTGCCGGGTGGTCCGGCCGACCTCCTCGATGTCGTCGGTCCTGACGCACTTCTGCACGTCGGCCACTCGGCGGTGCGGCGGGGTGCGCTGGCCGAGCAGGTACGGCTTGAACGGCTGCATCCCGGCGATCACGAACAAGACCGTCGGGTCGTCGGCGACCAGGCTGGCCGAGGGCACGATAGCGTGCCCTTGCTGCTTGAAATAAGCAAGGAAGCGGCGGGCGATCTCTGCCGACTCCATCAGTGGCCATCCTTCTGGTCGGATCCGTCGGTTTCTCGTGATCTGAGGTTATTGGAATACAGGTCCATGCCCTCGCGTACATCCCGGGCGAACCGGATGGTTTCCCGCACGGTCGCCCGCGCGCCTGGCGCACCGGTTACTCTGCCGGACACCTTGCGCCCTATCGCGGAGACACGCCGGTAAGTCATGATTCCGAGAGTCGCCCCCGCCCCCAGCCAGAACGCCCGGCGGATCATCGGGATACTCCTTCCCTCAGTTCCCGGCGGTCCATAACGCCGCCGCCGGAGGCCCAGGCCGGTTCAGCACTGCCTGGCAGCGTGCGGCGGGCCTGACGGCGGAGACTCACGGCGCGCCGCACTCCGTAGGCGAGCGCGGCCGCGCGGCCCACCGGGCCGTGCGCTATGGCCCGGCCGAACCCGGCCAGCGCGCCGACCTGATCGGCCAGGTCGGCCATGCCCGCGCCGAGTTCGTCCATGCTCGCGGACACCGATTCGGCCCGGTCCAGCTGCCGGCCCGCCCGGTCCACCGCCGCCTGCGCCCCGTCCACGGCGATCTGGGCCCGGTCGATCAGCACTCCGCCGCGCTCGCGTAGCTCGGTGACCAGCCGGGTGCTCTCCGACAGGAACCTGGCCATCGCGAGCAGCGCGGGTATGCCCGCGAGCGCGAGCAGCGCGAAGGCGATGGCGGCGATCAACGCGGCCGTCTGCGTCATGCCTGCTCCTCGGTGTCGGTCTTCGGGTCCTTCGGTTCGTCATCCTGATGCGGGCTATTCCGGAGGATGGCCCGGATGCGCGACGTCCGTTCGTTCAAACGCTCTTCAAGGCCATGCCGGGTCGGCTCGTAATAGGTCCGGCCTGCCACCGGGTCCGGAGCGTAGCGCTGCGCCACCACGCCGCCGGAGAAGTCGTGCGGGTACCGGTAGCCCTCTCCGTGACCGATCCGGCCCGCTCCAGGATAGTGTGCGTCGCGCAGGTGCGCGGGCACCGCCCCGATGCGTCCCGCGCGCACATCCGCGTCGGCCGCGGTGATGGCCTTGATGACGGCGTTGGACTTCGGCGCCAGCGACAGGTGGATGACCGCCTGGGCCAGGTTGATCCGGGCCTCGGGCAGGCCGACGAACTCCACCGCGTGCGCGGCCGCGATGGCGGTCTGGAGCGCGGTGGGATCGGCCATGCCGATGTCCTCGCTGGCGTGCACGATCAGGCGCCGGGCGATGAACCGCGGATCCTCGCCCGCCGCGATCATCCTGGCCAGGTAGTGCAGCGCCGCGTCCACGTCGCTGCCCCTGATCGACTTGATGAACGCGCTGATCACGTCGTAGTGCTGGTCGCCGTCCCGGTCGTAGCGGACCGCCGCGCGGTCGACCGCGCGCTCCAGCGTCTCGATGTCGATCGTGCTCGTGCCGAGGGCGGCGGCCTCCAGGTAGGTGAGCGCGCGGCGGGCGTCGCCGCCAGCCAGCCGGACCAGATGCTCGCTGGCCGCCTCGTCCAGGGTCACCTTGCCGCCGAGGCCCCGTTCGGTGTCGGCCAGCGCGCGGTCGATCACCTCGCGGATGTCGTCATCCGACAACGGCTGGAGGGTGAGCAGCAGGGACCGGGACAGCAGCGGGGACACCACGGAGAAGAACGGGTTCTCCGTGGTCGCGCCGATGAACGACACCCAGCGGTTCTCCACGGCAGGCAGCAGCGCGTCCTGCTGGGTCTTGCTGAACCGGTGGACCTCGTCGACGAACAGCAGCGTCTGGGTGCCGCTCATGCCGAGCGTCCGGCGCGCGGCATCCACCGCCGCCCGCACGTCCTTCACGCCCGCGCTCACCGCGGAGATCTCCACGAAACGCCGCCGTGTCACCTGGCTGACCACGTACGCCAGCGTCGTCTTGCCGGTGCCGGGCGGGCCCCACAGCAGCAGCGACATCGGCGCGTCGTTGTCGATCACCTTGCGGAACGGCGTGCCCTGCCCGGTCAGGTGATGCTGCCCGATGACCTCGTCCAGGTTGCGCGGCCGCATCCGGACGGCCAGCGGCGCGGCGGCCTGGGCGGCGGCTTCCTCCGCCTCGTCGAACAGGCTCACCGCGTCACCACCCTCCGGTCATCCACGTCCCGACCCTACCCCCGCGTGCGCTCCTCAGCTCCGCGCGGCTTTTGAAGATCATTCCCGCGAACGGCTGTGGTTTCTCCCGCCGGGACCCTTTCCCCGGAAAGCGCCAGGAGCACGGACGCGGTACGGGCGTCGCCGGGCAGGAACGCCTCCAGCTTCAGCTCAGCGAGCGTGACATCGACGGCGGTCGCGAAGCTGCTGATGGTGGTGATGAGGCACAGCGTCACACCGGCCCTGTTCGTGTCGGTGGCGATAACCGATTCGGTGCGCGAAGGCCGCCGGCTGCTCGAAGAGTTCAGCCGGGCCAGCTACGGGATGCCGCTGGACCAGCTCGAGACCATCCAGGCCCTCGCGGCCGGACCGCCCGGGTATGTGGCCGAGCGGCTGCACGGCTATGTGGCGGCCGGGGCGCGGCACCTGGCCTGCCGGATCGCCAGCCCTGACACGTGGATGACCAGCCCGTCGTGTGCGGTCTCGAAGGCGGCCTGGCCGTTCCGGGCCTTCGCGAGCATGTCCGCGGACATGTGGGTGAGCACGATCCGGCGGCTGGTGAGGTCGCTCCGGTGGGCGGCGAGATCGGCATGGCGCAGGTGATACGGGACGGCCTTGTCGAAGTAGTACGCCTCGGCGATCAGCAGGTCCGCGCCGTCCGCTACGTCCGGCAGGTCGCCGGTCCAGGCCGTGTCCCCGGTGTAGCCGATGGTGGTACCGCCCGTATCGAGCCGCAGTGCCAGCGGCGGGGCGCCGCTGGGATGGCTCACCTCCCAGGTCCGTACCTGGATGCCGGTCACGGTCGTGGTCGCGCCGGGCGGCAGTTCCACTACGTCCACGTCGAAGCGGCGCTGGACGTCTACCGCCCCGGGAAAGGATGCTTCCATCGCCTGGCGGAGGCGGTCTGCGGTGCCCGGCGGCCCGGCCACGGTAAGCGGCTGGGTCCGCCTGGTGAACTGGCCGTCGAGGATGAGGAACGGCAGCCCGCCGAAGTGATCCCCATGAAGGTGTGACACGAACACGGCGGCGATCTCGCCGGGGTCGAGACCGCACGCCTTGAGCGCGCTGAGCGAAGTCGCGCCGCAGTCGAGCAGAACCGGCGGCCGGTCCGGCGCGCGCAGGTGAATGCACGCCTGGTACCGGCCGCCGCTGCCGAACGCGTCACCCGATCCGGCGAATGTCACAGTGACTCTCGACTGCCGAGTTCCGTCCATCGAGGTTCCGTCCATCGAGCCAGTATGTGGCCGCGCCTCAGCGTAGCGGGCTGGTGGTCCAGTTCGCCGGATCGGCGCCCAGAAGGTGCAGGGCCTTGGCCACTCCCAGCGCGCCACCAAGTCCGCCAGCTCCCGGGGGCGGCGAGCTGGTGGCCGGTTCGGTGGTATCGAGGCCGATGAATACCTGCATCCCGCTCACGCCGGCCGCGCATAGGCTCTGATACCCCTTACCAGGCTCGTTGAGCATCCGCAGTACCGCTTTGGCACCATCCAGCGTCACGTACTGCGACTGGCCCGCGATGAACTTGCACGAGGCGCCGAGCGGAGTGGGCATGATGTCCAGTCCGAGTGCGCCGGGGTCAACGGCGGGACCCAGGTTCAGCCCCTGGCCGACCAGTTCGCCGGAAGGTGTCACGCCGAACGTTGCGCTGGTCGCCGTCCAGCCCGCCGGAACACCGGTGAACCAGTACGGGAACCTGATCGGCGTGGTGTCCGTATATCTCACGTTCGCCGCGACCCGCGACAGCGTGGTGTGCACACTCGCCACAGGCACCTCCGGCCCGGTGGCGGCCAGCAGAATCGACCACGAGTCCGGCGCATACTCCCAGATGAGCGAATTGTCCTTGTCCTTGCTCCCGGTCAAGACGGCTGCGCGGCTCCAGAAGGCAGGCCGGCCGTTGACCTGCGGCGCCACACCGGTCGCCCGCAGCGGACTGCTGACGGAGCCGTCGTTGAGATGACATGTCAGCACCTGCTGGGATGGTGCTCCCGTCGTGGTGCATGCCCCAGCGGCGTTCACCGTCAGCAGGATTGAGTTGCCTCCGGCCGAGGCGCCCAGCGAGACGGTTTGCGTGCTAGTGCTCAGTTGAGCGTCTGGCCCGCCCATCGTGTACCCGGCCGGAAGCCAGCCGAACGACGCGTATGGCATCAGCGGGTCGAACTGCCTGGGCGCCACGGCGGGCATGATGCCGGGCGCGGCGGTGGCGGTTGCGCCGGAGGCTGTGCCCGCGGCGGGAGTCGCGCTCGCTGACGGGACCGCGGTGCCCGAACCGCCCGCGTCGGGGGTGACGGCGGTCCCCGGGCCAGGCACCACGACCAGCGTGACCACCGCCCCCGCCACCGCCGCGACCGCCAGCGTCGAGCCACCAGCTATCGCTTGCCGCCAGCGGCGGTCACGGCGGCCTCGGCTCACCGCCAGATCGATATCGACCCTGGCTGGCGGGGCCTCGGTATCCGCCAGTCCGCTGAGCAGTGTTCGCACATGCATTTCGTCCACGATTCAGATCTCCTTCCGGGCGGCGGATGGCTCGAGTGCACGTCGCATGGCCGCCAGTCCCTTGGCCGTCTGGCTCTTCACCGTCCCGGGCGAGCAGCCGAGCGCCGCCGCGGCCTGCTCCACGTCCAGGTCGCAGTAGAAGCGCAGCACCAGGGTGGCCCGCTGCCGTGGTGGCACAGCGGCGAGCGCCTCACGCACGTCAAGCACCGCGTCGCGGTCCGAGCCCGGGGCGGCGTTGTCCGGCACGAACCCGGCGAGCAGTACCCGCTTGCGCCACAGCGAGCGCCGCTCGCCGAGGAAGGTACGGAACAGGATCGTCCGGACGTACCCGTCGACGTTGTCCATCCGCCGCGCCCGCGGCCAGTGCGTGAACAGCCGCGTAACCGTTACCTGAACCAGGTCGTCGGCGGAATGCCAGTCCTGGCAGAGCAGGTAGGCAACCCGCCGCAGCCAGGTCAGGCGGGATTCGACATACTCCACGTATTCGGCGTCCCGGCGTCCGCTCACCCGCCACCGCCCATGTTCGCCATCACACCCACCTAATGCGGGTGGCCCGCCAGCCGGTTGCCCGCCCCTCCCCGATCCCCTCCCCTCCCCGATCCCCTCCCATCCCGATCCCTCCCATCCCGATCCCTCCCATGATCATGGGTCGTTTGCGGGAATAGTTACCGGCTTTGACCCATGATCATCGTTCGCGGGCTCCGCGGGCGCGGGCGGGGCGGGGCGGGGCGGCGCGGCCGGAGGATACATGTGGGGGGTGACATCCACGGGTGGGTGTCCACATTGCGGCGCCTGGCTATACAGGTCGTCCACAGGCTCGGTCGCCCGCCGCGCTCGGGACGGCTCGCTGGGCCAGGGTGTCATACATGCCAATCGACCTTCCCGAAGAATCCGCTGAACTGCTTGCGAGCCAGCATGGAGCAATCGCCCGGCGACAGGCTGCTGCCGTCGGCATAGACCCTGAGACGCTCCGCAACAGGAGGCGGAACGGCCGCTTTCAACATCCCTACTGGGGCGTCTACCTGGCCTTCTCTGGAGACCCCGACCGAGAGGCGGATTTGTCCGCCGCATTGGCGCGAGCCGGCCCTGGTGCGACTCTGAGCCATCAGACTGCCGCCGAACGCCATGGCCTGCTCGACGACCTGAGCAGCCTCATTCACATCACCGTGCCGGCCGCACGGCATCCTGCCCGCTGGTCAGACATTCCCGGTCTCGTAATCCATCGCTCCACATCGATCGATGCGGCCAGGCACCCGGCCATGTCCCCCGCGTGCACTCGCGTAGAAGACACGGTCCTTGATCTCATTCAGGTATCACAGACATTCGACGACGCATTTTTCTGGCTGTGCCGAGCCGTCGGACGACGACGGACGACAGCGGAACGCCTGCTCCAGTCAATGGCACAGCGCAAGAAGATGCGCTGGCGTGCTGACATCACGATCGCGCTCGGTGACGTGAGCACGGGCATCCTGTCCCTGCTCGAACGCCGCTACGTCGATCGGGTCGAGCGCCCGCATGGGCTGCCGCCAGCCAGACGTCAGGCGCGAGTCGGTCAGCGGACAGGCAACCGGTATCTGGACAACCTCTACGAGGAATACCGCCTCTGCGTCGAACTGGATGGCACGGCAGCACACCCGGCGGACGAGCAATGGCGGGACAAGCGACGCGACAACTGGAACCTGGTCCACGAGGACATCGTTACGCTGCGGTTCGGCTTGGTGGACCTGGACGCACGGCAATGCGAAACAGCACGCGACGTGGCCATCCGACTGGCCCGGAACGGCTGGCCTGGCCCGTTCCGCCCATGCCCTCAATGCCCCGCAAAGCCCACTCCGCCGCTGCCCGGCACCCCTCCATGATCATGGGTCGTTTGCGGTAACTATTCCCGCAAACGACCCATGATCATGAAAGGGAAGGTCAGGGGGCGGGCTTGGCGTCGATGCCGGCTTCGCGGCGCTGGGCGGTGGTGATGGGCGTGGGCGCGCCGGTCAGCGGGTCCAGTCCCGATGCGGCCTTGGGGAACGCGATCACGTCGCGGATGGTGTCCGCCTCAGCGAGCAGCATCACCACCCGGTCCCAGCCGAAGGCGATGCCGCCATGCGGCGGCGGCCCGTACTTGAAAGCTTCAAGCAGGAAGCCGAACTGTGACCGCGCCTCCTCAGCCGACAGCCCGATCACGTCGAACACCGCCTGCTGCATGTCGGAGCGGTGGATACGGATCGACCCGCCGCCGATCTCGTACCCGTTGCACACGATGTCGTAGGCGTCGGCCAGCGCCCCGCCCGGCTCGGCCACGAACTTGTCCGCCCACTCCGGCAGCGGCGCGGTGAACGGGTGATGCACCGACGTCCAGCCGCCCGAGTCCGTCTCCTCGAACATCGGCGCGTCCACTACCCACAGGAACGACCACGCCGACTCATCGATCAGGCCGCACCGGCGCCCGATCTCCAGCCGCGCCGCGCCGAGCAGTTCCCGCGACGCATGCGGCGGTCCGGCCGCGAAGAACACGGCGTCCCCCGGCGAGGCCCCCACCGCGTCACCAAGCCCGGCCCGCTCCTCCTCGGACAGGTTCTTCGCCACGGGGCCGCCGGTCTCCGAGCCGTCCGCGGGGAACGTCGCGTACGCCAGCCCGCGCGCCCCGCGGGACTTGGCCCACTCCTGCCACATGTCGAACTCCCGCCGCGACTGCGAAGCCCCGCCGGTCATCACCACCGCGCCGACGTACGGCGCCTGGAACACCCGGAACGAGGTCCCCGCGAAGTACTCCGACAGGTCGGCCAGCTCGCAACCGAACCGCAGGTCCGGCTTGTCCGACCCGTACCGCGCCATCGCGTCCGCGTACGTCAGCCGCGGCAGCGGCCGTGGCACCTCGTACCCGACGACCGACGACCACAGTGTTCCGACGATGTCCTCGGCCACCGCGATGACGTCTTCCCGGGTGACGAACGACATCTCGATGTCGATCTGGGTGAACTCAGGCTGCCGGTCCTTGCGGAAGTCTTCGTCGCGGAAGCACCGCGCGAGCTGGTAGTACCGTTCCAGGCCGCCCACCATCAGCAGCTGCTTGAACAGCTGCGGCGACTGCGGCAGCGCGTACCAGTTACCTGGCCGCAGCCGCACCGGCACCAGGAAGTCCCGTGCCCCTTCCGGTGTCGACCGGGTCAGGTACGGCGTCTCGACCTGCACGAACCTGTGGTCGCGCATCACGTCCGACAGCAGGTAGGTCGCCTGCGACCGGGCCCGCAGCGCGTGCGCGGTCTCGTCTCGCCGGATGTCGAGATACCGGTACCTGAGCCGCACGTCCTCGCTCACGTCGGCCGTGCCCTCGACGGGGAACGGCAGCGGTGCGGCCTCGCTGAGCACCTCGACCACGTCGGCCTCGACCTCGATGGCACCGGTTGGCAGTTCCGGGTTCTCGTTCCCGGCCGGCCGGACCCGCACGGTCCCGTCCACCTTTATGCAGAACTCGGCCCGGAGCTCATGCAGGTACTCCCGGGCGGGGGGACTCCCCCCCGCGGCCCCCCGATCAGGTTCGCGCACCACGACCTGCACGATGCCGCTGGCGTCCCGCAGGTCGAGGAACACCACGCCGCCGTGGTCGCGCCGCCGCGCCACCCAGCCGGCCAGCACGACCCGCTCCCCCGCGTGCGACGCTCGCAGCGTCCCCGCCTCATGCGTGCGGATCATCGTGCCGTCACCCTTTCCTTGAGCCAGGCCACCGCGTCGGCCCCGGGCATCTCCACCTGCTCGCCAGTTCCAAGATCTTTTATCAGAACGTACTGCCGTGCTTCTTCCCGGTCACCTATCAGCACCGCGTATTTGGCGCCCGACCGGTCCGCCGCCTTCATGGCGCCCTTCATCCCCCGGTCGCCGAACACCATGTCCGCCACCACGCCGGCCCGCCGCAGGCTCGTCACCAGCGTCAGCATGGTCCGCCGGGCGGCTTCGCCGAGCGGCACGCCGAACACCTGCGTGCCGGAAGACTCGCGGGCCGCGATGCCCTCCGCCTCCATCGCCAGCACGATCCGGTCCAGCCCGGACGCGAACCCGATGCTGGGCAGCGGCGGCCCGCCGATGTCCTCGCTCAGGCCGTCGTACCGGCCGCCCCCGCCGATGCCGGACTGCGCGCCGAGCAGCGGGTGGTCGAACTCGTAGGTGGTCCGGTTGTAGTAGTCGAGGCCGCGCACCAGCCGCGGCGCGTCGGTCCACGGGATCCCGAGGTCCTTCAGGAGCTCGCGGACCCGGTCGTGATGCGCGGCGCAGGCCGGGCACAGGTAGTCGGTCATCACCGGCGCGTGCTCCAGTTGCGCCTTGACCTCTGGCCGCCTGTCGTCCAGCACCCGGAGCGGGTTGATCTCGATGCGCTGCCGGGTCTCGTCGTCGAGGTCGAGCCCGCGCAGGAAGTCCTGCAGCGCGGCCCGGTAGACCGGCCGGCATTCCTTGTCCCCGAGCGAGTTGAGCAGCAGCCTGACCTGGGTCAGCCCCAGCGCCGCGTAGGCATCCCAGCCGACGGCGATCGTCTCGGCATCGACGACCGGGTCCTCGGTGCCCAGTGCCTCCAGGTCGAACTGGTAGAACTGCCGGAACCGGCCGGACTGCGGGTTCTCGTACCGGAACACCGGGCCTGCCGTCCACACCTTGACCGGTAGCTGCCCCCGGTGCAGCCCATGTTCGAGGACGCCGCGCAGCACGCCCGCCGTGAACTCCGGGCGGAGCGTGATGCTGCGGCCGCCCCGGTCGTCGAACGTGTACATCTCCTTGGACACCACGTCGGTCGATTCGCCCACACCCCGGACGAACAGCTGGGTGTCCTCGAACACGGCCGGCTCGACGTAGCCATAGGCGGCGCGCCGGGCGGATTCGGCGAACGCGTCGCGCACCGCCAGCAGCAGCGCGCTGCGCGGCGGTACGTATTCGCTGACCCCCTTCGGGGCCTGGAAGCTCATGGTTGTCACAATCCCCTTGGTGCTGGTTTCATGCCGTGCAGGAACGGGTTCCCGCGGCGCTCCGCGCCGATGGTCGTCTGCGGCCCGTGCCCGGACAGCACGATGGTCTCATCCGGCAGTGTCAGGCAGACCCGCGCCAGGCTCCGTAGCATCGCCCGATGGTCGCCGCCCGGCAGATCCGTCCGCCCGATCGACCCCGCGAACAGCAGGTCCCCGGAAAACATAACGCCCGCCTCGCCCGCGGTACTCCCGCCCCCGGTACTCCCGCCGGCCCCCGCGGCCCCGGCGCCCCGGCCTCCCGCCGTCGCAGCCCGGCCACCCCCGCTATGGATGGCGCCATCCATGTCGCTCGGACCGGATGAATCCTCGTTCACCGCTATCGAAGGCACCATCGATCTGCTTGCCCCAGCGGCCGCGGCCTCCGCGGCGGACGGAAGCCGGAACGCCACGGAACCCTCGGTGTGCCCCGGCGCGTGGTCGACCACTATCGACAGGCCGACGAGATCCAGCGTCATGCCATCGGTCAGTTCCCTGACGTCGTCCGGCTCGGTGAACTCCAGACCGCCGAACAGCTGCTGGCCCTGCGCTAGCGGGAAGCCCTTCGCCGGGTCGCTGAGCAGTACCCGGTCGGCGGGATGAATGTAAGCAGGAATGTCTTTCGCGCCGCAGACCGGCGCCACGGACCACACGTGGTCGAGATGACCATGCGTGAGCAGGACGGCGGCGGGCTTGAGCCGCTGCGCTGTCAGGATCTCCTCGATCCCCGCCTCGGCGTCCTGACCGGGGTCGATGATCACGCATTCCTCGCCGGCCCCGGGTGCCACGACGTAGCAGTTCGCGGCGAACACGCCGGATGGAAACCCTGCTATGAGCACCGTCATCCCTTCTTCGATACGGTGCCTTGAGGCTACCGAGAGAACTGCTGCGGCCGCGAACCGATAACAAAGGGTACCGGCCTAGCCATTCACCAGGTACGATTTGCGAACGATCGCGAACTATGGGGGATACGGGGGTATGCCCTCGTGTGAGCAGTGCATATGTTTCGCGATCAGGTATACAAGCGGGTTCGTTGGCCTGGCTCCCCTGTGTACCGATGACAGTGAAATAGCGCGACAGGCCAAGGAGGACATCACCGGTGGCGGGTAACAAGGATCGCCAGCGAAGGATTGCCAGGGAGAGATACCTCCGCCAGCAGGAGCTCCGGCGCGCCAAGCGGCAGGTAGTGCGCAAGCGGTCGCTCATCGGGCTGAGTATCGTGGCTACGGCGGGCCTCATCGCGGGCCTGCTGCTGGCCTTCCTGCCGTCTGGGACCCATAAGACGAACGCGTCGGCCACCAGATCGCCGACCCCCACCGCATCCGCCACGCCCTCCGCATCGACGGTCGCCGAACCGGCCCATCACTGTACTTATACGGCCGTCGCGGCGGGCGCTCCGGTCGCGAAGAAAGAAAGCCTGCCGCCGGCGACACCGGACTACGCCGGCAACTACACGGCGACAATCAAGACCAACCAGGGGGACATATCCTTCAGCTTGCTCAATTCCAAGGCCACCTGCACGGTCAACTCGTTCGTCCATCTGGCCCAGGCGGGCTACTTCAATAACACGCAGTGCCATCGGATGGTCACGACCGGCATCTACGTGCTCCAGTGCGGCGACGCGCTGGCGAAGGCCGGGGCGACGCTCACCTGCCCCTCGTCGCCCAAGCCGGGGGACCCGGGCACGGGCACGCCTGGGTACCAGTTCGCGAGCGAGAATCTGACCGGCGCCAGGTACACCACAGGCACGGTCGCCATGGCCAACGCGGGCGGAGCCACCAACGGCAGTCAGTTCTTCATCGTGTACCGGGACAGCACTACGCTGCCGGCGAATTATACGCCGTTTGCTACGGTTTCTTCCGGGCTCAATATCGTCCAGAATGTGGCCAAGGGCGGTTTTTCCTGCCAATCTGCGGCGGGGGACGGCGTGCCGAAGGAGAAGGTCATCATCGACAGCGTGACGATCAAGAAAACCTGATCAGCGCACACCATCGCGGGAGGTTGCCGTGGCCACTGCCCATCATCCCTGGGGCCGGGTCGACGCCGACGGGACGGTCTATGTCCGCACCGCCGACGGTGAGCGGGTGATCGGATCATGGCAGGCTGGCAGCCCGGAGGAGGCGCTCGCCTTTTTCCAGCGTAAGTACGAGGCGCTTGAGACCGAGGTGGTCCTGCTCGAGCAGCGGCTGGCCGCCACGGACCTGGCGCCGTCGGCGGCAGCGGCGTCGGTCCAGCGGCTGATCCGGACCGTCACGGAGGCCAACGCGCTCGGTGACCTGGAGGGGCTGCGGGCCCGCCTGGAGCGGCTGACCGAGAACGTCGGCCAGCGCCGGGAAGAGGTCAAGGCGGCCCGCGAGCATGCCCGGGTCCAGGCCCGGGAGATCAAGGAGCGGATAGTCGCCGAGGCCGAGCAGATCGCCGCGGAGGCCACCCACTGGAAGAGCAGCGGGGAGCGGATGCGCGAGCTGCTCGATGAGTGGAAGGCGGCCCCCCACGCGGAGCGAGCCATGGAGGCCGCGCTGTGGAAGCGGCTGTCCGCCGCGCGTAACGTGTTCACCAAGCGGCGCAAAGCCTACTTCGCCACGCTGGAGGCCGAACGCGAGGAAGTCCGTATCAGCAAGGAAAAGCTGGTCGCCGACGCCGAAGAGATCGCCGATTCCACCGACTGGGGGCCCACGACCAGCGCGTTCCGCGAGCTGATGCGCCAGTGGAAGGCGGCGGGCCGGGCCGACCGGGACAGCGAGGCGGAGCTGTGGAAGCGGTTCCGGGCCGCGCAGGACAAGTTCTTCACCGCCCGCTCCGAGGTGTTCTCCGCCAAGGACGCCGCGCTGCGCGAGCACGCCACCGCCAAGCAGGAACTGCTCGAGCAGGCTCAGGCGCTGCTGCCGGTCACCGACACCAGGGCCGCCCGCTCCGCGCTGCGTGGCATCCAGGAGCGCTGGGAGCAGATCGGCGCCGTGCCAAGGGACTCACGCGAGCAGCTGGAATCCGGCCTGCGCCGGGTGGAGGACGCGGTACGCAAGGCCGAAGAGAACCAGTGGCGCCGGTCCAGCCCCGAGGCGCTGGCCCGGGCCGAGGGCACGGTGGCCCAGCTGCGGTCGGCCATCGCCCAGCTCGAGCAGCAGGTGGAACGGGCCCGCGACCGCGGCGACGCCCACGCCGTCCGCACCGCCGAGGAAGCCCTCACCGCCCGCCGCTCCTGGCTGGCCGAAGCCGAGAACACCCTAGCCGAATTCACCAGGTGACCCATCACCCACCTGCCGCACTGGCCCCACAAGGCACGCCCGACATTTCGGCATTCGTCCCGATTGACGAACTCCTAAGCGTGGAACTTTGGAGCCTTGCGGAAACTAGGGCGCCGGTTTCCGGCGCCCATTGTTCCATAGGGCTCTGATCTTCCACGGGAAACCGGCCGGTGGGAGGGATACCGGCAGCCGGACCGCGAGGCTGCTGCCATACCCGTCAGTTAAGTTCGTGACGCGGTAGACGTCGTAGACACCGTCTATGGCGCGGACGGCGCGCAGGACGTGGCCCAGGTGCTTGGGATCGCCCATCTCGAAGGTGAACCGGCTGAACGCGACCCGGTCGCGGCTGGTGGTGACCGTCGCCGACAGGATGTTGACGTGCTGGTCGGACAGCACCCTGGTCACGTCCGAGAGCAGCCGGGTCCGGTCGAGAGCCTCGACCTGGATGGCGACCAGGAAGACCGATCCGTCGGTCGGTGCCCAGTGCACTCCGACCAGGCGTTCCCGCTGAGTGTCCGACAGGTGCTGCACATTCACGCAGTCGGTCCGGTGCACCGAGACTCCGTGACCATGGGTGACGAAGCCGGTGATCTCATCGCCGGGTACCGGGGTACAGCAACGGGATAGCCGCACCCATACGTCCTGCGCTCCCTCCACCTCGACGCCAGAATCGCCCGGCATCCGGGGCTTCGGCGCCTTGGCGGGCAGCGTGGTCTCGGCGATGTCCTCTTGCGCGCCAGCCAGGCCGCCCGCCAGCCTTACCAGCTTGTCGATGACCGACTGGGCGCTGACCTGCCCCTGGCCGACCGCGGCGTAGAGCTGAGACAAGTCGGTGTAATGCATGTCACGGGCCAGCGTGAGCAGCATGTCGGCGCTAGCCAGCCGCTGCAGCGGCACGCCTTGCTTGCGCATAGCGCGAGCGATCTGGTCCTTGCCCGCCTCGACGGCCGCTTCCCGCCGCTCCTTGGAGAACCACTGCCGTATCTTGTTCCGGGCCCGGGCGCTCTTGACGAACTTGAGCCAGTCCTGACTCGGCCCGGCCTCCTGGGCCTTGGAGGTGAAGATCTCGACGGTGTCGCCATTGTCAAGCGTGGATTCCAGCGCGACCAGGCGACCGTTGACGCGGGCCCCGATCGTCCGGTGTCCCACCTCGGTATGGATGGCGTAGGCGAAGTCCACCGGAGTGGCGCCCTGAGGCAGCGCGATCACCTGTCCGCGAGGGGTGAACACGTAGACCTCGGCGGCAGCCAGGTCGAAGCGCAGCGACTCGAGGAACTCGGCCGGGTCCTCGGTCTCGCGCTGCCAGTCTACGAGCTGGCGCAGCCACGCCATGTCCTGGGTGTCGTCCTTGGTCCGGCTGCCGAAGACCGTCTCTTCCTTGTACTTCCAGTGCGCCGCGACGCCATACTCCGCGCGGCGGTGCATCCCCCAGGTCCGGATCTGCAGCTCCACCGGCTTGCCGCCCGGACCGATGACGGTCGTGTGCAGCGATTGGTACATGTTGAACTTCGGCATGGCGATGTAATCCTTGAACCGTCCGGGAACGGGATTCCACCGCGCATGGATAGTGCCGAGCGCCGCATAGCAGTCCCGGACGGAATCGACCAGGACCCGGATGCCCACCAGGTCATAGATGTCATCGAAGCCGACGTTCCTGGCGATCATCTTCTGATAGATGGAGTAGAGGTGCTTGGGCCGGCCGGTCACCGTCACCTTGATCTTCGCCTCGCGCATGTCGGCGTAGACGTCCTGGATGACCTCTTCCATGAACACGCCGCGGCGCGGGGAGCGCCCGGACACCAGGCGAGCGATCTCGTCGTACCGCTTGGGATACAACATCTTGAACGCAAGGTCTTCCAGCTCCCACTTCACCGTGTTCATGCCCAGGCGGTGCGCGAGCGGCGCGAATATCTCCAAGACCTCGCGGGACTTGCGTTCCTGTTTCTCCCTCGGCAGGTAGCGGAGCGTGCGCATGTTGTGCAGCCGGTCGGCGAGCTTGATCACCAGCACGCGGATGTCACGCGACATCGCGACCACCATCTTGCGGACGGTCTCGGCCTCGGCCGACTCGCCGTACTTGACCTTGTCCAGCTTGGTGACGCCGTCGACCAGTGTGGCGATATCCTCACCGAATTCTCCGCGCAGCTCAGTGAGCTTGTAAGGCGTGTCCTCGACCGTGTCGTGCAACAGCGCGGCACAGATCGTCTCGGTGTTCATGCCGAGCTCGGCCAGGATGGTGGCCACCGCCAGCGGATGGGTGATGTAGGGGTCGCCGCTCTTGCGCTTCTGCTCCCGGTGCCAGTAAGCGGCGACATCGTATGAGCGTTCGATAAGCCGGACATCGGCCTTCGGATGGGTGGCACGCATGGTCTTGATCAGCGGCTCTAGCACAGGGTTCATCGCGGGGCCACGGGGGGCTCCGAGCCGAGCCAGTCGTCGCCGTACCGCGGGCGTGGCGGCTCGGGGGGCACCCCCAGCTGTGGCAGAGGCACTTGGCGGGCCGTCGGCACCCGGCGGGCCGGCGGTAAGCACATCACCGGCCACGTCCGTCTCCTTAGGTCGAATAAGAGACCAGTCTACTTGTAGTGTTTTTCCAGGGGGTACAGAGTTGTCCTGGGGGGCACAGACCAACCCCCCAGACCCCCCGTCCCGCGACGCTGTGTTTACCCGGGGGGTATAAACCAACCCCCCGGACCCCCCTCCCGCGACGCTTCCCGCCGTTGGTGTCACCTGGCCGGAAGGGCCTGCGGCCCCTCGCGGCCAGGCGACCCGCGAAGCTCGCTGCGCTCGCCGCGGTTGCCACCGTTCCCTGGCTATGCGAGCTGCTGGGGCTCTGGGGCTATACCGTGAGCAGGGCGGTGAGGGGGAGATCGGTCAGCTTGGCGCGGCCGTGGAGGAAGGAGAGTTCGATGAGCACGGCTATGCCTGCGACCGTCGCGCCAGTGCGGCGGACCAGGTTGGCGGTCGCCAGGGCGGTACCGCCGGTGGCCAGGACGTCGTCGATGATCAGCACCCGATCGGCCGGTTCGAACGCATCCCGGTGCACCTCGATCGTCGCGGTCCCGTACTCCAGCTCATACTCCTCGGAGAACGTCGGTCCGGGGAGTTTGCCCTTCTTACGAACCGGCACGAACCCGGCGCCCAGGTGGGTGGCGACCGGAGCGGCGAGAATGAAGCCACGCGCCTCGATGCCCACGACCTTGTCTGGGGTGCCATACAGGGCGGCCAGCGCATCCACCACGTCACTGAACGCCTTGCCGTCAGCCAGCAGCGGGGTGATGTCCTTGAAAATTACACCGGGCTGGGGGTAGTCCGGGATATCCCGGATCCGTGTGGTGATGAGCTCAGCTAGCCGGTCCATGTTCCCCTCCGCGCCAAGGCCCTATTTCCCTCCGCGCCAAGGCCCTATTTCCCTCCGCGCCAAGGCCCTATTTCCCTCCGCGCCAAGGCCCTATTTCCCTCCGCGCCAAGGCCTCGCTGCGC
>Ga0213881_10000584_pt1 | contig 22176 bp, 19 predicted proteins | sample BarmaccoBMER_R08_FD_160104 | JGI IMG/M metagenome (GOLD analysis project Ga0213881, IMG submission 160104) | Barbacenia macrantha exposed rock microbial communities from rupestrian grasslands, the National Park of Serra do Cipo, Brazil - ER_R08 ... | reverse complement strand
GTTTTACAGACGAGTTGCCCGATCCACCCTTTTTGGATCGCATACCCCTCCAATTTGGCATTGCTGATTTGACCGCACACTATCATGTACCACTTCTGGTTTCACCCTGGTCGTATAGCACCTATCGAGGAAGTTAAAATAAACCGCTCTGATAACTGGTTGTTTATTAGCGTTGCTGCGACTCTGCTTGATCGTCTAGCCAGTCGAAAAATTTTTCAAGTTGTTGCAAAGAAACTAAGCCATACTGCCAAAGAATCATAGGTAAAGGAGCAGCATTCTGAGCATGAAGACGCAGTGCCATGTTGATAGATGGAACTGCAATGCCAAGTTCCTGCTGTAAGAAATTGGTGAGCTGTATATTGCTTCTATTCATGTTCCTAACCGGATTATAACTATTGGATGTTGTTCTTAATTTTTCTGCAACACGGCATCAACATTAAAGGTATATAGAAGCTTTCTGCCATAGCGAATTACAATCCATCTGAATCCTAATGTTTCGGCTATCAAAGCTAGATTTTGGGTTTGTTCTTGCCCTAGAACCTTAACTATAGGTAGAGATTTAGAGTCAATGAAGAAAGCCGAATCGCCAAACAGTGTCAATCCAATAGATAACTGACATTGATTGAGTAGCTGCCTCAACGGTTCATGAGCGATTCTTAGAAATCGCAACATCACTTGAAATGCAAACTTAGCTTCAATAGAATTGTTAATCATCTTTTCTCAAAGGTTGTTTCTAAGCACTTCTATAAAGTCATGTGCAGGCGACGCCGTTACAGGGCATTGCCTGTACATGACCCCCTCCGCAGAGTTGGCAGATATATTTGATAAACTAACTAATATAATCTCCGTCTAATGCCAATTCACTATAAATGCCTGCTACAGATCTGAAGCCTCAAGAGAGCGCTCTTATTGGCTCATTTCAATTGCTAATTGCGCCATCGGCTTAGCGTTGCCGAAGGCATATTGCGAATTGATATAACCATTCTTGGATAAGGATTAATCCCATAAGGAATAGGTTCTTTGTATCTAATGCGCTCCAAGCGCTTCGCTACAAAGAGTATGGTTTAATATCGTCTTATTTAGATAGAAGTCAGCTCTTGACAAAGATACACTTACCCTCCATGCCAGAGCTGCAAAGTTCCACCTGCAATGTCTTCTCTAAACAGCTCACAGCACTGGCAGTGCTGGTTAAGTAACATTAGTGCTATTCGTAATAAATCTGTAGAGCGACAGAGCAAAAACTCGCTAAAGGCTTTTCTTAGTGACTCTACATCTATACTATAAGCATACTCAGCTCTGTCTGTAAAGTGTTTCTGGCTACAAAAGTGTTTCTGGCTACAAAAGATAGGGGATTGATCAATTTAGATGAAACCGTCCCCTGGCTTTCTCCCAGTTGCCGAGCTTTTAAAAGCTAAACTGTAGCCGTACGTTACCGACATAGATAGGACCATTGCTTTTAAAGTTATTCGCTCGTGTAATTAGGTAAAACGCGGGAACAACTGCAATATTATCAGTTACAGGAAAATAGTAAGTAGCTTCAAAATCATTCTCAATTCCACCATCCCCGACATTAGAGATGAGAAACCTCCGACCGTCCAGAATTGAGAACGGTATGACATAAGATAGTGTTGCTAGTGCTCCCTCCTTCCCTAAGTCAGGAAAAGCAAGCCCGCCTTGAACTGCTTGGGCATTGACATCACCGCGAGGACGGTTCAAGTTCCGCGGCGTTAAATGTGTACTTCCGTAGGTATAACGTCCAAATATACCAAAGCCACGGGTGATTAACCAATCAAAGTTAGCTTCATATGTATCAGCTGTGGCACTTCTGAGCGGACCACCAAAACCGTCATCTGCCTCGCCATAAAGAGGCTCTCCCTCCGGTTGACCGACTATTCCGAAGATCTGCTGAATGCGGGAACGGTTGTAGAGGAATCTGATATTGAAATTATTAGTTGGCGAGAAGACAGCTTCAGCTGTGGCAGAGTAATTGCCACCAAATACACCTCTAGTTGGATCGGAAGACGTCTGAAAGATGCCGCTAGGTAGGAAGTCAGTGTTCTCACCGATATAGCCGATATTAAGCTGGAATACCTTGCTTGGTTTTAACAGTACGAATACTCCCGAACCGCGATCGACATTGTTGAGCAGGGTACTACCGCTAGAGTTAAAGCTACTTGCCCCTGTTAGAATAAAGGTGAAGCGGTTGTTGTCGAACACGCGATACCAGTTCAGCCGAGGACCGACTGCTATCTGAATGTTATTATTGACTGGAAAAGAATAAAACAACTCTGAGACGACAACTATATTTTGACCATTGGGAGAAAAGCTAGACTGGTCAGTAAAAGGCACGCCAAACGTATTAAACATACCCCCAGAGGCAAACTGGTTGGCAGGCGATATGCCATTCCCCACACGTAGCTGAGTAATTAAAGAGTCTTTGCCCGTAAATGAAGTGTTGAAGGTCAGCCACACATAATCACTGAAGGTCGTGTTGGGATTACCGACCCGTTGAGACAAAGGTCTATTGGTAACGGGATCTCGCCCAGGCCTTCTTCCTGACAAGTCGCCATTGGCTGGCTCAACTGTATCGGGAGTGGTTTCTACTCTTATTGGATGAGGAGCCTTGGCAGTGGTCAGGTTTAAAAAGGCAAGACCATTGAATTTCGTCGTAGTAGAAAACTGATTTGCCTGGAGTTGAGCCGTGCGGGCTTCTAAAACGTCTACACGTCCTTTAACAGTTGCTAATTCATTAGCGAACTCTGTGCTTAGCCGTCGGATAGTCGCTACGTCTTCTTGTCGCACTAAACCAGATGTTCCTGCTGCGATCAATTCATTGATCCGATCAAGGCAAGCATTTAACCCCGCCGCAAATTCATATCGAGTCATTGCTCGGTTACCTCGATAAGTGCCATTCGGGTAGCCAGCAATGCAACCATAACGCTCTACCAAAGACTGCAACGCTGAAAAAGCCCAGTCAGTCGGTTTAACATCTGACAGTTGAGATACTGAGGTGACTTGTGCCAATGGTTCTTTCACATCAGTATCCTGTCCACTCAACGGGTCTAAATGTTCAGGTGCAGTTACATTTACATCGGTTGGTATTGGAGGTAATGGCTTTGTGTCTTTTAGCGTTTCATTCGCCATCACCGAAGACGAGATCGCAAAGATATTACAGACAAAGACCGATGTTATCGTTAAGAAATTCCATACTAGAGTTGTTTTGATCATTACTCCTCACACACAACACACACTGACACCACATCGCATACAGTACACTTCTTAAAATCATTCTTTTTGTGTAAAAAAATACAAAAAGAATGATGTTTTACTGTGTTAAATACTACTACGTGGACGAAACTTTAACGGTTATCCCTGTGAATTAATGTAGTTAAAAGCACATTTATTAAGAAAAAAGATTGCTTTAAGCTCTTGTGAATGCCTGTAGTTGCACGATGGATAGAAGATGGCAATAGTCATTCTACGCAGAGCTTACGTTCCGTAAACACTAATTTATAGCTCTCTCATAGCGGGCTAACCGAACTTTTCAAACAAACCACAGACCTCTGATATTGTTATCATAAAAATACTAGACAAATAGGTAAGGCTCAAGTTTTAAGTAAGCCAGATGGACTAGGGTTGGTAGATGCCGTTATGGGAGTTCAAAGAGGCTTATTCCCTAAGGTAGAAGAGGACAAAGACTAGAAACCAATTTATTCTCTACTGCTTGAAGGGAATAAAATTCTAACTCACATAGCTGCGATCCCGACTGCTAACACAAGGCTTAGTTTTACCAAGTTAGGTTATAGAGACCTTACACATAACTTAATGAGAGTGAACACTATAACTGATCAGTTTGAATCGGAGCGAAGAGCATGAAAAAATTAGTTCTAGCTGCTTTTTTAGGCTTAGCTACTGTATCAACATCTCTACTTTCTCCTCAAGCCGTTAAAGCAGATGAAGCGATCATCAACGGAAATTATGTTACTGGTCGCCAGGTAAGTCAAAATTCCTGGGCAGCCGATCATCCCCATGCCTATGCAGATGGTTTTCGACAAGGACAACAAAGCGCTCGGGATGGAAAACCTTACCGACCTCGAACTGCAGGCGGGGAATTTGCTCGTGGGTTTGAAGACGGCTATTTCAATCGTCCCTATACTGGACAAAGGGTGGTTATACTTCCGCCTCCTGTGATTTACAACTATCCAAATCCTGCTTTCAATTTCGATTTCGGGTTCGGCTTTGGAGGGTGGCACCATCATAGATGGTGGTAGTCTCCCTTTACAGCAAATTCATCAAAACGGTGTGAATTGTGTTGCAAAAATTTTGTGAGGATAGAAAAATCCTATTGTTAGTTAAGCTACAGATCTAAAGAGCCACCTCAACATTAGAATAAGCATATCCATATCAAAATAAAGTGGTGAATTATGTCTAAAGAAGCTGTTATTGACTTTTTTAAAGCTATTGCTGCAGACCCAGCAATGCACGCGCAGCTAGGAGCTGCTGACAGTCCATCTACAGTAGTTAAGCTGGCGAAACAAAAGGGTTTCGAATTTAATGAGGCAGAGTATGCCGCTGTAATGGAGGAAATGACGGCACAGGATAAGGAGGAGTTAGACGATAGCGAGTTGAAAGCTTTTGCTGGAGGAGGAGGAGAGAGTCAGGATTGGGCTGAAAGACAGAAAAAGCTGATTGAACGTTACGGATATGACAATTGAAAGATACGATTACCTGCATCTATCGACCACTGTCCTGTAATTTAATCTGTCGTAGGCACAAATAGGCTACACCAGCAAAGATGATACCCAACTCAAAGCCAATGTCGATGCCATATGGCTGATTAAGCAAGCCAGCAATCAGTCCCACAAATTTTTCTTGGGCTGCACCCAGGTAGACTCCGAAAAGACCAATTATGAGTGATACGCTCGCCGCCCAACCTACAGGTAATCTGCTTGGGATATCCCAGTCATCGACATTGTAACTTCCATGCCGGAATACAAAGTGTTCTAGAATCAAAATAATTGACCAGGGACCAAGCCAGTAGGCAACAAGCAGTAGAAAGCCTTCGAGGGTTTGGGCAAAGCTATTAGCGCCAGCGATCGCAATTGACAAATATAATAGTGCCATAATTTTGGCACCTGTCCAGCCAAACGAGAACCGCGAGATCGTCATCTGACGCAGTCCTAATTTTGGACCTAGTGTGGAGAAAAAGCTAACTGGCAGGATGCCAAGTAGATTGAAAATCGCGATCGCAGCAACACTATCCCAAAAACCAAGTTTAAAAACGCCAATAGCTAGTGAGCCAAGGGTAACTGTGGAAATGACTAAATTGGCTGAGAGCCATAGGGTAAAGTTGTCAAAGATCCGAACGTGAGTGCGCCTTTCTGGAGAGACTCGCTCAATGCCATGTGCCTCAATTCCTACAGTCTTTTCTACCTCTGCAATTCGGTAACTCATTTTTTTCTTAAAGTATTCTTCTTATGAGATTTCAAGTAGTTGGCGATCTCTATTGTCCCTAGTTTGCTCCACTTCACCATGCGCTTTTAGAAGAGCCGCTAGCTTTTTGCGCATCACAATTCCTGGCTTATCCGTAAATTATGATTTTTTTTGTTTTGTGTACAGTATACAAAATACTTAAAATGTTTTGTAGTTTTAGATACTATTTCCCTGACTAGCGTTTTGAATTCTGTTTTTCTAAAAGAAATAGATCTACACCCATTGATTCATGCTTATCTGCTGCAAAAAGGGAAAGGCTAGACAATTGCTCCTCAAGCCTGTTCTAAAATCTGCTCAATCGTTAGCTGTAATTCACTAAACGTAGGAGAAATAATTCTGCTACTGCCAGTAAATGCCTGCGCTTGATACCTACCATCAATCAGCTGATGGACAAAAATTGTTGGCACTTTGGGATTGCCAAGATAGGAACGGGGACCGATTGCTAAATAGTCCACGATCCAGTATTCCTTAATGCCCAAGCGCTGATACTCATCCAACTTGTCTATGTAATCATCTTCCCAGTTAGTTGATACTACCTCAACGGCAAGCTGGAGCGGTTCGGTTAGGGCAGAGTAAGCAAGTGGGTTTGAATCCCAAAGCACTTGGTCTACTACGCTCACATCAGGATGGCGACCTTGTATTCTACCGTCCGCAGTTTGTGTTCTAACAACAATTCGACCGGAAACTCTAAACGGTATTTGCAGTCGATTCTTTTCAGCTTTGAGCTGATCGCTGATAAATTCTGCAACATTGTCGTGCTGCCTAGTTGCAAGTATTCGCACGATTTCTCCATCAACAAGTTCAAAGCGTCCATCTTCTGGACGTGACTCTAAAAATTCCTTGAAAGTAAGTGGTTTGGTTGTAGCTTGAGTCATAAAAACCTCTAGTTGTGCGATTTTTCCAAAGCTTGTAGAACGTTTGCAGCAGGTGCAGTCCAACCGACAATGCCACCTTGAGCCCGAATCATTTCTAGCGTGGATTGTTTAAATTCTGGAAAGTAGCTCTCGGTAGCATCCTCTACTAGTAGGCACTCAAATCCTCGGTCGTTAGCTTCTCGCATCGTCGTCTGAACGCAGACTTCTGTCGTGACTCCAGCGATAATCAGATGGGTAATCTCCTGTTCATGTAAGAGCGTATCTAGTTTGGTCCCGTAAAAAGCTCCCTTACCAGGTTTAGTAATTACTGTTTCATTAGGCAGAGGTTCCAGTTGTGGGATAATAGCGTTACCAGGTTCGCCTAGAACTAAAATTCTTCCCATCGGTCCCACATCACCTATTCTCAGCTCGCCCTGACCTCGCCTTTGCTTTGCTCTTGGACAATCTGATAAGTCAGGTAAATGACCTTCAACAGTGTGGAAAATTGGCAGTTTTTGGGACCGAAAGGCTTCTAGTAACAACTTGACAGTGGGCACGATTTCCTGTAAGCGACTGACATTATTGCCAAGCAACTCTCCAAAGCCACCTGGCTCCAAAAAATCTCGCTGCATGTCGATAATCAGCAGAGCGAGACTACTAGAAACGGGTAACTCATAGTCATAAGGTTGAGCAGATATTAGGACCATAGAGAAACTGGTTTTTCCCAAATTGCCAGAACAATACAGCCTGCCTGACTCACAACCGCTTGATATTTACCACTATCAAATCGGCGTTGTACAAGGTCTTCAAGTTCAGGTGGTAGAACAATTTGCATGGAAGGCTGCGGCAAGAGTTCTGATTTTATTGTAAGCGATCGCAAACAGGGCTATTTCATTAATTCTTCGAGATCTTCGCTCATCAGAGACACCCGTCAATTGGTAGAGTGGCTTACCGAGAATGTCCTGCCCCACCAAACTCGCGAGGGGCTATGACCTCAGCCGAAGGCGGGTCGTAGGGGAATCGCTTGTCCGCTCTCCCCCTCAATGGGGATGAGCTTGTCAACAAGTCTACACTTGTGGTAATATTATATGCATGAACCAAGTACTGACGCTAGTTGTAAAACTTCAACCTACCCCAGAACAGTATACCAAACTCAAGGATACTGCTCTGGAGTTTGCGTCGTGCTGTGAGTTGATCAATTCCTCTGTCAAGCCAACTCTCACTAACCGCAACTCAATCCAGGCAGTGATTTACAACGATGCCAAAGAAAACTTTAATTTGGTATCTAACCATATCATTAGGGCTTGTGCGAGGGTTGGGGCTAATCGTTTAACTGCGAAACACAAAGGCAGGAAAGTTAAGGGGTTTAAACCAACCAGTTTTGATTGCGACAAAGATACTTTCACTTTTCGAGAAAAAGACTGGACAGTTAGTTTGAGTACGGTTAGGGGAAGAGAAAGAATCACTTTAAATGCTAGTAATTATCATCGCGGTAAGCTCACAGGGCAGAAACCAACTTCCGCTCAGGTTTGTTTACACCGCGATGATAATTTTTATGTGCATATTCAGCTTAAATCAGAGACTCCAGAACCTATTCAAATTGGAAAGGTGATAGGAGTCGATTTTGGTCGTCGAGAAATAGCAAAAACGAGTACAGATAAAGGTTGGGATGGCAAACAGATAAACCAAGTTAGAGATGAATTTGCTAGGGTTCGAGCTTCTCTGCAAAGACGTGCTTCCCAAGGCACAAGGTCTACGCGGCGTAGATGCCGACAGATTTTGCAACGGTTATCGGGGAGAGAGAGAAGATTTCAATCCTGGCTAAATCACAATATCAGTAAGAGAATAATTACCGAAGCTAAGGAATTAAACAGCATAGTAGCGATTGAGGATTTAACGGGAATTCGTGAGCGAACAAATGAACAACCCAAGGATAAAACAGAGCGGCGGCGCTCTAATTCTTGGTCATTTCATCAGTTGCGAAATTTCCTGGAATATAAAGGAATCAAAGAAGGCGTTAAAGTCGTTATTGTCCCTCCTGCTTATACTTCTCAAACTTGCCATTGCTGTCTTTATCTTGGCGTGAGAACTAACAAGAAATTCAAATGCATCAATCGATCCTGCGATTGGATTGGGGACGCAGACACCAACGGTTCGAGGGTAATTGCTCTGCTTGGGGCGACCTATGTAAACTCGCCCGTTAAAGGTTCCTGGTTATCTTGTCCTTTGGACGAGACAACTAGAGGGCTATTAAAAGCGTCTAGCTCAGCGTAGCGGCTAGACGTAGTTTACTCCTTAGATAGCAAATACTTGGAAAATACAGTTCGTGAGCGTTTACTTCAGCTACGGATTGAGCCAATGACTCCCGGTCGCATGGAGCGCCTCAATTGACCATCGCAGCTGGCGCACGGTTTCATAGCATTTTTGTTCGTCAACTAAGGTCTGGAGATTAATCAGCGCAGGAATGGTCACGGTTTGATCAGTTGATAAAGCTAGTCAGAGTAGGTATTATATCCTCATTGACTGCCACGAAAATCCAGCTCCCTGCAATCCATAAAGAGCCTTGACCTTTATACATTGAATGCGAATTCATCAGGAGAGCGTCTATGATTGCCCTACCTGGAATTACCCTTCAAAGCAAAATCTATGAGAGTTCGGCATCTTTGGTCTATCGGGGCATTAGAGCAAAAGACAATCGTGCGGTCGTTGCCAAAGTGCTGAAGCAAGATTATCCCTCTCCAAAAGAAATAATTCGCTACAGACAAGAATATCAAATTACCAAATCCCTTAACCTTGAAGGAGTAATTGGGGCATACGGTCAGCAAACTTATCAGCGTACACTTGTTATTCTGCTGGAGGACTTTGGCGGCGAGTCTTTAGAGCACTGGATGCGGCAACAGCCTGACTTGTTCCCCACGTCCTTATCCAATTTCTTACGATTAGCCATCAATATCACTGATATCTTGGGCAGAATTCATGCGGCTAGAGTCATTCACAAAGATATTAACCCTGGCAACATTGTCTTTAATCCAGCTACGGGGGTAGTCAAAATTATTGATTTTGGCATTGCTACCCGCTTCAACCGCACCAATCCAACCTTTAGAAGTCCTCATGAGTTAGAAGGTACTCTTGCCTATCTGTCACCAGAGCAGACTGGGCGGATGAACCGCCTGCTTGATTACCGCACTGATTTTTACTCACTGGGTGTCACCTTCTATGAACTGCTCACCAAGCAGTTACCATTTCCAACTACGAACATTCTGGAGCTAGTTCATTGTCATATCGCCAAACAGCCTTTTCTCCCGTGTGAGCTGAACGCAGCAATTCCTAAAGCTGTTTCAGACATTGTGATGAAATTGATGGCGAAAAATGCAGAAGATCGCTATCAAAGCGCCTGGGGTATCAAAGGAGATTTAGAACGTTGTGCAGCACAACTTACAGAAACAGGGCAAATTGGTAATGTCCAACTGGGTCTACAAGAGGTTTCCGATCAGTTTCACATTCCCCAGAAGTTGTATGGACGAGAAGCAGAGATTGCAGCATTATTAGCAGCATTTGAGAGAGTAGGAAGTTCTAAGTTCTCAGTTTTAAGTTCTCAGTTAGAAAGCCCAACTCAACGTTCCGCTCGAAGCCGCTCCAGCGGCGCGCCCTTTGCAGCTCAAAACTCAGACCTCAAAGCTCAAAACTCGCTCACTGAAATGATGTTGGTTTCTGGCTACTCCGGAGTTGGCAAATCAGCCTTAGTGCAAGAACTCTACAAACCCATCACAGCAAAGTGCGGCTATTTCGTCTCTGGTAAGTTTGACCAATTTGGGCGCAACATTCCCTACAGCGCGATCGCCCATGCGTTGCAAAAGTTGGTGCAACAACTGCTAGGTGAACCTGATGCACAATTGCAACAGTGGCGATCGCGCCTACTTACAGCATTAGGTAGCAACGGACAACTCATAATTGATGTGATTCCGGAGGTTGAGTTAATCATTGGCAAGCAGCCACCTGTGCCGTCCGTTGGAGCAACGGAAGCCGAAAACCGCTTCAATCGTGTCTTTGGGCAGTTTATTCGGGTATTTTGCTCTAAAGAACATCCGCTGGTCATTTTCCTAGATGATTTGCAGTGGATCGACTCCGCCACAATTCAGTTAATCGAACTAATGCTGCTTGATGAGCAGACTCAAGCTCTGTTTTTGATTGGAGCTTATCGAGATAATGAAGTGAGTTCAACTCATCCATTAGCACTAGCGCTGGAGAGACTGCGACAACAAGGAGCAACGCTTCAGACGATTAATTTGGCACCTTTAACTTTAGAACCGTTAGCTCAATTGGTGGCCGAGACACTTCATCAAAATCCCAGCATTGCTCGTCCTTTGGCTGAATTAGTGCTGCGTAAAACCGAGGGTAATCCCTTCTTCGTGGGTGAATTTTTACGATCGCTGTACAGTGAGAATCTATTAAACTTTAATATTGAGCAGCGAAGCTGGCAGTGGAACATTACTCAGATTGAAGCTCAGAATATTACCGATAATGTCGTGGACTTGCTGCTGAGCAAGTTGAAGAAACTACCAGAGGGAACACAGCAGATTCTTCAATTAGCCGCTTGCATCGTGGCTGAATTTGATCTGGAGACGTTGGCGATCGTGTGTGAACGATCGCCTGAAGTTGTTTTTCAGGATTTATTAACAGCGATAGAAACTGGATTCATTCAACCCCTCTCTGAGTTAGACGAAGACTTGTTAGTGCAAAACTATAAGTTCTTGCACGATCGCGTTCAGCAGGCAGCTTACGATCTAATTGATGAGTCAAATAAACAAATAGTCCATCTTCAAATTGGTCGTAATTTGCTTAAAGAAGCGTTGCCAAATCGACTATCAGATCGACTATTTGAAATTGTGTATCATCTCAGTCATGGGATTAAACTGATTACTAATCAAGCAGAACGAGATGAAATTGCCAGATTGAACTTGATGGCAGGTCAGAAAGCAAAAGCCGTGATCGCTTATAACACTGCTCAAAACTATTTGGCTACTGGAAGAACGTGGCTAGCTGGTTCTAGCTGGCAAACAAACTACGAGCTGACCTTAGAGCTATATCTAGAGACGACAGAAGTCGCATATTTGTGCGGTGAGTTTGAGCAGGTAGAATCTTGGGCAGCGATCGTTCTAAAAGAAGCTGAAACGGTTCTTGACAGCGTAAAAGTTTACGAAGTCAAAATTCAGACCTATATCGCGCAGGGTCAGCCATTAAAAGCAATCCATTCCACATTACAAGTTCTGCCACAATTTGGGATTAGTGTCCCCGAACAGCCAAGCCAATCAGATATTCAGATTGAACTAGACGCAATCTCACACCTCTTTAGACAGAAATCGATCGAGGACTTGACTTATTTGCCAGAAATGAGCGAACCGGATAAGTTAGTAGTGATGCGAATTCTATCTAGAATTACGATTTCGTCTTGGATTGCTGCTCCTGATTTAATGGTGCTACTGGTATCTAGACAAGTCAGCTTGTCAATAGAGTATGGGAATGCGATTGTGTCTCCCTTTGCATATGCCAACTTTGGATTAATTCTATGTGGAAAGGTTGGAGATATTGAGACGGGCTACAAATTTGGACGGCTCGCTTTAAGACTGTTGTCGCACTCCAATATTCATTCACTTAGCGCTAGAACATTGCTGATTGTGAATGTTTTCATCATTCATTGGAAAGAGCATATTAGAAACACTTTTCAGCCATTACTCAAAGCCTACCACAGTGGACTAGAAACCGGAGATTTGGAGTTTGTTGCCTATGCCGCTCACGCTTATTGCTTCAACTTCTACACGGTTGGAAATGAACTCATAGAAGTTAACCGCGAGATGACAATATACAATGAGGCAATCTGTCGCATTAAACAGGAAACGGCGCTGACCTGGAATCAAATATTCCAGCAAGTGGTCGCAAATTTGATGGACTGCTCAAACAATCCAATCCATCTAGCTGGTGAATTTTACAATGAGAAAGATAGATTACCACAACATGAAGTAGCAAATGATGGAACTTCGATTTTTGATGTCTATGCTAATAAACTTCTCCTATGCTATCTATTTTCTGAGTACGACCAGGCAGTCGGGAATGCAACGATAGCAGAGCACTATTTGACCCAAATAGTCGGCACAGCTTTTGTTCCTATTTATTACCTCTATGCTGCTTTGGCAAGACTTGCCATATACATTGAAAGCAGCGTTGAGACACAGGCAGAAATTCTGGAAAAAGTTGCTGTTAGCCAGGAGAAAATGAAGCAATGGGCGCAATATGCACCCATGAATTATTTACATAAATATCATCTGGTACAAGCAGAAACGGCGAGAGTTTTGGGTCAATTGTTTGAGGCAGAAGAATTTTACGAACAAGCCATTCAGGGTGCTAAAGAAAACGAGTATCTTCAAGAAGAAGCTTTAGGCTATGAGTTAGCTGCCAAATATTACCTAGCTCGTGGTCGAGAAAAGATTGCCCAGCTTTACATGAAGGAAGCTCGTTACTGTTATGAACGTTGGGGAGCAATTGCAAAGGTCAAAGATTTAGAAATTCGCTATCCACAGTTCTTTCATCAGTCGTCAGGCATAGCTGACACGCCAATTCACACCTCTGCTGGAACCACTTCTAACACCTCATCTGTCGCTTTCGATTTAGTAACGGTGATGAAAGCCTCTCAAGCGATTTCAAGTGAGATTGAACTAGAACAGTTACTTCGTTCTTTGATGCAGATCCTAATTGAAAATGCTGGGGCACAAACCGGATGCTTGCTTTTGGAAAACGCAGGAGAATGGACGATCGAGGCTGCTTGTGAACTGGCTGAGGGTGAGCAGGTCTGTGCTACACAAGTGCTACAATCGATGCCAATGGCAAATCGCTTACCCGAATCCATCATTCAGTATGTGATCCGGACTCATGAATCGGTCATCTTAAATAATGCGACTTGTGAAGGTAATTTTATTCATGATCCCTACATTCAACACAATCAAACTCAATCCATTTTCTGTTTGCCGCTGCTGAATCAGGGCAAGCTTGTGGGCGTGCTGTATTTAGAAAATCGACTAGCAACTGGAGTATTTACCTCTGATCGAGTCTCCGAAGGAGACGCTACGCGAACGCAAGTTTTGCATCTGTTATCAGCCCAGGCAGCGATTGCGATCGAAAATGCCAAACTCTATTCCAAGCTACGGAAGAGCGAAAGTCAGATGGCTCAATTCTTAGAGGCGGTTCCAGTGGCAATTGCAGTAGTGGATGCGGATGGTCGTCCTTATTACGCCAATCAACGGAGAATTCAGCTAGTAGGTAAAGAGATCGATCCTGCTGTGACAGCGGATCGGTTCGCAGAGGTTTATCAGTTTTATCGAGCGGGAACCGATTGCAAATATCCAAGTGAGCAACTGCCAATCGTCCGTGCATTACGCGGTGAGCGTATCACGGTTGATGATATGGCAATTCACCGAAACGACGCTACAATTCCGATTGAGGCGTGGGCAACGCCAGTCTTTGACGAACAGGGCAATGTGGCTTATGGGATCGTAGCCTTTCAAGACATCTCAGAGCGGAGACGAGCAGAGCGACTGCTAGCCGATTACAACCGCACCCTAGAGCAACAAGTCGCAGAACGAACGGCAGCATTGCAGGCAAGTGAAGCAGAACTACGGGCATTATTTGCATCAGTTCCCGATCCACTTTTTGTGTTAACGGCTGAGGGACGAGTGGTGAAGGCAGTCGAAGTTGGGGTAGATCGATTATACAGACCCATTGAAGAACAGATGGGTAAAACCCTGCACGAAATCTTCTCACAAGAGCAAGCCGATCAATTCCTAGATTACATTCACCAGGTTCTTAGCACTCAACAAATACTCACTGTTGAGTACAGCTTACTGATGGCTGGGAAAGTAACTTGGTTTTCGACTCGCATTGCACCCATCCGATCCAATCAAGTGATTTGGTTGGCACGAGACATCACCGAACAGCGAAACGCTGCACTACGTGAACGCAAACGTGCTGAGGAAGCTTCCATTTTGGGAGAGCGCAACCGCATGGCGCGAGAGATTCACGATACGTTAGCACAGGCTTTTACAGGCATTTTGCTCCATGTAGGATCTGCAACACAAAGGCTGACAAGTGGTCTGGAAGCAACCCAGATCCATCTGGAAGTGATGGAAAAGATTGATGAACTAGCCCGAACCGGACTTGCTGAAGCTCGTCGTTCAGTGGCAGCGCTCCGTCCCCAACTGTTAGAAGAGGGTACTTTACAGAGTGCCTTGCATCGCCTCGTAAATCAAATGCGAGCGACTAGCAGTACCATTTTGAGCTACGAAAGCAAAGGTGTAGTTTACTCCCTGCCAACCGAAGTGGAAAATCACTTACTCCGGATTGGGCAGGAAGCCTTGACAAACGCCATCAAATACGCCAAAGCTGGCAAAATTCTAGTTGAGCTGGTGTACGACGATGCTCAATGTCTTTTGCGCATTAAAGATAATGGGCAGGGCTTTGGAGTTGGTAGTATTACATCACCTAGTGGCTTTGGTTTGTTGGGAATGAGTGAACGAGCAGAGCAGATTGGAGCACAACTGGCGATTCAAAGCCAACCTGGGCAGGGAACAGAAATTATTGTCACTGTCAATCGGGAGCAAAAATCACCATGAGCCAATTCACTAAAATTCGGGTTCTGATTGTTGACGATCACTCCCTCGTTACAGAAGGACTGGCAAATATCATTAATTACAATCCAGAAATGACAGTGGTTGCCCAAGCGGAGGACGGGCAACGAGCAATCAACTTGTATCGTGAACACCAGCCTGATATCACTCTAATGGATTTACGAATGCCAGCAATGGGAGGGGTTGAAGCCATTACTGCGATTTGCGCTGAATTTAAGTCAGCTCGAATTATTGTGCTTACCACCTACGATGGTGATGAAGATATTTATCGAGGATTGCAGGCAGGTGCTCAGGGCTATTTACTTAAAGATGCTAAACCGAATGAACTTTTGAGTGCGATCCGCATGGTTCATAGTGGTCAGCAATATGTTTCTCCGACCGTGGGAAGAAAGCTGGTAGAACGGATGAACAATCCGGTACTCAGTGAACGAGAGCTAGATGTACTCCGTTTGATGGCGCAGGGATTGAGTAATCAAGACATTGGAACTGCTTTAAATATTGGTGAAAGTACTGTTAAGTCGCATGTGACTCGTATTTTGAACAAGCTGGGAGTGAGCGATCGCACGCAAGCCGTCATTGTTGCTGTTAAACGTGGGCTTGTCAGTTTATAAATTGCGTTTTAGTTGAAACTTGGATTGCGACTTTAGTCGGAGATAAGCTTCCACTTTTGATGGGTTGCTTCACCCATCTTTGGACTATGCAAAATTGTAGACTCTCGGTGGACGACATACAAGAGCGGATTATTATATTGTACTTGTGCAAACGCTAACAGCAATTTAATTGCAGAGTTTAAGTTTGCTTGACAGGTCTGAAATGGCTGACGATCGCAGACATCATTCTTTATTCGTCTCACCTTCAACTCAGGATCGTATTCAAGGGGTGCTAAGTGCCACCGTAGTACTCGTCATGTATGGAGATTACGAATGTTTTCAGAGTGCAAACGTCTACCGATTGATTAAAGTCGCTCAACAACAGTTGAGCCCTTCTTTTGAGGAAAATGATTTTTGTTTTATCTTTCGTCATTTTCCTCAGGTACAGGCTCATCCTCATGCTCAACGAGCCGCGGAAGCGGCGGAAGCTGCAGCGGCTCAAGGGCAGTTTTGGCAAATGCATGAGATGCTGTTTATTCATCAACAAGAGTTAGGAAATGGCTATCTAGTGGAGTATGCCAATCGTTTAGGACTTGATATTTCTCAATTTTTGCAGGATTTATCCAGGGGAACGTATGTCGATCGTATCAATGCGGATATCGAAGGTGGACTGCAAAGTGGAGTGGAGGCTGCGCCCGCTCTGTTTATTAATAGAATTCGCTATCCCGATCGCTGGACTATTGAGCAAATAATGGCAACCATTGTCGCTGCAAGTGATTAAGGTTTTTGATGCTCATCCCAACGAGTATTTCAGTGGGGAGTAGTTCATAACTTATACTCAGCCAAAAAGAACCAGGAATTTCCGTAATTTAGCAAGAATATAGGCAACTCGAATTGATGTACAAGCTAACCGAGGAGGATATCATGACTCACTATGACTATTCTCATTAGCAACTGACCGCTTTAAACCCAATAATCAGAGGATTCATATGATGAGAAAACTGGAAGGAAAAATCGCCCTTGTTACGGGTGGTAACAGTGGTATCGGTCTTGCTACTGCCAAACAGTTTGTTGCTGAAGGTGCCTATGTCTACATTACGGGTCGTCGCCAAGCTGAACTGGATGCTGCTGTAGAAGCTATTGGTAAAAACATCACGGGTGTTCAGAGCGATGTCTCCAATCTGGCAGATCTCGATTGCCTGTTTACCATAATTAAGCAAGAACAAGGACATCTCGATGTGGTCTTTGCCAATGCTGGTATTGGAGAAATTGCCCCACTTGGCTCAATCACTGAAGAACACTTTGACAAAATATTCAACACAAACGTTAAAGGGTTGCTGTTCACCGTGCAGAAGGCCTTGCCGCTGCTGCCAGAGGGTGCTTCGATCATGCTGAACGCTTCGATTTCTTCTATCGTTGGTACCCCAGCGTTCAGCGTTTATAGCGCGACCAAAGCCGCCGTGCGATCGTTTGCCCGGAATTGGATACTTGACCTCAAAGAACGCAAGATTCGAGTGAATGCCGTTAGCCCTGGTGTAGTGCCGACTCCTGGTTACGATCATTTCGGATTGAATAACGAGCAGTTGCAAGAATTCGTGGACAGTCAAGCCAGCGCCATCCCGCTGGGACGAGTCGGCAACCCCGATGAAATTGCCAAAGCCGTTGTTTTTCTGGCTTCAAACGACAGCAGCTTTGTGAACGGTATAGAGCTATTTGTTGATGGTGGTATGGCACAGATTTGAAGTCTAAAAGGAGTTAACCATGCAACTCATCTCTGTCAACGTCGGATTGCCGCGTGAAGTGACCTGGAAAGGGAAAACTGTTCGCACTGGAATTTTCAAAGAGCCAGTCAATACTAGAGTAAGAGTGCGTGAACTCAACCTTGACGGCGATCGACAAGCAGATCTTACTGTTCATGGTGGAGTGGACAAAGCTGTGTATGTCTATCCATTCGAGCATTACGATTACTGGCGCAGTGAATTGCCTGACACAGAGTTAACACCAGGCATCTTTGGTGAAAATTTCACAGTCACGGGATTTAGAGAAGAGGAACTGAATATTGGTGATCGCTTCCAAATCGGCAGTGTGGAACTAATGGTGACTCAACCACGCCTGCCCTGCTACAAACTGGGGATTCGCTTTGGGCGATCGGATATGGTGAAACGATTTCTCGCCAGTCGTCGCACCGGATTTTACTTTCGGGTTTTGCAAGAGGGCGAAGTGATCGCTGGAGACACTTTAGAGTTAGTAAGCCGGGATAGCAACAATATCACAGTTGCTGATATCACTCAGCTTTATGTTCGTGAGCAAAACAACCCAGAGTTACTGCACCGTGCCGCTCAACTGGAAGCGTTACCTGCAAGTTGGCGAGACTACTTCCACAGAGCGGATCCGTCGTCAGGACGGGGGATAGATTAACCTGCCATAAAACGCTGCCACTTGATTTTTATACGCTGAGAAGGAGTAATCTCATGACTACATATCGCACCGTTTCGATCGATGGTTTAGACATCTTCTACCGCGAAGCGGGTTCCCGTGATAATCCGACGATTCTGCTATTGCACGGCTTCCCAACGTCGTCTCATATGTTCCGCAACTTGATACCTGCGCTTGCTGATAAATTCCATCTTGTTGCACCTGACTATCAAGGCTACGGCAACAGTTCGATGCCAACTGTAAATGAATTTGACTACACGTTTGATCGCTTGGCTGAGATTGTGGAGAAATTCATTGCCGCGATCGACCTCAAAAAGTACAGCCTTTATGTGATGGATTATGGGGCACCCATTGGCTATCGGATTGCGGCTAAATATCCAGAGCGAGTGCAAGCCCTGATTGTGCAAAATGGCAATGCTTACGAGGAAGGGCTGCGCGAATTCTGGGAACCCATTAAGGCATACTGGCAGGAGCGATCACCTGAGAATGCTGAAAAGCTCAAATACCTTGTCACCCTGGAAGCAACGAAGTGGCAATATACTAACGGTGTTCGCAATCTAGAAGCGATTAGCCCTGATACCTGGACTATTGATCAACATTTTCTCGATCGTTCCGGTAACGGTGAGATTCAACTAGCGCTGCTGTATAGCTATGGCACCAATCCACCACTCTATCCACAATGGCAGGAGTATTTCCGCCAATATCAACCTCCGACCCTGATTGTTTGGGGCAAGAATGACTACATCTTCCCTGCTGAAGGCGCTTATCCCTATCAACGCGACCTGAAAGACGTTGAGTTTCATTTACTCGATACGGGACATTTCGCCCTGGAAGAGGATGGGGACGCGATTGCAGACCATATTCGCTGCTTTCTGACCACCCACGTTGGGGAGAACACTATGTTAGCCACCAGTTACAAATAGTTTCGGCTAGAAAACGATGTCCGTAGAAAGTGATTGCTATTCCACAATCACTGCTGATCGAACATCACTGTTAAATCAATTCATTTAACGGTGCCATTTCAACAGATTGTTCATTACTTAATTAAAGGAGAATGTCATGGTTGCTCAAGTAAACTCACAAGCAGCAAAAATTTTGGAAGTTGCAGATGATCCCCGTCTTTCCAGAGAAGTGAAGGCATTTTTGAAGGAGCTGAACTCACCAGGGGAGGAGGCTCTAGAGACACTCTCTCCACTCGAAGCGCGCCAAGTACTCGTGGATGCACAGGCTTCGGTTCAAGTTGATCTTTCAGGCATTGAAGAGTCTGAGAAGACAATTACCGCTGACGGTTACCCGATTACACTCAATATCGTGCGACCTGAAGGGGTCAAAGGCACACTGCCGGTTTTCATCTTTATTCATGGCGGCGGTTGGGTACTGGGTGATTACCCAACGCATAAGCGTATGGTTCGCGATCTTGTGGTGCTCTCAGGCTTTGCCGGAGTCTTTGTCAACTACACACGCACGCCAGATGCTCAGTATCCCCAGGCAATCAATGAAATCTATGCTGCGACTAAATGGGTCGCCGAGCATGGTGAGGAGATTGGCGTGGATGGCAAAAATCTGGCAGTCGTTGGCAACAGTGTCGGCGGCAATATGACAGCAGTCACTGCTTTGCAGGCGAAAGACAAAGGAGGACCACACATCAAGTTACACATCATGATGTGGCCGATCGTCGATGCGAATTTTGAAACGGATTCGTATCAGCAATTTGGTGACAAACGTTACCTGTCCGCATCGACGATGAAGTGGATGTATGACATGTACATCCCTGATCCAGAAAAGCGCAAAGATATCTATGCCTCTCCTTTGCAAGCGACAGTTGAGCAACTGCAAGGCTTGCCTCCAGCGTTACTTGTGGTTTCAGAGAGCGATATTTTGCATGACGAAGGCACAGCCTATGGACGCAAGCTCGATGAAGCTGGGGTAGAGGTGACAACGGTGCAGTACAACGGCATGATTCATGACTTCGGACTGCTCAATGGTTTAGCTGAAATTCCAGAGACTCGTTCTCTCTTTGTTCAAGCTGCGGCTGAATTGAAGAAACATCTGCAATAGAACGCAGAGAGGGAGACGCGGAGATGGAAGGGCGCGGTAACGCGGAGAACTAAGAAATTGGTTAGGAGTCACCGCGTCTCCCCTATCTCCAAATCTCTTTTTCATTCTCGATGAGGTAATTTCAACGTAAGCTCAAATCGTTAGCTGTTCTGGCAGTTGTGAGTTCTTCAACAGGGATAGAGATACTATGAATAAATCCGAAAATCATCGGACACCCGTGCCCCCCTTTGATTATGAATCTGCTATTCAGAAGGTCAGAATTGCAGAAGATGCTTGGAATACACGTAACCCTGAACAAGTATCACTCGCCTATACGACAGATAGTAGATGGCGCAATCGTTCAGAATTTGTATCAGGGCGTGAGGCGATCGTACAGTTCTTGACCCGTAAGTGGCTTAAAGAATTGGATTACCGTTTAATCAAAGAGCTTTGGGCTTTTCGAGACAATCGAATTGCTGTTCGGTTTGCTTACGAGTGGCACGATGATTCGGGCAACTGGTTCCGCTCTTATGGCAATGAGAATTGGGAGTTTGATGAACATGGATTGATGCGATGGCGGATTGCTAGCATCAACGATCTGCCCATCCAAGAGAGCGATCGCAAATACCACTGGACACTGGGTCGTCGTCCCGATGATCATCCTGAATTGTCTGACCTCAATCTTTAACAGATAAACAAATAAACTCCATGCTCAAAGCAATTAACACAACTGTCGCCGCTTTTTGGGAACGGCGGTAGCAAGTATTCTCACAGAAACAGCACTTCTTCACCTGCAAAGGGATCATTCTACCAACTCCTTTCAGATACTTACCCGCTATGAACACCCACACATTAAGCGCCAGGGACATTATCGGACCATCACCGTTGATCGCGATCGAAAATGAAGCATCACCCAAGCTGATTGTCGATCCACCGCTTCCTGAACCACTATCTCAGGGTCGTGTTTTCATCCAGTACCGCACAGAGAACCTGCGTGTGTTGCCAGTGTTTGGCAAAGGTGCCCTCGACGTATCGCCGCGCATCGGACATATCCACATCACTGTCGATGATGCACCGTGGCACTTTGTCGATACCAGTGGCGAAACGATTATCCTGGTTGGTTTGGAACCGGGTCTGCACAAGGTGTTGATCGAACTAGCCGACCCCACACACAAAGTCATTACCAGTGAAACAGTGACGTTTACGCTGCCCAATCCTTAGTAAGGAGAAAACAGTGGACACTGAGTATTACGACGACATTATTATCGGCGGTGGCAAAGCTGGAAAAACACTGGCACCCGCACTGGTTGCAAACGGGCGGAAAACTGCCCTTGTGGAACGTAGTTTAAGCATGATTGGCGGCGGATGTATTAATGTTGCCTGCATTCCCACTAAAACGATGGTGACAAGTGCTAACGTTGCACATACTGTACGAAACAGCGCGTTTTATGGGGTTAACGTCAATCCACCTACTGTTGATTTAGCAGCAGTGATTCGACGAAAGCGATCGGTTGTGCAATCTGCGCGAACAATGAACTTGCACAATCTAGAAACGGCTCTGGGTCACGACTTAATTATTGGAACAGGACGTTTTGTGGCTCCTAAGACCATTGAAGTGATGACGGCTGAAGGTAAAACTCGCCAGCTTACCGCAGAGCGATTATTCATTAATACAGGTACAAAACCACTTATTCCATCAGTGCCTGGACTGGAAGAAACTGGTTTTCTCACCAGTGAGTCGATCATGGAATTAGAACAGCTACCCAACCATCTAATTGTTCTTGGCAGTGGATACATTGGGTTAGAATTTGCCCAAATGTTCCGACGTTTTGGCTCTCGTGTGACAGTGATTGGACAGAGCGAGCAAATTCTGTCGCAACAAGATCCAGATATCGCGATCGCTGTTCAAACTCTGTTGGAACGAGAGAACATTGAATTCCTATTAAATGCGAGGGTCTTGAGAGTTGATCGCGCTCTTCATGCGACTAAACTTCAAATTCAAGTCGTTGATCGAGAAAGAAATCTTCAGGGTTCGCAGTTGCTTGTCGCTGTCGGTCGTGCGCCCACCACTGGTACGCTAAATCTAGCTGC
>Ga0213881_10000583_pt1 | contig 22182 bp, 19 predicted proteins | sample BarmaccoBMER_R08_FD_160104 | JGI IMG/M metagenome (GOLD analysis project Ga0213881, IMG submission 160104) | Barbacenia macrantha exposed rock microbial communities from rupestrian grasslands, the National Park of Serra do Cipo, Brazil - ER_R08 ... | reverse complement strand
GCGAGTGCTTCTCGCACTCGCCGCTGGTCTGGCCCCAGGCGGTGATGCCGTGCCCGCCCAGGATCACCCCGATCGCCTGCGGGTTCTCCCGCTGGATAGCGGAGATATCCAGGCCGAGCTGGAACCCGGGCCGCCGCCACGGCACCCACAACACCCGGTCCCCGAAGCACTCGGCGGTCAGCTTCTCCCCGTCCGCGGCGGTGGCCAGCGCGATGCCCGCGTCGGGGTGCAGGTGGTCCACGTGCGGCGCGTCGACCAGCCCGTGCATCGCGGTATCGATCGACGGCGCCGCACCGCCCTTGCCGTGCAGGCAGTAGTCGAACGCGGCGGCCATCTCGTCCTCACGGTCGACCCCCGGGTACACGTCCGGCAGGGCACGGAGCCGGTCCAGGCGGAGCACAGCCAGGCCGGCGGCGGTCAGCGTGCCGAGGTCCCCGCCGGACCCCTTCACCCACAACAGCTCCGCCGGTTCCCCGGTGACCGGGTCGGTGGCGGTGCCCTTGGCCGAGGTGTTCCCGCCGGCGTAGTTGGTGTTGGCCGGATCGGAGCCGAGCCGGTTGCTGCGGGCCAGTAGTTCCCCGATAACGTCTGCCACGGTGCTCAGGCCCCCCATCCCGCCGGGGAACCGCCACGTCGTTCAGTGATAATGGTCTTGCCATAATCCGACGCCAGGTACGCCGCGACGGGGTCTGGCGCCAGGCCCATCTCCTCCCGCAGCTCAGCTAGCAGGGGCCGGACATCGGTGTTGTAGGCGTCCATGAACACCGCGTTGGCGGCCAGCACGTCCCCGGCCCGCTGGGCCCGGCCCAGTTCGTCCTGGTCGACCAGCAGGGCCTTGGCCGTGGCTTCCTGCACGTTCATCACCGAGCGGATCTGGGCCGGGATCTTCGGCTCGATGTTGTGGCACTGATCCAGCATGAACGCGACACCCCCGGCCGGGCCCAGCGCGCCCGCCCGGACCACCTCATACATGATCCGGAACAGCTGGAACGGGTCGGCCGCCCCGGCCATCAGGTCATCATCGGCGTAAAACCGGCTGTTGAAATCGAACCCGCCCAGCTTCCCCGCCCGCAGCAGCATCGCCACGATGAACTCGATGTTGGTGCCCGGCGCGTGATGCCCGGTATCGATCACCACCTGGGCCCGGGGGCCCAGCGCCTGGCAGTGCACCAGGGCGGTACCCCAGTCCGGCACGTCAGTGGCGTAAAACGACGGCTCGAACAGCTTGTACTCCACCAGCATCCGCTGCTCCGGCCCCAGCCGCTCATAGACGCCGTGCAGCGCCTCGGCCAGCCGGCCCTGCCGGGCGGTGATGTCGTCCTGGCCCGGGTAGTTGGTGCCATCAGCGAACCACAGCTTCAGGTCCCGCGACCCGGTGGCGTCCATGATGTCCACGCACTCCAGCAGGTGCGCCAGCGCCTTGCGCCGGATCTTCGGATCGGGGTTGCAGATGCTGCCCAGCTTGTAGTCATCGTCTTGGAACACGTTGGCGTTGACCGTGCCGATCCCGATCCCGCCGCTTTTGGCGTGCGCGGCCAGCGCCGCGTAATCACCGACCCGGTCCCACGGGATATGCACCGCCATGACCGGAGCGACACCGGTATACCTGTGCACCTGTGCCGCGTCATCGGCCTTCTCAAACGGCGTCCGCGGCACCCCGGGCTGGCCGAACACCTTGAACCGCGTCCCGCTGTTCCCGAACGCCCACGACGGCAGCTCGATCCGCTGCCCGCGCAGGGCGGTCTTCACATCGTGCATTTCTTTTCTTTTCTCCGGATCAGAAACCCCAGTTGAAGTTGCCGATGTTGGACTTGGTGAATACGAGTGGCGGTCCCAGCAGGATCGTGCCGTCTGACCCGATCGTGAACGAGCCGAGCTTGCCCGCCGTGAACGACTGGCCAGCGGCGTTCGTGACCTTCTTGGATGCCAGGTTCGCCGCCGCGTACGCGGCCAGGTAGCCGAGGTTCGCGGGATTCCAGAGCTCGAAGGAACCGATGGTGCCGTCATCCACGTACTTCTTCAGCGCGCCCGGGGTGCCGAGGCCGGTGAGGGCGATCTTGCCGCGGTATTTGGCGGTGTCCAGCACGGCGGCCGCCGCCGCGATCCCGACCGTGGTCGGGGAGATGATGCCGGCCAGGTTCGGGTACTGCTGCAGCAGGCCCTGCGTCACCTGAGTGGCGGTGGTCGGGTCGTCGTTGCCGTAAACGGTGGTCACCAAGTGGATGTTGGGGAACTTCTTGAGTTCCGTCTTCATGTAGCCGATCCAGGCGTTCTGGTTCGTCGCGGACGCCGTGGCCGAGACGATCGCGATGTCGCCCTTGTTGTGGATCTCCTGCGCGATCAGGTCCACCTCGCTGGTCCCTATCGCTGAGGTTGACGCCTGGTTGATGAACAGGGACCGGCAGGCCGGCGCGTCCGAGTCGTAGGTGACCACGGTGATCCCGCGATTCATGGCCGAGGTCAGGGTGGGGCACAGCGCGGTGGGGTCCGTCGCGGACACGATGAGCGCGTTAGCGCCCTTGGTGATCGCCGCCTGTATGGCCGGGAGCTGCGAGGCCGGCGTGGCGTCGGTGCCGCTGGTTTCGCTTCCGGTCTCGCCGAGCGTATTGAGCGCGGCGAGGGCGCCGCCGCTCTTCACGCTGTCGGCGAGGGTGAAGTAAGGGTTGCCGAGGTTCTTGGGGATGACGAAGACCTTGAGGCCCGTCTTCAGCGACCCGGAGGCCGTGCCGCTCGTGCCGGAACCCGTGGACGAAGACGAAGACGACGTGGCTGGGGGGCTGGAACTGCTGGCTGAGCTGCACGCGGTGAGCAGGGATGAAACCGTGATGAGGGACAGGGTGAACCAGGTTACCTGTCTGAGCTTCATATCTTTTTATCCTTTCAACTTTGCTGCCTGAAAAGCCGCAGTTCCCGAAGCCGGCGAGCGAACGACGCCGCGTTCGGCACGAACACGCTGACCAGCAGCAAGCCGCCGGTCACGACGCCGGTGGCCTCCTGATTGAAGTTCGTCAGCAGCAGTGCGTTCTGGATCCCGGCGAAGGCCAGGACGGCCAGCACCACGCCGGCGATGGAGCCCTTGCCGCCGAAGATGGACACCCCGGCCAGCAGCACGATCGCGACCACACTGAGTTCCAGGCCTGTCCCGTTGTTCTGGACGGCGGTGGACAGCCGGAATGTCCACAGCACGCCAGCCATGGCGGAGATCAGCCCGGAGATCATGAACAGGATCGTCTTGATCCGCTTGACCCGGATGCCGGCGAACAGCGCGGCCTCGGTGCTGGCGCCCATGGCGAAGATGGACCGGCCGAACGGCGTCGCGTGCAGCACGACCCCGAAGACCACCGCGAGCACCACGAAGATGGCCGCGGAATACGTGAGATTGGAGATACCGGGGAATCCGTTGACCGCGATGTCGGTGTACGTGGGCGGGAAGTTGGAGATGGTTTTCGGGCCGAGCAGGATCAGCGCGATGCCGCGGTACAGGGCGAGCGTGCCGATCGTGACCGCGAGCGACGGCAGCCCGAGCCGGGTGACGAGCAGCCCGTTGACCGCGCCCGCTGCGAGGCCGGCCACGGCGACCATGGCGAAGATGGCGGGCATCGGCCAGCCGTCGCTCCACAAGACGCCGAGCAGGGCACTCGACATCCCCAGCGTGGACGCGACGGACAGGTCGATCTCCCCGCTGATGATGATCAGCGTCATCGGCAGGGTCATGATCGCGATCTCGCCGTAGGACAGGCCGAGGTTGAAGAAGTTGTTCCCGGTCAGGAACTGCGGTGAGCTGGCCGCGCCGACGATGCCGACGATGATGACGACCAGCGCCAGGCCCGTTTCCCACCGCAGTGTCCGATTGAGCAGTGCCCGGTTAAACAGTGCCCGGCTAAGCATGCTGGCGTCCTCTCAGCCGCAGCGCGGCGGTCAGCCGGGCCGAGATGAGCCGGTCGATGCTGATGGCCAGGATCAGCAGGAACCCGGCGATCGCCTGGTCCCAGAACGGGGAGATGCCCAGCACGTAGAGCGCGGAGCTGATGGTGTTGAGCAGCAGCGCGCCGAGCGCGGCCCCGACCACGCTGCCGCTGCCGCCGAAGATCGCCACCCCGCCGACGACGACGGCGGCGATCACGGTCAGCTCGTACCCCGTTCCCGCGGTCGAGTCGATCGTGCCGAACCGGGCTGCCCACAGCACGCCCGCGATGCCCGCGATCCCGCCGCTGATCACGAAGGCGGTGAACACGCGCCTGCCGACCGGGATCCCGGCCAGCTGGGCCGCGTCCGGGTTGGAGCCGATCGCGTACAGTTCGCGGCCGGAGCGGAAGGACCGGAGGTAGTAGGCGCCGATCGCGATCACGATGGCGACGGCTATGGCGAGATCCGGCACGCCCCCGATGGTGGCCTTCGGTATGTTGGTGAAGCCGGGTGGCAGCGAGGCGGCGACGACCTCCTTGCCGCCGACGATCAGGATGTCGATGCCGCGGAAGATGTACAGCGTTGCGAGCGTGACCACCAGGCTCGGCACCCGCCCGACGGACACCATGAGCCCGTTCACCAGCCCGCAGCCGAGCCCGATGCCCAGGCCGGCCAGGAAGACCAGCGGGATCGGGATGCCTTGATGCCCGCCGAACAGGTTCGCGGACAGGTAAGCGGACAGTCCCAGCACGGAGCCGATGGACAGGTCCACGTTCCGGCTGATCACCACCATGGTCTCGCCCAGCGCCAGCAGCGCGAACACGGTGGTGTCGACCAGGATGAACTGGATGTTCGTCACGCCGAGGAACCGGTGCCGCACCGCGGTGGTCACCGCGGTGAACACCACGAGGACCACGATGATGCCGGACTCCCTGATCCGGAACGCACGTTCGGTGAGCCGGCGGGAATCCGAGCCGGCCGGCGGCGGCGCGGGCGGCCCGGACCGCTGGCCGAGCCGCGGCGTCGCCCTCATGCCTGCTCCCGGGCTTGACCCGTGGCGGCCGTCATGATCTCTTCCTCGGTGGCCTGCCCGAACTCGGCCATCAGCCGCCCCTCGCGCATCACCAGGATCCGGTCGCTGACCCGCAGCACTTCGGGCAGCTCGGAGGAGATCATCAAGATCGCCACCCCGTCCCGCGCGAGCTGGGACAGCAGGTGATGGACCTCCGCCTTGGTGCCGACGTCGATCCCCCGGGTGGGCTCGTCCACGATCAGCACGGCTGGCTTGCGGCCCAGCCACTTGGCCAGCACGACCTTCTGCTGGTTGCCGCCGGACAGCGTCGATACCGGATCCCCGAGCCGGCCGTATTTGATCTTCAGGCGCAGCGTCCAGTCGGCGGCGAGCTGGCGTTCCGCCGAGGCCTTGATGAGCCCGGCGCGGCGCAGCCGGCTCAGCGACGCGAGCGCGATGTTCTGCTGCACGGACATGTCCATGACCAGTCCTTGCTGGCGGCGGTCCTCGGGCACGAATCCCACGCCGGCCGCCATCGCGCTGGTAGGTGAGGCGCGGCGCAGCCGTTGTCCGGCGACGGTGACCGCGCCTGCGTCATAGCGGTCGATCCCGAACACCGCCCGCGCGACCTCGCTGCGTCCGGAGCCGACCAGCCCGGCCAGCGCGACGATCTCGCCGGATCGCACGGTGAATGAGATGTCGGTGAACACGCCCTCCCGGGTGAGCCGCTCGACGTGCAGCACCGGCTCACCGGGAGCGCCGTGCGCTTCGGCGGGCCGTTCCGCGAGTTCCCGGCCGACCATCGCGCGGACCAGGTCGTCCGCCTTCAGGCCGTCGAGGACCCGGCTGAGCACCTGCCGTCCATCCCGCATCACAGTGACCCGCTGGCAGATGGCGAAGACTTCTTCCAGCCGGTGCGAGATGAACAGCACGGCTGTGCCTTTCCGGGGGGAAGCCATCCCCCCGGACCCCCCTGGGCTCTCCGTCAAGGTGCGGATCACGGCGAACAGCCGGTCCACCTCGGCCGCGGACAGCGCGGCGGTGGGCTCGTCCATCACGATGACCCGTGCGTCCAGCGACAGCGCCTTGCCGATCTCCACCACCTGCTGGTCCGCGATCGACAGGCCGCGGGCCACCCGCGCCGGGTCCAGCGGGACACCCAGCCGGGCGAAGATCGCTTGCGCGTCCGCTCGCATCTTGCCCGTGTCGATGCGACGGCCCGAGCGCAGCGGCTGACGGCCGATGAACATGTTCTCGGCCACGGACAGGTCGGGGAAGAGCGTCGGTTCCTGGTAGATGACCGCGATCCCGGCCTGCCGGGCGGCGGCCGGGCCGTGCAGCACCGTGTCGTCGCCGTTGATAAGGAGCGATCCGCTGTCTGGCTGATGGACCCCGGCCAGGATCTTCACCAGCGTCGATTTGCCCGCGCCGTTCTCACCGACCAGCGCGTGCACTTCGCCCGGATACAGCGCGACCGACCCGTCCTGCAGGGCACGCACGGCGCCGAATGCCTTCACGGCATGCCGCAGCTCCAGCACGGCCCCACCCGCGCCCACTTCGCCGCCCGCCGTTTCGCCGCCGCCCGCTACGCCGCCACCCGCTACACCGTCACCGGCCGCCACGGTCACGGATTCCCATCTGATCTCCCGTCGGCACCAGCGTGTCCGCGAGTTGTTGATGGAACGTTTCAAGCACGGGATTAGTCTCAGAGTTACACGTGTAAGTGTCAACAGCCGTCTACCTGTCGTGACTGAATCGTTATAACGAAATCCGGCCTTCAGCGCGCCGCCGGATAACCCCGCTCTCGGCGTGACGATGGCGCCATTCATCGCGCTGGGTGGGAGATTTCCCGATCCACCGACGTCGATGGCGCCATCGATGTCGTAAGAGGCCGAGTTCCCGCGAGCCGTTCGGGTCCGGACGCGTCCGGTGATCGCCGTCGAGGGCGGCCATGAACCGTATCCACTGGCGGCCGAGGGCTTCCCGGGCGTGCTCGGGTGCCTGCTGGCGAAATCGGCGCAGCGGGACCGATTCGATTGCGTCGATGCGCCGGTCTACGGCCGTCTGGGCCGCCGAGACGACGAGCCACCACAGGCGTGAGCCGGCCGGCTGAAGGCGTGCTTCGGCCACCGCTTCCCGGATGTCGGCATCCTGGTCGGCCAGTTGGCGGCGGTCCTCGTCGCCGGTCGTCGAATCGGCGAAAAGCGGCAGGTAGGTGATCTCTTCCGACGCGTCCAGGTGCGCCTCCAGGCACCCGGCGAGTTCAGTCCACACGATGGGGAGCCGAGATGGGCTGTCTCTGGCCGTCTCCAGTTCCGCGAACAGACGCCGAATGCGCGCGTGGTCAGCCATGACCAGCGTGACGATGTCTGCCATAGGCACTGGCCCCTTCTCCGGCATTCCGGTGAGGCATCACGCGTTCCCCGGCCCGGCAGAACTATGCGTTCGCAGAATTCTGTCGTTTAGCGATATGAACTCGGGCTTTCCGGGTAGCGACGGCAGATGCGCACACTGCCAAGCACATTGACAAGCACAGTGACAAGGAGCGAGAAGGCAGGCTGCTAATGGCTGGTGAGGGTAATGAGATGGAGCAGGTCGGCGCACCGTCGGTCCGTTCGTCGCTGACCGCGGTAAAGGACACTCCGCGGTACACGTACCTGGTGGCGGCGATGGCGGCGATCGGCGGGATGCTGTTCGGTTACGACATCGGGGTGATCAGCGGTGCGGAGAACTTGCTCAAGAGCGACTTCCGCCTGAGTAGCGGAACGGAGGAACTGGCGGTCGCCGCTGTCCTCATCGGCGCGGTGATAGGCGGGATGATCGGCGGCCCGATGGCTAACCGGTTCAGCCGCCGGTACACGCTGCTGGCCATGGCGATCGTGTACGCGGTCGGCGCGATCCTCACGGCGATCTCGTTCGGCCTCGCGTCGTTCGTGGCGTTCCGGATCATTACCGGCGTCGCGGTCGGCGCCTCGTCGCTGGTGGTCCCGATGTACATAGCCGAGATGGCGCCGGTCCGCATCCGCGGTGGTCTGGTGATCTTGCAACAGCTGGCCATATCGGGTGGAATCTTGATCTCCTACCTGCTGGATTACGCGTTCGACTCGGCGGGCTGGGGCTGGCGGCCCATGTTCGCCGCCGCTGTGCTGCCCGCCACCGCGCTGGCCATCGGCATGCTGGCGATGTCGCACTCGCCGCGGTGGCTGGGTATGCGGGGCCGGTGGGACGACGCCCGCGAGGTCCTCGAGCGGATCAACCCGCGCGAAGGGCAGCGGGAACTCGATCAGCTCCAGCGCAACGTTGAGGAGAGCGCCGGCACGTCGTGGCGTGAGCTGCTGCGCCCGGGCATGCGCGGTGCGCTGATCGCGGGTGTCGGGCTGGCGATCTTCCAGCAGTTCGTGGGGCCGAACACGGTCTTGTTCTACACGCCGACCATCTTCGGCTATGCGGGCGTAACCGGCAATCCACTGCTGCCGACGATATATGTCGGGGCGGTTCTTTTCGTGTTCGTCCTGCCCACCATCGCATTCGTGGACGTGGTCGGCCGGAAGATGCTCTTCTACCTGGGCCTGGCCGGCATGGGATCGATGCTCGTGCTGCTCGGGGTGGCGTTCGGAGTCGGCGCCAAGAGCTGGGGCTTCGGGGTGGTCGCGATTCTGCTGATCTACGTCGCGTGTTATTCGCTGTCGATCTCGCCGCTGTTCTGGCTGATGAGCGCCGAGGTGTTCCCCAACCGGCTGCGCGGCGCGGGTGCCAGCGCGTCCACGGTGGCGAACTGGAGCGCCAACCTGCTGGTCACGGTCACTTTCCTGTCGCTGGTCAACGCGGTCGGCAAGTCCTGGACGTTCTGGATCTACGCCATCTTCGCCGCGCTCGCCGTCGTGTTCATCGTCCGTTTCGTGCCCGAGACCAGAGGACGGCCGCTGGAGAGTATCGACAGGTACTGGACGGAAGGCCGCCGCTGGCCGCTGTCCGGCGCACACGACCAGGCGGCGTGACGGTACTAATGATCAAGCACGCGGCGGCTTGCTGAGCGGGAGGAGGTCGTTCAGCGGACGTAATTTCCCCGTCGCCGGGTAGCCGGTCGTCATGCGCGCATTGCTGTCCGGCCTCGCCGTTGCGGCAGCGGCCCATGTCGTGCCCGCCGCCACCTGGCTGCCGGGCCTGCGCCGGACCTGCTTCCCCGCTCTGGCCGGGCTCGGGCGCCGCGATCATGTGGCCCTGACCTTCGACGACGGCCCCGATCCTCGCTCGACCCCCAGCTTTCTCGCCGCGCTCAGCAGATCAGAGGTCCGTGCGACGTTCTTCGTGCTGGGGGAGCAGGTCGTGCGGTATCCCGAACTCACCCGCCGCATCGCTGCCGAAGGCCACGAACTCGCCATTCACGGCTGGACCCATGACCGGCCGTGGCGGCCGGCGGTACACGCGGAGATCCGCGGCCTCAGCCGGGCCGCCGAGACGGTGTACGAGACCACTGGCCAGATCCCGCGCTGGTACCGGCCGCCCTACGGGATACTCACCGGCGACCGCTTGATCGCCGCGGCGCGCACCGGGCTGGACCCGGTGCTGTGGTCCGCATGGGGCCGTGACTGGACCGCCGCCGCCACGCCCGCCTCCGTCCGCGCCACGGTCCAGCGGGATCTCCGCGGCGGTGGCACCGTCCTGCTGCACGACACCGACCGCAACTCCGCGCCGGGCTGCTGGCAGGCGACGCTAGCCGCGCTGCCGGGCCTGCTGGCCGGATGCCAGGCCGCGGGCTGGACAATAGGCCCGCTCGCCGACCACTGGAATTCACCCTCCTGAGCCCTGTCACTCCACCCCGTGTCGCCGTCACCTCCGCACCCCCGCGAACCCGTCACCCCCGCACCCGTGCCGCCGTCACCTCCGCACACCACGGAAATTCCGTGCTGCGCGGAAACAAACCCGCCGTATTCGTACACTAAATTTCCGTTCAGCATGGATGTTCCGCCTTAATCCGCAGTCCTGCTCGAGACTTACCGGACATTCAGGACAAGTTCGGTAAGTCCATTCCGCTACCGCTGAAAGGCGCGGAAGAAAAGAGCCTCCCGGAAGAAAGGGCGCCGGTTTCCGGTACCTTTTCTTCCGCGAGGCCCCTATATTCCACAAGCTGGCAGGCTCACATGCCCGTTATGTGGTGATACGTGCCAATTCCGAAGGCCGCCGAGGGCATGGACGGCGGCGGCGTAGCGAGGACCGTGGACAGTGCCCGCTTGGACAGTGCCCGCTTGGACAGTGCCCGCCGACTGCATCGACCAGATCAGGCTCCTGCCCGGAACCGCTATCAGCCCAGGTAGTGTGGGGTGCCGCTGCGCCGGGGATGACGCGTTTCATGATCGCCAAGGATGCCACGCGTTATGTGGTGCGGCTGAGCGTGGCCCGCCGTGGTGGCTGGCGGGCCTGGGGAGGAGTCAGCGGTGTCTTCGAACGCGCTCTGGCCGCACAGGAAAGCGGCACCGTCATCGCGCCGCGCGTGGAGTCGGAGAGCAGGCGGGGCCGGGACTATGTCCGTGTCGCGCTGGCGATGACCGTCGCGGCCCCCGACGTGGCCCAGGCGCTGGCCACCGCGTGGTGGGCTTTCCGGCGAGCAGCGGGTGACGACGCGGAGGGCTGGGACATGGCCAGCGCATCCGCCGACGTCCGGCAGGCTCCGCCGGCCGGCTGACAGGCACCAACGGCGATAGCGGCCAATCGGTCGTCGCAACCCCAGTCAACCCAGTCAACCCAGTCAACCCAGTCCCAGCCAACCCAGTCAACCCAGCCACCCGGCGGACTCGGCGCTCGTTGCTGTGATGATTCTTGATTCAGACAGGGCCAGGTGTTAACTGGGCGTCTTCTTGAGACGATCCCAGTGGTTGGTTTCGTCGGGTTTCGTCGTGGGTTGGGACGATTACTGAGACGATTGCCGTGCGGTATTGACTGTGTCTCCATGATCGTTCACAGTTCGCTCAGGAGCGGGCATTTACTGCCCAGGGATGAAAATTGCACAAGCGGCCCATGCTCAACCGCGAGCTCCGATGTAGACGCCTGGCAGCCGGCATAACCGAAAGCCAGGTCGCACAAGAAGTAGCCAGGATCGTCGCCGTTCAGACCGGCCGCGAACTGGCTATCGACGGTAACTACGTATCCAAACTGGAACGCGGGGTCATTACCTGGCCAAATCGCTCGTACCGCCAGGCATTCCGCACGCTCTTCAACGCCTTGAGCGATGCCGAACTGGGGTTCTATCCCAGCAGGACCAGGAAGGACGCGGAACGGTTGCTGACGCCGGCGGACGCCGGCGGCTCCCGGAGCGTCCTGCGTGCGCAGCCATGAGCCGCAACGGTCAGCAGGGCCGCGGCGCGTACCCACACAGCGCGGCGGCGGGCGCGGACCTTGAGGCGTATTTAGGCACTCTATAAATCACTCGCCTGTTTCGCGGTGCTGATCGGCGCGGTCATGTTCGTCATCTGCTGCTGGCCAGCCGGGGCGGCCCGCCCCGGCGTGCCGCGATAGCCATCCCGGTGAAGGAAATCGCTCAGCCGGAAACGGTGACGGCCAAGGCGGGCGCGCGGCCGCGGCAATCAGGGCTCGCGACCGCCCCGGCGGGGCACACGCAGTCCTGCCGACGACGAGGCCCAGCTGAACGCGGACCAGGCGAGCCTCACGCCGCGGCGGCTGTGCTGGTCGGCCTCCGTCGAGGTGGCGATCGTGGCTCGCGGTCACCGCCGTGCTGGTCGACACGCCCACCGGGCGGGATACCTACGCCCCGCCGGCGGCCAGCCATGATGTCCGCGTGGGACGGTGCACCACCGTCCGTTCGTTATAAAGAGCTTTTTAACGAACGGGCGGTGGTATCACTTCTGCGGCCCAGCGCGGTCGCATGGTTAGTGCGGCACAGGGCCGCCGGCCAGTGCGATGAGCAGGCCGATGGCCCCGGCCGCGCACAGGGTGAGCACGACGCCGCGACGCAGGCCGAGGAGCAGGACGAGGGCCCCGGCCAGCACGGCGTACTGCCATGGCTGGGTGAGGGCGCGGGCCAGCGGTATCGCCGCACCGAGGATGGCCCCGACCGCGGCCGGGCCGGCGCCGTCCAGGAACGACAGCGCGCGCTGGTTGCCGCGCAAGGCGCCGAAGTACCGCGCGCCGCTGAGTACGAAGGCGAACGACGGCGAGAAGGCGATCAGCGCGGCGAGCAGGCCGCCGCCGATGCCGGCCGCGGCATAGCCGATGGTGGCGACGGTCTGCACGACCGGTCCGGGGGTGATCTGGCCCAGCGCGACGCCGTTGAGGAACCGGGTGCTGGTCATCCAGTGGTGCCCGACCGCGTCGGCCTGCATCAGCGGGATGATCACGAAGCCGCCACCGAACGACAGCGCGCCCACTTTGAACGCGGTCCACGCGAGCGGCAGCAGGGCGCCGGCGCCCGCCGCCGCGCCCAGAGCGCCAAGCGCCACTCGCACCGGCAGCACCCGCCCCAGCAGGAGCGGGAACATCGTAATGGCGTGGGCACTGGCGGCCTGCCGCTGGTGCCGGACGGCGAGTTCGGTCACGCCACAGCCGAGCAGGACCAGCACCAGCCAGGGCCCGATGGTCGCGGCGGCGGCACCGCCGGCGAGCAGGTACCCGATCCAGCGCAGCCGCTGGGAATGGGAACCGGCCGCCCGTTTCCAGCTCGGCCCGGTCAGCGCCCAGCCCGCCTGCACCGCGACCGCGGCGACCGCCGCGCCCGCCCCGGCGCCGATGCCGCGGACCCACAGCGGGGAGCTTCCGGCCAGGAACAACACCGACAAAGCCAGGATCACGATCAGGCCGGGCACGATGAACGCGATCCCGCCGGCCAGCGCACCCACCCGGCCGCGGACCCGCCAGGCGCAGAAGATCGCTAGCTGGGTGGAAGCCGGGCCGGGCAGCAGGCTGCACGCGGCGATCGCGTCCTCGAACTCCCTGGCGTCCAGCCAGCCCCGCTGATCCACGCATAGCTTGCGCAGCAGCGCGATGTGCGCGGGCGGGCCGCCGAACCCGATGCAGCCGATCCGCCCCCACTCCCGCACCACCGTGACCAGACTCGCCTGGTGGTCCGTTGCTAGCTCAGCCACGGTGACGGCTGTTCCCGGATGGCCTAGCCGTGAACGTGGTCGCTGCCTTGCTGTTGGCCGAAGATGCGGGCGGCGTAGGCGGCGGCTTGGGTGCGGCGTTCCATGCCGAGTTTGGCGAACAGGGCGGAGACGTAGTTCTTGACCGTTTTCTCGGCGAGGAAGATGCGTTCGCCGATCTGCCGGTTGGTCAGTCCTTCGCCGATCAGCTCGAGGATCTTGCGTTCCTGCTCGGTCAGGTCGGCGAGGGGGTCGCGGGTGCGGGCGGAATCGCGGAGCCGGGCCATGAGCTGGCTGGCGGCGCGCGGGTCGAGCATGGACTGGCCGGTGGCGACGGTGCGGACGGCGCCGACCAGGTCGGAGCCGCGGATCTGCTTGAGGACGTAGCCGGCGGCGCCGGCCATGATCGCGTCGAACAGTGCCTCATCGTCTCCGAACGAAGTCAGCATCAGGCAGGCGACCTCGGGCATCCGGGAGCGGATCTCGCGGCACACCGACACGCCGTCGCCGTCGGGGAGGCGGACGTCGAGGACAGCCACGTCGGGGTGCAGGGCGGGGATGCGGGCCAGGGCGGAGGCGGCGGTGCCGGCCTCGCCGATCACGGTGATGCCGGGTTCGGCTTCGAGCAGGTCCCGCACCCCGCGGCGGACCACCTCATGGTCATCCAGCAAGAACACCGCGATCGGCTTCCCGTTGCCGCTGGTTCTGTCGTCACTGGCCGGGCTGGTCACGATTTCTCCTGATCCGTAGGCCGCGAGCCGTGGGCCTGGTGGCGGACCACGGTAGTCCTAATTTAAGGAGGCCAGCCGGTACCCGGCTACGGACCAAGGTCCCTTGCGCGCGAGCAATACGGCTCCGCTCAGGCGGCAGTTGATCGCACCTGATGATCGATGGCCAGTCGCTGTACCGGGAATCGAGAGACTCTCCCGGTACCAAGCCCGCACGCTCATCAAGAAGCGCGACCCTGTCCGTGACGGACAGGTCCCAGCCAAGCTCCGCGAGGCTGCACAGCATGCCCTCTGATACTTCGCCTCGATACCGCCTCCGGCGCATCTTGCCCTGAGGAAGCCAGGATCCAGGTGGCGCCACTGGGACGAGGTCGCCCTCGTCCAGGAGCGGCACGCCGCCCCACACGATCTGCGGCTGGTAGTCTCGCCCGATTTCGACGTCGGTAAGCCAGATCCGGTCACCGCCAGGATGGGGACGCACCTTGATGATCCGGCCCACGACCACACCTCTCGTTTCCACAAGCACGGGACGGTACCATTTGACACTTGTTGGGCTTGCGAGGCGCGCGACAAAAACTGATAAGTCGTGTTTCAATAACATAACTGATGGCTAGATGGGTACGCCTGTCGACCAGAGTGCCTCGAATGAACTTCGTGCCCGGCGGGCATGCGGTGGATCCATGAGCATGTCGCTGTTGGAATCATTGTTGGGCCGGATGATGCAGCCAAGCCACCCGTCCTCGCCGAGGTAGTCGCTGATCTGCCAGTACAGGGCTGGTTCCTCGGCCCTCAGGCCAACACGGTCGAGCTTGAGCAGGACCACGCCGACCAGCGGGGGTGATGCGGTCCGGCGGAACGAGCAGCTTTGCCGGACTCTGTCGCCCCCGACCTGGTCGGCCAGCAGGCCGCGGCACGCCTCAACGGTGGTTTCCATGGTGCGATCAGGCCCCGGGACAAGGAAACGATATTCGGCGCCTCGTTCCAGGTTGGCGGCGACGACGGGAAGGAAACGCCCGGCGGCTGTCCCCTGCTCTCGGTGGATGACGTCGAACTCGAGGTCCATGCTGAGGATGTCGGCCCTGCGGCAGTAACGCTCAAGACGCAGCATCTCGTCGTCTTGCAGCAGTCCTTCGCGCGTTGCGGTCGGCGCGGCGGCGAGTTCGGCCGCGACCTCATTGATCCGGTCTGCTAGCACCCGCCCGATGCGCGCCACCACGGCAGAGTGCCGGCTGCCGCGGGCCTGCACATCGGCCAGCGCGTGATCGACATACCGGTAGAACGGCCCGTAGTCGGTCAAGCTGCTGGTCGGCGTGCCGTATACCAGGTAGTCGAGGCTGACGTCAAAGAAGTCGGCAAGTGCGAGCAGCTTGCCGAAACTTGGCCGGGTCTGCTCACGGACGTACTGGGAGAGCGCGGCCGCGCTGATGTCGAGGGCACTCAAGATCTTTTTTCGGTTGCGGTTATACCCTCCCCGCTCAATCAGGCTCTCCAGCATCTGCCCGAACTTGACTTCCCGGCGGCTCCCTTCACTATTCGAGGCTGGTGTGTCTGCTGCGCCCTGGAGTGATCCGCCCATCGTTAAGTCCTACTTGCGTGGCTCCTACGGATACTGCACATATACCCCGAAAGTCGGACTAGAGCATCGGCCGGACGGGAATCTTAAGCAACAGCGAATAGCCCTTCGGCAAGGCTGAGATCCACCGCTCGACGGCAGTAGGGAGGGTTGAGGGTGTCGTTCATCGCCCTTTTGGTCGGCGTGTTCGGCGTGTTCGCGGGCTGGCACTGGAAGCTTCTGCACCGGGCGGTGCGGGATGTCGCCAGGTACAAGGATTCCGTGAGAGTCGCGCAGAAGGTGGAGCGGGAGCACTGGGGACGCGCTGTGTTGTTTGGCGTCGCAGCACTCATCATCCTGTTTGCTGTGGCGAAAATGCACTGATCGGCGCTGTCGCCGTCCGGGTCGTAGAGCCGGCGGGCGGGAGCGGGGGCGGGCGGAAGCCCGCGCACCGCCCCGGTCCCGTGGATCACACCCGGACCATGGCGGATCATCACCCGCGACGCGGGAACTACCTGACCCGACCGACGGCCCGCTACAGCCTCACCACGACCGCCTGCCACCGGACATCGCCACCCTCGCCCGCGAAGCGAGAGTCAGGCACACGTCAGGCGCATGGCGGCCGCCGGTATTGCCAGGATATATCAGGTTATGTGCACGGCGGCCGCCCTGGACGGTGGCGGGACAAAAGCGCTGGACGTGGTGGGAAAATGCGCTGGAGGTGGTGGAAGAAAAGCCCTGGACGTGGTGGGACAAAAGCCCTGGACGTGGTGGACAAGCACTGGACGTGGTGGACAAAAGCCCTGGAGGTGGTGGGAGAAAAGCGCTGGACGTGGAAGAAAATAGCCTCCCGGAAGAAAAGGTGCCGGTTTCCGGCGCCCTATCTTCCAGAAAGCTCCTATCTTCCACGATATGACTGACCCGCGTGCCCGCTATGCGACGATACGCGCAAGTTAATCGGACGGGCACGGTATTTTAAGCGAAACGGCATAACCGAAATGTCGTAAACGTGCGTTATCCCGGAACGCTCATCGCGGTCCCGGCCCGGTCAGTGCCGGGCCGGGACCGCGCCGCAACGGTTGCGGTCGGGCCGCAGACCATGGATGACCCGGCCCAGACAGGTAGTCCTCGGACGGCTCCGCGATTAGTCGTCGGACGGCTCCGCGATCTCCTCACCTGGTCCTGTCGCTTCCGCACTCGATCGCGGCGGGTGGCAGCAGCCAGGGCCACTGGTCTGGCCGAGGCGAGACCGACGCCGGGACCGACGCCGGTACTCGGCGCCCCTCGCCGGCCAAGCGTCGTAGCCGCCTGCCCACCGGACCTCGATCCGGCGGCCGGTGTACCGGTCCGGAACTATCCGGATGCGGATGTTCAGGTTGACGCGGCGCCGCCGAGGTATACGACGGACGTTGGTCCGGGCCTGAAGGGGCCTTCGAACCGGCGGTGCCCCGGGCAGTGGTCGTTTATCTCGTCGTGTAAGGACCTTTGGCCCTGCCATGAACCGCCGGTGGCGACGAGTCTAGGGATGTAGACGGAGGTACCCATGACCAAGACAATGGATGATCTGGACATTGGCGGTCGGCGCGTCCTGTTGCGCCTCGATCTCAACGTGCCGCTGAATGATGGCCGCGTCGCCGATGACGCCCGCATCCGGGCCAGCTTGCCCACCTTGACCAAGCTGCTGGCACGTGACGCGAAGGTGGTAGTGTGCGCGCACCTCGGCCGCCCGGGCGGTCAGCCGGACCCCAGGTACTCACTGGCCCCGGTAGCGGCACGGCTGAGCGTATTGCTTGGTTGTCCGGTCGTCCTCGCGGCCACTACCATCGGGCCGTCTGCTGAGGCCGCGGTCGCGGCGCCGCCGCCCGGCAGTGTGGTCATGCTCGAGAACCTCCGCTTCAACGCCGGGGAAACCAGCAAGAACGACGCCGAGCGGGGCCGGTTCGCCGGCGAGCTCGCCACGCTGGCCGATCTGTATGTAGGCGACGGATTTGGTGCCGTGCGCCGTAGGCACGCCAGCGTCTACGACGTCCCGCTGCGGCTGCCGCACGCGGCAGGTTACCTGATCCAGGCCGAGGTAGCGGCGCTCAGCCGGCTGACCAAGGCCGTCCGGCGGCCGTATGTGGTGGTGCTCGGCGGTGCGAAGGTAGCGGACAAGATCGGTGCCGTCGGGGGCTTGATCACGCTGGCCGACCGCATCATCATCGGCGGCGCGATGGCTTTCCCGTTCCTCGCCGCACAGGGACACAAGCTGGGCACGTCGCCGCTGGATCCGGCCCATGTGGACATCGCCAGCGGCTACCTGGATCAGGCGACGCGAGCCGGCGTGCCCATCCTGCTGCCATCCGACCTGGTGGTAGCGGCGGAACGCGCCTGCCATGCGGAGCGTGAGGTTGTCGACGTAACCGCGGTCCCGCCGGACTGCATGGCGCTGGACATCGGCCCGCACTCGGCCCGGAGCTTCGCGGCCGATCTCGCCACGGCCCGGACGGTCTTCTGGAATGGCCCGATGGGCGTGTTCGAGCTGGCGCCTTATAGTGCGGGCACCCGGGCCGTTGTGCGGGGACTGACCGCCAGTGACGCGTTCACCGTTGTCAGCGGAGGCGATACCGCGGCCGCCCTGCATGCGCTCGGCGTCGCCGAGAGCGCGTTCGGCTATGTGTCCGCCGGCGGCGGCGCCAGCCTGGATTTCGTCGAGGGCAGGCCCCTGCCCGGCCTGACCGCACTCGAGGCCCCGAACTCCCCGCGGAACCGTGATGAAGGGTCAGGCTGACGAATCGTTACGACCGGGCCGCATACCAGATTTTCGCGTTGATTAGTCGCCGCATTGACTATCTTGGGGACTGTAACGCCAGTCCGTTCGTGATAAAAGGCCTTTTGTCTTTCGGCGGTTGAGGTTCCCGTGTCTGCATTGCCGTCAGGGTGACGTGCGCCAACCAACCCCTAACGGGGTATGAGCAGGTCACCCGCCTGACTTCGCGGGGTGAGCGATGGGATTCGAACCCACGACACCCAGGACCACAACCTGGTGCTCTAACCAACTGAGCTACGCCCACCATCGTTGCCGCTTGGCAACAGAATGCGCGCTGCCCTGAAGCCGACGTGCCCTAGGACACTGGGCTCCGAAACAACGCGTCGCACAGAGTATAGCGTTCACCGGACCGCGCTCGCACCAGGGCGGAGCTTGCGCGCCAGGCGGGCGCTCGCTAACCGGGCGGGCGCCCGCACGCTGCTAACTGCTGAGGAGGATGCGGCGCGGTGGCCTCGGGGCCAGCATGCGGAACGGTCCCGGGCTGGGTGTACTTGGCGGCGATCTCGCGGGCCGTGGCCGAGTCAGGCCCGGGCTGCGCGACGAAGACAGTTTCCCGGTAGTACCGCAGTTCCTGCACGCTCTCCCTGATGTCGGCCAGCGCCCGGTGCCCGCCGTGCTTGGCCGGCGAGGCGAAGTACGCGCGCGGGAACCAGCGGCGGGCAAGCTCCTTGATGCTGGACACGTCCACCATGCGGTAGTGCAGGTATGCGTCGAGCTCGGGCATGTCACGGGCGATGAACCAGCGATCCGTGGCGATCGAGTTGCCGCACAGCGGCACCCGCCGTGGCTCGCTGACGTGCCCGCGCACGTAACCCAGCACTAGCTCCTGCGCCTCGGCCAGGGAGATCCCGCCGGGCAGTTCGTTGAGCAGACCTGAGGCCGTATGCATTTCGCGGACCACGTCCACCATCGTCTCGAGTGCCTCTGCGGGCGGCTTGATGATCAGGTCGATGCCCTCGTCGAAGAGGTTCAGCTCCGCGTCCGTCACCAGGCATGCGATCTCGATCAGGGCGTCGCGCTCAATATCGAGCCCAGTCATCTCACAGTCGATCCACACGAGCCGGTCATTCATTTGAACAGCCTATGACCAGAACAGTCTCTGGTGTCACTCCTGGTCGGCACCACTCCTGCCCGCGTGGCGCGCCAATGATCTTCTTCGTAGGTCAGACTCCGGCCGCGGTCAGCGATGCGGTGGCGGCCGCCATGTCGCGGCCGGCCCGGGCGCTGCGTTGACTGAGCGGTATCGCCATGGGCGGTCGCGAGTGTTCCGGAGGGGGGCGCATGACGCTATCGGTGCCGATGAGCTGATCGATGTCGATGCTGCCCGGGCCGATGCTCGTGCAATCCGGCACTTGAGACGCGCCGTAGTGCCCGCCGCGCGCCCACAACGCCCGGCTACGCGGCCGGTCCGCCTGCCGGTAGGGGGCCGGCTGGCCGGCGGGCCAGCGCCGCGGGATCTGCCAGGAATCCAGCCAGCCGAGGATATCGCTCAATCCGATCATCGGGCAGCTGGTGAACGGCTCCCGCGGTGAGCCGAGGACGCCGATCTGCACGCACAGCCGGCCTTCGCGGTTGACGCTGGGCATCGGGTGCCCGCAGTCGTCCGGCACGTAAGTGATGTTCTCCCGGGTGCCGAGCGCCCGCGCGGCTCGCACGATGGGCAGCAGTTGCGCGATATCGCCGGTCAGCGGATCCCAGACCACGTGGCAAGGTCTGTTTTCGGTGTTCAGCCGTTGGGACGCCGAAGTGACCGAGACAGCACGCGGGTCGGCGCCGAGCGTCAGCCAGACGACGCGCGGGGCGCCGCCTTGCATCTGCCCGCCATCGATCCCGGCCCGGATACACCGTGCACCCGGCATCCATGCGTCAGCCACCAGGGGCCTCCCTCTTCCTGCGCGGAACCGGGGCCTTGCTCCGCTGACAGGGTAGAACGGTCTAGACCTTACGGCTCCCTTTCCTTTGCTTACGTCAGGAGCGTTGTTTAGTCCATAGGGTGCGGTCGAGAAGATTCGATCTTCTATAGCTATGGAGACCAGGAGATCTGGGGGATGGCATCCTCCGGACAAAAAAGTTCTACGATGCGGTATGCCCAGCATTCCCCCTGGAATCGCCAGCGTGCCGCGACTGGAGAGCTGGCTGGCCGGCAACGTGGCGGACCTACAGGACCGGCCGGTGACCGTCGCTTCGGTGCAGCTGATCACCGGCGGCCGATCCAACCTCACCTACCGGCTGGTGATCCCGGGATCAAGCGGCGAGCGGTTGCTTGTGCTGCGACGGCCGCCACTGGGTCACGTGCTGCCCACGGCGCACGACATGTCCCGCGAATATCACGTGCTGTCCGGGCTGGCCGGCACCCGTGTCCCGGTCGCGCGGCCGCTCGCCATCTGCACGGACACCGACGTCATCGGCGCGCCGTTCTACGTGATGGACTTCGTATCCGGGCAGGTGCTGCGGACCCGCGAGGACGCGGCGGTGCTGACCCCGGCTCAGGCCAAGGAACTGTCCGAGGGGCTCGCCGACATGCTCGCCGCGATCCACGGCGTCGACGTGGCCGCCACCGGACTCGCCGATCTCGGCCGCGGGGCCGGCTACCTGCGGCGGCAGCTTGACCGCTGGCAGCGGCAATGGCAGCTGTCCGCCACGCGGGAGGTGCCCGGCTACGAGGAACTGGTCGCCCGGCTGACCGCGAGCCTGCCGGAAGAGGGTGCCATCACCCTGGTCCACGGCGACTTCCGCATAGACAACGTGCTGGTGGCCCTGTCGCCGCAGCCCAGGATCACGGCTGTGGTCGACTGGGAGATGGCGACGCTTGGCGACCCGCTCGCCGACCTCGGCCTCACGCTCGTCTACTGGACCGAAGCGGGCGAGGAAGGCTGGCTGAATCCCCGCGGTCCCGGAGAGGCCAGCGGCGCGTCGTCAGCCGCGGTCGACGGCGTGTCGACCGACGCCACGGTGGTCCCGGGTTTCTACACCCGAGCGGAATTCGCCGCCGGCTACGCCAGCCGGACGGGGCGGGATATCTCGCAGATCGAGTACTACGTAGCCTTCGGCTATTTCAAGCTGGCCGTCGTGCTCGAGGGGATAAACGCTCGCTACCTCAAGCGCCAGACAGTAGGGGAGGGCTTCGACCGGGAAGGCAAGGCGGTCCCCCTCCTGATCGCCCGTGCCCACCAAGTCCTGGAGTCGCTACGCTGAGTGAGCTTATTAGGGTAGTCCCCCGAGGTGTTCTCCTCGGGGTTCCCTTAAACCCGGCGCCCCGCTCCCGCCGGACCGAAGTCCGGCTCCCCGCTCCTCGCCGGGCCGCCACCCGGCTCCCGCCTGCCGGGCAACGTGAGGTTCGACGCCCCGCTTACGCCGACCCCCTACATCATAAGACTCCTAAACCCATTTGAGGGTTCACGTAGGGGGCGATAACTTTCGGCTACCGTCCGTAACGGAACGCGGCCTCCGCCCGCCGTCTGGCGCCCGCCGTCCGCCGCCGTCTGGCGCCCGCCGTCCGTCCGCCCGTCCGCCCGCCGTCCGCCCGTCCTCTGGCGCCCGTCCGCCCGTCCGCCCGTCCGCACGTCCGCCCGTCCGTACGTCCGCCCGGCCGCCCGGTCCCGGCGGATGCCCGGGAGACCGCCATCGCTCCCGGCGTCCAAAAGATCGTGGCCGCTACCCCGATGCAAACGTTTCAAATAGAATCGAGTCTTGCGACGAGCCGTTAGCGACCGCCGCTTTGCCGGGATATAACCGTTATGTGCACGGCGGTCGCGCCGGGCAACCCGGAAGAAAAGAGCCTCCCGGAAGAATGGGCGCCGGTTTCCGGCGCCTTTTGTTCCAGAGGGCTCCTATCTTCCACGCGATGGCTGGCAGTGCGCCCGTTATGCGGTAATACGCGCACCTAACACGCTGCCAGCGCATCTCGGCGAAGGCGGGCATGGGCGAAATGCCGCAAATGCGCGGGGTTTAGACCGCCCGCATCCCCGCAGGATAACTACCTTGGCGCGTTGTTCTATTTACTGCGATGATGTCATCGGCTCCGTCGCAGGCCGGTCGAATGGGGCAAGCCATGAAATGCCGGTCGGCCGTGGCGCGTGGAG
>Ga0213881_10000582_pt1 | contig 22194 bp, 20 predicted proteins | sample BarmaccoBMER_R08_FD_160104 | JGI IMG/M metagenome (GOLD analysis project Ga0213881, IMG submission 160104) | Barbacenia macrantha exposed rock microbial communities from rupestrian grasslands, the National Park of Serra do Cipo, Brazil - ER_R08 ... | reverse complement strand
GCTGCTGTATTATTAGAGACTGATTGTTAACAAAGGCCAAGGAAGTAGAGACTGCACTGAAAGGATAGAAATTCCTGGTTTAAATTTGCTTTAAAATTAGGGAATCAGGCTGGTAAAGTCTACCTCAGTCTATCCCCTTACTCTCTATTTCCAATTCCGCTCATGACCAGCGATGACCAACTCAGCCTCTTTGACAGCTCAACTGTTGAGCCGCCAGCGGTATCGAAACCAGATTTGATTCCGACAGATGCCAAAATTTCCATTCCTGCTGGCACATATCACACAATGACTGAGTTAGCTCAGCATTGTAACCAGTGCCATCGCTGTGGATTGGGAGAGAGTCGGACTCATGCCGTCGTCGGACGTGGCAACCTACAGGCACCAATCATGATTGTAGGAGAAGCACCTGGTCAAAATGAAGATGAAACAGGGTTGCCGTTTGTGGGCAGAGCTGGGGAACTGCTAGAAAGGATCTTGGCATCGGTCAAGCTTGATAGTCAACAAGATATTTACATCTGTAACATTATCAAGTGTCGCCCGCCTAACAACCGTACTCCCACCACTGAAGAAACTACGGCTTGCAAACCCTACATCTTAGAGCAGATTCGTCTAGTTGATCCCAAAATTATTCTGTTAACTGGTGCAACAGCGCTTAAAAGTTTAACCGGAGATAAGCGGAGTATTACCAAACTTCGCGGGACTTGGACTGAGTGGGAAGGACGTCAATGTATGCCAATTTTCCACCCAGCGTATCTCCTGCGGAATCCCTCTCGCGAACAGGGCAGCCCTAAATGGTTGATGTGGCAGGATATTCAGGCGGTGCGAGCAAAGCTAGATGAAATCCGTCAAGGAAGAGAGCGGGGGGAGCTGGGGGAGACTAAGAGAGCGGGGGAAGCTGAGGAAGAGTAAGAGAGCTGGGGAAGTGAAGACGACTTGTACCTCATTGGCAGCTGTTAAGGGAAAAAAGAGGTCAGGGAGATGTAAGGGTAGACTCATATCAGACTGTAGTCATGTTAGGATCGGGTAAATTATCGTAATATCGACCGAATTGCTGGTGATTGAGCGGCGGGCGATAGATGCATTGTCCGCATTCTTTAGTACAGAATCCTATGGATAAATCTTTAACTCCTGCTCCCGCTACCCGTAAACCTTCCAAAGTAGAAGGTTTGAAAGAAAAAAGTAACTTTTTACGCGAGCCTGTAGCCACAGAAATTTTACAGGACACAAATCACTTCACAGAAGATGCAACTCAAATTCTGAAATTTCACGGTTCCTACCAGCAGGACAACCGGGACAATCGGGTTAAGGGGCAGGAAAAAGACTACCAATTCATGATTCGGACAAAAAGTCCGGGTGGCTTTGTACCACCGCAACTCTACCTCACGTTAGATCGCTTAGCAGAGGAATATGGCAATCAGACGTTGCGAGTCACTACTAGACAGGGCTTTCAACTGCACGGGATTTTAAAACGGAATCTCAAAGCCGCAATTGCCGCTATCATCAAAAACATGGGTTCGACGCTCGGAGCTTGCGGCGACCTCAACCGCAACGTCATGGCTCCCCCAGCTCCATTTAAAAATAAACCAGAGTATCAATACGCTTGGGAGTATGCCAATAACATTGCTCAATTGCTATCGCCTCAGACAGGTGCTTACTACGAGATCTGGCTGGATGGGGAGAAGGCAATTAGCGTCGAAGAAAATCCAGCTCTCGTAGCAGCAAGGCAACGTAACGGCACAGGAACCATTTTTCACTCTGGTGAAGAACCAATCTACGGCAGTCACTACATGCCCCGCAAGTTTAAGTGTGCTGTAACTGTGCCAGAAGATAACTCAGTAGATCTCTATTCCCAAGATCTTGCGTTAGTTGCAATCGTTAATGATCAAAAGCTAGAAGGGTTCAACGTCTTTGCTGGTGGCGGACTAGGTCGCACCCACAATAAAGAGGAAACCTTTGCCCGTTTAGCTGACCCAATTTGCTATGTGCCACAGGCAGAAGTCTACGACATGGTCAAGGCGATTGTCGCCACTCAACGAGACTATGGCGATCGCACAGATCGACGTCGTGCTCGCTTGAAGTACTTGATTCACGATTGGGGGATTGACAAATTCCACTCCATGGTAGAGGAATACTTTGGTAAACCACTAGAACCCTTCAAACCCCTACCAGAATTTAAGTACAAAGACTTTTTGGGTTGGCAAGAACAAGGAGACGGAAAACTCTTCTTGGGCATTTCTATTGAAAATGGTCGGATTAAGGACGAAGGCTCTTGGAAGCTAAGAACAGTGCTAAGGGAGATTGTGCAGCAATTTGCCCTACCTATCCGCCTTACACCGCACCAGAACTTAATCTTCTATGACATTGCACCTGAGCAAAAGCAGAAAATTGAGCAGCTCCTAAACCAGTATGGCGTTCAAGCCGATCCAGAAGCCCTCAATCCCCTAGTGCGGTACTCAATGGCTTGCCCAGCCCTACCAACTTGTGGTTTAGCAACAACAGAATCTGAACGAGTCATGCCCAGCGTTCTGAAACGGATAGAGACCCTACTAGACAAAGTTGGCTTAGAGCAAGAATACTTTGGTGTGCGGATGACTGGCTGTCCAAACGGTTGTGCTAGACCGTACATGGCAGAACTTGGGTTTGTTGGTAGTGGTCCAGATACTTATCAAGTTTGGCTAGGTGGTTCAGCTAACCAAACTAGACTAGCAGAAACTTATATAGACAAGATGCACATCAATGAACTAGAGGCAACACTAGAGCCCATATTCGTTTACTTCAAAAAATCCCGCAAATTAGACGAAAAGTTTGGTGACTTTTATCACCGCGTAGGGCTAGAAGCCGTCCAGCAATTTGTAGCTGAATACCAGTCAGACTCGACAGCTTATGTAGAGGCAACAAATAACAGCAACGCTCTAGTGACAAACTCAGAACCTGTGACTACTGCTGCCAAAGCACGTCGTCGAGTTAGCATTCAGGATGGAGTTTATGAACGGTTAAAGGAAGTTGCCCTTAGCCAAGGTAAACCAGTTACTCAACTAGTCAATGAGGCGTTAGAAGCATATTTAGAGTCGTAGTTTGAAGCAAACAGCCCAACTGCAAAGACTAGTCATTGCCCCCTCCCAATTCCAGAAGGAGGCAATTAACCTAACACCCCAACAACAACATTATCTCAGCCATGTCCTGCGGTTGCGGAGTGGCGATCACTTCATTGCAATGGATGGGCTGGGACATTGGTGGATGGTCAAACTAGAGAATACAGAGGCACAAATTCTAGAGCAAATTTCTGTACAAAATGAGCTGCCCATATCTATCACACTGATAGTAGCGCTGCCCAAGGGCAATGGATTTGATGAAGTAGTGCGCTGCTGCACTGAATTGGGCGCGACTTGCATCAAGCCAGTACTCAGCGATCACACAATACCCTCACCTAGTCCCCAGAAACTAGGGCGCTGGCAACGGATTGCCCAAGAAGCTGCTGAGCAATCAGAACGCCAAATCGTGCCCACCATTCTAGCTCCAGTCCCTTTTCGCAACAGTCTTGCTGATGAGACTTCCCACCGATATCTTTGTGTTGCTCGCGGCACCTACCCTCACTTCCTGAATCACTTGAGTGCCACCATTTCAACTACGGACTTAAACGCTGTGACTATTGCTACTGGTCCAGAAGGAGGATGGACTGACTCAGAAATAGAGGATGCGATCAACACTGGGTTTCAACCTGTTTCCTTAGGTCGTCGCATCCTTCGCGCAGTTACAGCGCCCATCGTTGCCCTATCCTTAGCAATGGCTGCACTGGAGTGCGATTAGCCACGAGCATTAACCTGGCGCGCCATATCTAGGAAGGGGTTCATATTTGGACCAGGGCGGCGACGGCTGTTAGAACTATTGGATGGGATGAGATACTTAGGCGCAAATGTGGTTTCAGCGTGAGCCTGACCATTTGGGCTAACTGGTGCTTTTGCTGGTTTAGCAGGTTCAACTTTAACACCCTCAGCAGTCTGAACTAGTTCCACTTCGTCTGGTTTAAGCTGTACTTTACCTGCTGACTTTGCACCTTTAGGTTCTGAAGTCTTGGCTGGCTCTTTGGCTGGTTTATTAGCTACAGATTCCGCAGCCTTGGCTGGCTCTTTGGCTGGTTTATTAGCTACAGATTCCGCAGTCTTAGCTAGCTCCTGAGTTGCTGCTGTTACTTTAGCAGCTACAGGTTCCGCAGCCTTGGCTAGCTCCTTAGTCGCTGATTTAACCGTAGCTACAGAGCTAGATATGAGCTGACTACCATTAGCCTCAGCTTCTTCATCCAGTTCCATAAAGTAGCCCTTAGTTTTCCCCTTCTTAGAAGTTGCTGGTTTTATAGCTGCTTGGTTATTGGGTTGGCCTTCCTGCGACTTCTTGCCACCAGTAAGCTTAGCAAAGCCGCTGAAAAGGCTAGCAAAGAAAGATAAAATCCCATTGAATAAGTTTTTGATAAAATCGAGCATCTCAATTCTCCTGGCGTTGCTCTAAAGAACCTGACTGCCACCCTTAAATATTAGGGCAAAATATTAACCTTTCATCGAGACCTGATTGACCGACTCAGTTTCTGCCTTGCAACCCATTTAGGTTGACAAGAGCCAAGAATCTGACTTCCAACTTGAGAGCCCTTGCCTCTAGGTGCAGACGTCATATCAGTCTTTCCCTCAGGGAACTAGCACCCGCAGCCAGTCAGAATCAATTATCAATTTTTCCTGATAGCCAAAGCAAGATCTTTAGATATCTCTTGACAAAACTTTACAAAGCAAGGACAGAAGGTAAAGAAATAATGCTCTTAACCTCAGTTGGGGTTTAAAGCCCACTTATAAACAGAATACGGTTGGCGATTCTCCCACTCGCTAAGCGTGAGCGCCAGTTGGTGTCCTATTGAGAGAATCGCCAATTTGAGCATAGTCACGACTGCCAAAAATTGCCTCGGCATAACGGTAATACTTAAACTCTATTAGGTTATAGAACGGGTCCTCTAAGAAGAAGGTACGATGCTCTGTCGGTAATCCTGGAAAACGGTGTTTAGGTTCTTCTCTAAAAGACAGATGCTGCTGTCGGGATCTTGCCAGTAAAGTTTCCCAATCGCTTTCTAAAGTGAAAATTAGCCCAAAGTGTCTAGGATAGATACCTCGTTGAGGGATGAGAGGATCTTTAGTGACATGAGCTACCAACTGATGCCCGTATAAATCTAAAATTAGGGCATGGTGGGTTTCGCGACCAGCAGTACAGCCAAGTCCGTCAACGTAATATGCTTTTGCTTGAGCAACATCAGTAATGGGAAAAGCAAGATGAAATAGCGCTTGGTTCATGGCTTTGTCTGGGAGGCTGATAGACTATGCTTTCTCCAATTTATCCTTTTAACCCTTGGCTAGTTGCTGTAGGGCTCAATACCATCTTTTTACTTATCGGTTGGATTGCTCCCGCAAAACTCCTCACCCCATCTGGGCTACTACACGCTTGGCTATTGGGTATCTTAATTTGGGGTAGCTTGGGTTGGCAGGGATATATATTAGCGCTATTTTATTTTCTTGTTGGTTCTGCCGCAACGCGAATCGGCATGGCGCAAAAGGAAGCTGAAGGAATTGCCGAAAAGCGTTCCGGAGCGCGAGGACCAGAGAATGTTTGGGGTTCAGCTTTGACTGGGGCAATCTGTGCTCTTGGCACACTTGTCATTCCCGCCTTGAAGGTGGAACCACAACTGATAACTAGTCTACTGTTGCTTGGCTACGTGGCAAGTTTCAGTACAAAACTTGCGGATACTTGCGGCAGTGAAGTGGGTAAAGTCTATGGTAAGCAGACAATTCTCATCACCACCCTGCAACCAGTACCGCGGGGAACAGATGGGGCAGTGAGTCTGGAAGGGACGCTGGCTGGGTTAGTGGCATCAATGGTGATCGCGCTCCTTGGTTGGGCAGTCGGATTTGTCAGCCTGTCAGGAGTTATCTGTTGTGTACTAGCAGCGTTTATTGCCACCAATTTAGAAAGCGCCATTGGGGCAACATTACAAGCTAAGGTCAGTTGGCTGACAAATGAGGTTGTGAACTTTATCAATACAGTGGTTGGGGCAACTACTGCTGTAATACTAGTGCTGGCATGGCAATGGTATGGGTGTAGCTAATTGGTGTTAAATCTTATGTAGCAGTCCTTTTTTTGATTGAACCGCCAAGAGCGCGGCGCTAGCAGAGCGCCAGCGCAAGCGTTACGCGAAGCCGTTAGCCGGAGGCGTTAGGCGCCGCCAGCGAAGCGAAGCGCGAAGCGCGTTAGAGCGCCAAGAAAAGAAGTAGGATTTTTAAGGAATCATTTAGGAGTGCTATATCTTTAAGTAGTGAGAAAATAGCGTGAAAGCACAGGTATTTAGGGGTGTCAACCAGTTAAGTTTTGAAGAATTGCCAATACCAACACTTCTACCTGATGAAGTGCTGGTTCAGGTGCAGGTCGTTGGCTTGTGTCAATCAGATATTAAAAAGATTCGCTATCCTCTCTATGAACCACCTCGGATCTTTGGACATGAAACTGCCGGGACAATTGCTGCAGTAGGAGAAACAGTCAATAACTTTCAAGTCGGACAGCGGGTTGTCGTGATGCACCATATCCCCTGTATGTACTGTGGATATTGCCTCAACGATAACTTCTCTATGTGCGATGTCTACAAAAATATCTCTACGACAGCGGGGTTTACTCCCAGTGGTGGCGGCTTTGCTGAATTTGTTAAGGTTCCAGGTCATATCGTCCGTAATGGAGGATTAATCCCCATTCCCGACCGAGTGAGTTTTGAAGTGGCAAGTTTTGTGGAGCCGACAAACTGCTGCCTCAAAGCGGTGAAAAAAGCTCAAATTGCTCCTGGTCAAACAGTGCTGATTACAGGTGCAGGACCAATTGGGCTCATGTTTATCATGCTGGTGAATTACTTTGGCGCGAGAGCGATCGCTACCGACTTACTTCCCTCCCGTATCGCCAAAGCTCTAAGTTTAGGTGCAGAGGCAGCTTTCGATCCCCGCGACCCCAATTTTCTTGCAAGTGTGCAAGCACTGACTAATGGTATGGGAGTTGATACCACTCTCTTAGCAGTTCCCAACGAAAAAGCTTTCTTTCAAGCCCTCGATTGCACTCGCAAAGGCGGCAAAATTCTCTTTTTTGCCGAGTTTCCCGATGAGGTAGAAATTCCCATTAATCCCAACATACTCTACCGCAAAGAAATCGACCTGTTAGGTAGCTACAGTTCTTCCTACCGTCTCCAAAACTTAGCAGCTGATATTGTGTTTAACCAGAGAATCAATGTAGAAGCGTTAATCAGTGATCGCTACCCCTTACGGGATTTACCTATAGCTGTGGCACAGGCAGTTGCTCCTACCCCTACAACTTACAAGATTTTAATCTATCCCTAGCAATATTTAGTTATCCCTACTACAACTTGTCTTAAAGAAGCATCTCCCTTTTTAGAGATTCTTTTGAATTTGCTCAACTGGTATAGTTTGGTTTATCATCCATCTAATGATAGATTTCTTTATAGTTTTCACGACTCATGGATTCACTCCCTCCTACGCGTGGGCAATTAGAACGAACCCTTTCACAGCGAATTCAGTCTCTGTATCGCACACAACTAGAGCATCAACCTAGTCGAGTGACATGTCAGATTTTTGACGAAAAAATAGCCATTATTCTAGAAAATTCTATTACTCAACCTGAGAAACTTTTAGCCACTAGTGGTCAAGAGAAGCTAGCAGAGCAGGTACGGACGGAGTTGGATGAGATGCTTCAGCCTCAAGTGATTGCGCTAATTGAAGAAGTGGTGGGAGTAACAGTGCTCGATTTGTTAAGCGATGCAAAATTATCAACAGGTCGAACGGCAACCGTGGCAATCTTGGCTGATTCCCCCCAAGTTCGCAAGCCATCCTCTTAAACACCAAAGAGAAATCGGCGAATTGTGGCTTCTAGCTCGTCAATCATGTATGGTTTTTTAATATAGCCATCACAGCCAACTGCAAGAATACGATCGTGGTCTTCTGTTCGTGCCATAGCTGTCACCGCCACGATTGGAATCTGCCTGGTTTTAGGGTCTTGCTTAAGTTGACGGACAACTTCCATACCATCTAAATCTGGCAGCATGATGTCCAACAATATGAGATCTGGCTGATATTTTTGTGCTACGAGAATAGCCGAATGACCATCTTTAGAACTAACGAATGAGCAACCAATAATAATTAGCACCTGATTCAGGAGCGCTAAGTTATCTTCATTATCATCCACAGTCAAAACTAGAGGTCGTACAATAATGTCCTGGCAATCGTTGCCAGATGTAGATGCCATGTCCATCTGCCGTTTTTAACCTTTAACCGCTGAATGCGGTCAGTAGATACGTCACCCCTGCCAGAGCGGTGTACCTTTGACCAAAGCTATCCTTTGTTGGAAGCTGGGACGAGGCATTCCCCAAACGGCGGGCTTGGCGCTTGCATACGGACTGGCTCGTTGATTAACTCATGCTAGTTTATGATTCTGATTGACTGCAGAACGAATCACAACAAACTAGCAATTAAGTCGCTTGCTGCACAATATTACATAAAATCGTTGGAATTCTCAATAGCTAGGCAATAGCAGAGGTAGTCTCAAGGCGCGGCGTTTCAGAAGGTGCCAATTTGGGATTAGGTTCTGGCTAAATACACCTAGATTATTTAAGCAATTTTAAGTTTAAGATATTGAATATAAAATCGTTTCGTTTTTTAAGCTAATAATTTAAAACCTCAGCAATCTCTATCTTTAGAACGTTGTATTAATTATTTAAAACTGTTAACTTGGTAGACAAAATTAAAACTAATAGTATTTGTTTTTGATTGAAGGGTACATGAAGTACGAAGATTCAGCACCCAATTCGAGGCAGTTAGAACAAAGCCTCTCACAGCAGATTCAAGTTTTGTACCTCAACTGTATGGGACATAAGCCTACTCAGGTCTCTTGCCAACTCCTCGATCAGTCATTAACAATTGTTGTCAATGACCCAACTACCGCAGTAGAACGGTTTTTGGTGGCAAGTGGCAAGCAGCAGTTAGCCGAGCAAGTACGTGCTAGCATCCACAAAGCTTTTCAGCCACAACTGAAGGCTTTAATTGAGGAAGTACTTATGGTAAGTGTCACTGACCTGCTGGGCAATTCCAGTCTTCAGTCAGGTCGCACTAGCGTTACTGCCTTTCTAGCGGCTAAGCCAGAAGCCAATAATCTACCCTCTTAAACAAAGGTTACGCCACAGAAGATTTCAGGCTCAGATTTAGATAATGATTGATAAGTGCTTCTAGGTCATCAATCATATAGGGCTTACTGATATAGTCATTACACCCTGCCAAAATGAGGCTCTCTCGGTCCTCAACTCTAGCTAGGGCTGTCACAGCAACAATTGGAATCGCACTAGTCTTCGGATTCTGCCGCAGGCGTTGGATAACTGCTGTCCCATTCAAGTCAGGCAGCATCACATCTAGCAAGATTAAATCTGGTTGCTTCTCTTGTGCTAACACTAGAGCCGTATGACCATCAATTGCCGTTATACAGGAGCAGCATATGGGTTTCAGTATCTCAGTTAGCAGTAGCAGGTTGTCTTCATCGTCATCAACTGCCAGAATTAACGGGGAGTTAGTTACAGCTATCTGAACGCTCTTGAGTAAAAGTTCCAAGTTCATGCTCCGTTGGGGAAATGTCAATTGCTGTATTACCAATCTCTCTAAAAAACTAGATCAGCATTCCCTGAGCGGCTTTTCAGGCGCTTGCGATGGATTGGCTCTTAGTTATTAGCAGACTAAGGACACCTGCTTGTTCGGGGAGAGCTGTAAACAGGCTGCTGCGGAATCAAAACTCTCTTGCCATCCATCTTAGCGAATATTTGCTTTAATTTAAAGATTGTGTAAAATCATTCAACTGTTCCTTGACTTAGTCTTAATAACTTTGAGAAAAGACTCAAGGATTTGTTGGGGATAGCACCCACAACTTCCTCAAGCAATCTGAAAAGTAGCTATTTTTGTGTTTAGCATTACAAATTGTGTCCATAATTTAACATTTATTTAAAAATACACTGCCTTTCGTAGTACTGCAAGCAGATTGCTGAGGTAGCTCCCCATTGGGTCAAACTGCATAATGCAAACTCAAGGATTGAGCTGGCTTAAGGGTTTACGGGAGCCATCTCCGGCAGACCTTTGAGTCTAAATACTTAGGTATTTGAATCTTTGTACAATTAAAGAGAATCAATTGTTGTAGTAAAAAATCTTGACTAAGAGCGCGGTCTCTAGACGAAGTCAAGACCACAAGTTAGCTACACCAATGATTCAGTTGTTCAAGGGGAAGTTAGGCAATGGGCATCGCCACCATCAATCCTGCCACAGGAGAAACGCTCAAAACCTTTGAGCCTTTAACTGCTGATGAGATTGAAGCCGCTTTACGTAGTGCACATCAGGCTTTTGAGCAATATTGTCATACATCAATGGCACAGCGCTCCCAGTGGCTTCAGGCAACAGCAAAAATTTTGGAGCAACGGAAGGAAGACTTCGGCAAGCTCATAACTCTAGAAATGGGTAAAACCCTCAAGAGTGCGATCGCTGAGGTGGAAAAATGTGCTGCGGTATGTCGCTACTATGCCGAATATGGGGCTGATTTCTTGGCAGATGTTCCAGCCAAAACTGACGGTAGCCAAAGTTTTGTCCGCTACCAGCCTTTAGGGGTCATTTTAGCGGTGATGCCCTGGAATTTTCCCTTCTGGCAGGTGTTCCGCTTTGCAGCTCCAGCCCTAATGGCGGGCAATGTAGGGCTGCTTAAACATGCCTCCAACGTACCGCAAGGTGCGTTGGCAATTGCAGAAATTATTCAACAAGCGGGTTTTCCCACAGGAGTTTTTCAAACTCTTCTCGTAGGTTCTGAGCAAGTTGCTGCCTTGATTGCCGATGAACGTGTTATGGCAGCAACTCTTACAGGCAGTGAGCCAGCTGGAGTCAGCCTAGCAGTAGCTGCTGGGAAACAGCTGAAAAAAACTGTTTTAGAACTGGGGGGGAGCGATCCATTTATTGTGCTAAAAAGTGCTGATCTAGAAGCAGCTATTACGACAGCGGCAACAGCACGCATGATCTGTAACGGTCAATCTTGCATTGCGGCGAAACGCTTCATTGTGGTAGAGGCGATTGCCCAAGAATTTGAAAAACGACTGGTTGAGAAATTTGAGGCACTTGTTGTTGGCAATCCCATGCTGCCAGACACTGACTTAGGTCCATTGGCAACTCCAGGTATCCTTAAGACTCTAGAGCAGCAAGTTGAAGAGTGCATAAGATGTGGGGCAAGAGTCTTAACTGGAGGACAGCGTCTATCAGATCGCGAAAGAGGAAATTTCTATCCGCCTACAATCGTCACCGATCTTCCACCCAGTAGTCCTATCTCCCAAGAAGAATTTTTTGGTCCGGTAGCTTTGCTATTTCAGGTAGCAGATCTTGATGCTGCTATTAAGCTAGCTAATGCTACACCCTTTGGACTAGGAGCAAGCGCCTGGACAAACGACAATCGGGAGCGTGATCGCCTGATTGAGGAAATTGCAGCTGGCTCTGTATTTATTAACGGTATGGTCAAATCTGACCCCCGCCTCCCCTTTGGCGGCATTAAGCGTTCTGGGTATGGAAGAGAATTGGGTGTCCAGGGCATTCATGAATTTGTCAATGTTAAAACAGTGTGGGTGAGATAAAAGACTTTATGAATACAGCTGAACTTTTAGTACGCTGCTTGGAAAACGAAGGCGTACATTACGTTTTTGGACTCCCTGGAGAAGAAAACCTACATGTTCTAGAAGCGCTCAAACAATCCTCAATTCAATTTATTACAGTCCGTCACGAGCAGGGTGCTGCATTCATGGCAGATGTTTATGGTCGATTGACAGGGAAAGCAGGAGTGTGCCTATCTACTCTAGGTCCAGGGGCAACAAATCTGATGACCGGAGTGGCTGATGCTAACCTAGATGGTGCCCCACTTGTGGCAATTACAGGGCAGGTGGGGACAGATCAGATGCATATTGAAGCCCACCAGTATCTAGATTTAGTCGCAATGTTCGCTCCAGTGACGAAATGGAGTACTCAAATTGTCCGACCAAGCAATACGCCCGAAATTGTCCGTAAAGCGTTTAAGCGATCGCAGAGTGAAAAACCAGGGGCGGTTCACATCGATTTGCCCGAAAATATTGCTGCTATGCCTGCGGTAGGTCACCCTCTCCATAAAGATAAGCTGGAAAAAACTTATGCTGCTTTCCAAAGTATTACTGAGGCAGCAACGGCAATTTCTCAGGCGAAAAATCCCATAATTATGGTGGGAAACGGAGCTATCCGGGCTCATGCCAGCGAGGCTCTAACCGAATTTGCTACCCAGCTAAATATCCCAGTGGCAAATACCTTTATGGGGAAGGGAGTGATTCCCTATACCCATCCCTTGGCTTTATGGAGTGTGGGGTTACAACAGCGGGACTACATCAGCTGTAGCTTTGATAACACAGACTTGGTCATTGCTATTGGCTATGACTTGATTGAATATTCTCCAAAAAAATGGAATCCAGAAGGAGAGATTCCAATTATTCATATCGCTGTCAATCCTGCTGAAATCGATAGCAGCTACATCCCAATAGTTGAAGTTGTGGGAGATATCTCTGACTCGCTTAGAGAAATTTTACAACGAGCAAATCGACAAGGCAAACTTGATTCATATGCCCTGAGTTTACGAGAGGAAATTCGAGCAGATTACGAACAGTACGCCACAGACGATGGGTTTCCGATCAAGCCTCAAAAGCTAATTTACGATCTGCGGCAGGTCATGGGACCAGAAGATATTGTGATCTCTGATGTGGGGGCGCACAAGATGTGGATAGCACGTCAGTATCATTGTGATCGCCCCAATACCTGTTTAATCTCTAATGGGTTTGCTGCTATGGGCATTGCCATTCCGGGGGCTTTAGCTGCGAAGCTCGTTTATCCCGAACGGAAAGTGGTAGCGGCAACAGGGGATGGGGGGTTTATGATGAACTGTCAGGAGTTAGAAACAGCTTTACGGGTAGGAACACCATTTGTGACTCTCATTTTTAATGATGGTGGCTATGGCTTAATTGAATGGAAGCAGCAGAACCAGTTCGGTGCAGCCTCCTTTGTCCACTTTGGCAACCCCGATTTTGTCAAGTTAGCAGAAAGTATGGGACTTAAAGGCTACCGCATTGAATCAACAGCCTCCTTCATCCCCACCCTCAAAACCGCTTTAGAGCAAGATGTCCCCGCTGTTATTGACTGTCCTGTGGACTACCGTGAGAATTACCTTTTCACTCAAAAAGCTAGCGATTTAAGTTGTAGTCTATAACGTCTTTCCTACACCCCGTTCTTGACATTGAACTGATGCCGCGCCATCTGGGTTAACTCTAACTGTTGTTCTAAGGCAATCCAGTCTTCTTGCTCTATTAGGTCAATTAATGCTTCTATATTGTGGCGGTACTGTTGGAGCGATCGCAGTAACTCTCGTTTGTTATAGCGCGCCATCATCACCCCTAACTCAGGACTGCCGCCCCCTACACGACTAGTATCCTGAAAACCAGAACTAGCTAGCTTTTGTGCTAATGCTAAAACACCTGAGTTAGTTTCACTCATACAGGCAGCAATCAACCCGGCACTCACCATAACTGGTAAATGGGAAATCCAGCTTACAGCTCGGTCATGTTCCTCTGGTTGACAATGATAGACAACGGCTCGAAGCGATCGCGCAATTTCCTCTACTACTGCTACAGCTTGGATTGGGGTCGTTGCCACTGGAGTTAGCACATATGGTCGAGACGCAAATAAAGCTAGCTCAGCTGCAGCAATACCACTGTCTGCCTTTCCCGCCATGGGATGCCCACCGACAAAATTTGACCATAGAGGAGCTATTGCCTCAACCACTGGTGTTTTAACTGAACCCACATCAGTTAAAACCGTGGCGGGAGTCAGATAGGGAATGAGTTGCTCTACTGTGGGAGTGATCGCTGCTAAAGGCGTACAAATAAACACAACCTCCGCCGCTGTCAACAAAGCAGGATTAACGCTGGCATCATCCACCACCCCGCGAGCGATCGCCTCGGCACAAGTTTCTTCGCGCCGACTCATCCCTAAGACTTGATGCCCCTGGGAGCGTAAATCTAACCCTAGTGAACCGCCAATCAGCCCAAGCCCTACAACACCAATTTTCATCAAGCCCAATAGTTTAACAATTGAGGATGTCACCAGTCTAGCTGAGGGTGAAAAAAAGCCCCCAGCAGTTGCCAGGGGAAGAAAATTTAGGTTTTAGCTGATGGAAAGCAGATAAACATAATCAAAAATTACATCAGCCACTCTTGCACCGCTTCTTCCTTCGTGTTTGTATGACGTGAAGGAGTCTCGCGGTTAAACTTCATGTGGATGGAGCGGGTTTGTTCGCCATCTGCTGCTACAGCCAGGATTGGATAGTCAATCAGACCGTCCTGGAACGACATTTGGAAGCGGAAAGTGCCGTCCGGGTTAAGCTTAATTGGGCGTCCCCCAATCGTGACATTTGCATCTGGCTCTGTTGCCCCATAGACAATCAGTTCCGCATCAGCAATTAACCAGAATTGACGAGGGCGAATTGGCGGCAGAGAGCCAGAGAAGCCAACACCTGACATTCCCACACCTGACATGGTAAGACCAGATACTGTCGGCACTGCCCACATACCTACCCCAGAGGGGAAGACATAGGAGCTGATTGCCTGTTCGTGGATCGGCGCTTGCTGCATAGAACCGTACAGAGAACCAGCTACCCGTTGTGCCTCTGTAGCTTGAGCCATACCGAAGATCTCGTCGTAAATTGGGTTACTGGTGCTGTAGGCTCCATTGGTTGCTGCTGCCGTCCGCTTAGCGGGTGGAACAAGTTCAGCTACGGTTTTACCCTGCAAGTTCTCATCAAAGTTGACAGTGATGAAGTAGTCCTCAATCCAATCAGACGGATAGACAGGAGGAACGTGAACTGGGGCAGAACGAGCTAAAATCAGCCAGCGACCATCTGCACAGCGGTAGCCAATATCAACGACATAGTCGCGATCACTAACTGGGAGCGGTAAATACCATTCCCGCGCTAGTTCATCACAAGGATATTCTTGCAGGCTGTGCGGACTCTGATAATCCAGGTTAATGTCGGTGACATCGTAAATCCGTAGTGCCACCTGTTGTCCACCCTGTTGCCGCAGATATTCCTTGTGTTCGTTTGGTACGTCCCAATATGTGTAAGCCCACTGCGGATCTCGTGGCATGAGGACAATCCGGCTCTCACCATAACCTGCTGGCAGCTCAGCCAGCCCTTCATCAACATCGGTGAGAAAGCTGCCGTTGCGGTCTTCTTGACCTAGTTCAAATTTAGCTGCTTCCACTGCTTCCTGTGCCTCCAGTACACGAGTTGGATTAAAAGAAACTTTGCTGCGCTCAACTTCTTGGATTGACGCCAAAAGTTGCGACTTACGCATACGGCTGTAGCGGGAGACGCCATACTCACTAGCAACCCGACGTAGTTGCCGCAACGTCATCTCCTCCAGCGGTGGTCGTTCTTTTGCCATGAATGTGGCCTCCGATATAGTTGAACGGTAAATTGGTTTTCTTCAGACAATAGACTCCGTTCAGATTGCAACAAACCCCAGTGTACAGTTCCTATCACTTTTTATACTTGAATCATGAAGATATCAAGGCTCTTATCTAGCGGCTAGTAGCCTCTAGGTAAAAGGCAGGTAGGAAACCGTACCAGCCTCTATACATGCAAAAAAGGTGCATGTCTTCGGATCTTGGGGATCGCTTTATTAATTAATATTAAGCAATAAAAATATGGCTGGGATCAAGGGGGTGCTTAGTTTGTTTTCATTCACTTCACGAGTTTTCATCCATCTGGGGATCAAAATGTCAAAATTTCATGACAAAAGGTGGATTTTGAATTTAGCTAAACAACCAATAAGGTTGCGATCTCAACCGTAAGCAGAGGGGGAGTGGAAGCAAGAATTCCCACTGGACTGGAAGAGTGTTAAAGAGGAAACAAAAAAAGCTAGGCAATCTCAGTGATCGCCGAGACTAGCTTGAAAGGGTTGTCTACTAATTCAGAAGCCTCATGTCATCGATCCGCCACTGATTATCTTGGTGAATAAAATGATATTTGACATGCAGACTTTTATCGTAGGAGGAAATCCGGTCGAGTTTACCATTTCTATACACTTGTGCCACTTCATTAACAGTGGCTTCTACCTCTGCTCGGTTGGGATTGGTTCGGCTTACATTAATAGAGTTAATTTTCAGACCATGCTCGTTGTACTGTAGGTAATGGTTATCAGCCTTAGCATTTTGTACGAGTTGTTGCCACTTAGATAAAGCTGGCTCAACGAGAATCTGCTTTAGCCCATCAACATGTTTTGGACCAAGAGCTGCAGCTTTTGTAGATAGCCAAGTTTGAATAACTGCTTGAGCTTGTTCTTGCGTAAGCGGACTAGTAGTGGGGGGCGGGCTGGTGCTTGGTTTGGGGATAGGAGATGGTGGCGGTTGATTGATCTGACTCGTTTGCGACAATCCCTGCGGCGACTGTTTCTGTAAGGATACGGATGTAGCTCTGAAGGATTGCTTGACCAGAAACCCTAATACAACCATACCTAGAACCCCAACAATCGCTAGCAAAGTTAGGAGCTGCACTCGCTGGACTGCTAGAACCTGTCTCAAATCCCTGCTAGACATCCTAACCCAGCGATGAGGTAACGTTTGACCATTTGCCGTTGGACCTTGGTTGCTGCGTCTTTGTCGCTTTGACTGCCGTAGTTGACGATTCTTAGTAGTCGCGTTAGGTATATTCGTCTGACGGTGAGTGGTGGTAGCTCCCGAAGAGCGTGCTGCGGTGGGGATGACAGAACCATCTGAATTAGTACTCAAGATGGTGGTGGCAGACATCATGGATGGATTGGGAGACTGAATACCTTTTGCCTTCTCTTGCGTCTGCTGTCTGAGACTACGAGTACTAGACTGGGTCAACAAACCTGATGCGTTGCTATCAGCAGACGGTGGTACTTCTAGGCTATTCACTGGTGGCAGTGCCTCCAAATAGGATTGCACCTGCTCATCTGCGAAGTAGTCTTTGAGGGAAGCCTGTTGCTGCTTGAGATCCCGGAAGTGAGGGAACACTTCGGTTTGTAACCAACGTTCCCCATAGAGACACAGCCCCGGTAGCAGATCTGGAGAATCTTGTGAATGTTCTCGAATAAAGGCTAAAGTTTCATACTCCTGACTCAACTCTAAGGCACTATTTGCTTGTTGTGTCTGACCTAGTAACAATGAACAAACTGCCTGTTCTAAATGCAAATCTTGGTGCCTACCTAGACGCAGCAACAGCAACTGCGCCCTGGTAATTGAGGCCGGTAGCCGTTGAGCAAATCCCTGTGCCATTAACCCATATGCAACCAGATATGCAGTCACAGCAGAGGAACGCTGATAGGGCTCAAACAAATTTTGTTGCTCTGCTACTGTCAGGTAGCTCCGCAATTGCTGGATGAAGCGGAGAAAGTCATCCATGCTTAAACCAGATCCATCTTCTCCCGTACCGTCAATTCCACCACGTGCCTGTAGGAGCTTCTGCAAGAGCTGCAAACCTTGACGTCTTTCTTTGACATTCTCTTCAGGTTGTGCCAGTAGCTCCAGAATCCGATAGGGACGCAATTTGTAAAGATCTGCCTGAATTTCAGTTTGGATGTTAGGAAATAGCCCTTCGCGTAACAGCATTTCTCGTCCAGCTTCTAGCGAGGCAGCCGCATCTTCATATCTACCTTGCTGCCATCGCTCACGACCTAGTTCTAACTGGGCAAGGGCTACAGTCAGCGCAATATCTGACCTCACTGGATCGGGTGTATTTGGGGCTCCAGCTTCTGGGCTAACATGGCGACCGTTGAGGTAAGGGAGCCCTAGCTGCAATACAAGTTCGTATTCCCCTAGCTCTTGCAAAATCAGTAAGGCACTCCCCCATTGCTCGTCTGGTATTTCAATACTTGGAGTATGGGGGTCAAAGGCAACTTGGAGCAGTGCAGGGGATTCTCCAGCTTTGCCCTCGGTGAGATTTTGAGTTGGCTCAGGAAAGTTGGAGGTAGATCCCGCAAACCCTTGAGTCTCAGACTTATAGGTGTGGGCGAGATAGCTGGTATCGTAGTAGGCGCGTTTGTTAGGGTCGGACAGCACTGCATAAGCAGCTTCTAGGAGTTGCTTGCGAGCCGCAACTGCTGCGTCGGAATACTCCTGGCGTGGCAACTGTACGATGCGATCACGATAAGCCTGCTGTAACTGTTCCTGACTTGCCTGAACTGGCAGCCCTAAAATCCGGTAGTAATCGAGCGGAATTCGCACAATCTACGTCCCCATCGCTCTTATAACAAAATTGACTGTTTGTCTTTAATCTTCGGGCTGAATTTATCATAACGTGTATTTTTTAACTAAAAGCTACTATCTTTAGTAATTAAGATTAGTATCTCTTGTAAAGATTATTGGCTTTACAATCTAGATTTAGTAGTTGCCTGTTGGCTACAGCAATCAATTCTCTTGAAATCAGGTCATCTTGTGATTATTCTGAAATTGACAAAGGCAACGCAGTTCCCGAAGGTTTCCTTGTGGGAAAACGTTGACTTTGGCAAGCCTAACAAGTAAAGGAAAATTTTATGGTTCAGGAACGGATATTACCGGGTTTTCAGGCAGCTCAGGTTCAAATCACTAAAGCCGAGGGGTTGTGCTTGTACGAAGACATGGTTTTAGGGCGCTTTTTTGAAGACAAGTGCGCTGAAATGTACTACCTCGGCAAAATGTTCGGATTCGTCCATTTATACAATGGTCAAGAGGCTGTTTCGACTGGCGTTATTCAGGCGATGCGTCCAGGTGAGGATTATGTTTGCAGTACGTATCGCGACCATGTTCATGCCTTAAGTGCAGGTGTACCTGCCAAAGAAGTGATGGCAGAGTTATTCGGCAAAGCTACGGGTTGTAGTAAAGGACGTGGCGGCTCTATGCATATGTTTTCGGCTGAGCATCGTCTGCTTGGGGGCTATGCTTTTGTCGCTGAGGGGATTCCTGTTGCCACTGGTGCAGCTTTTCAAACTAAATATCGCCGTGAAGCATTAGGAGATGAAACTGCCGACCAGGTAACTGCTTGTTTTTTTGGTGATGGCGCTGCCAACAACGGTCAGTTTTTTGAATGCTTGAACATGGCAGCACTTTGGAAATTGCCAATTATTTATGTTGTAGAGAATAATAAGTGGGCAATTGGCATGGCTCACGAACGTGCAACCTCTCAGCCAGAAATCTACAAGAAAGCTAGTGTGTTTGGCATGGCAGGAGTAGAGGTAGATGGAATGGATGTGTTAGCAGTCAGAGCAGCAGCTACTGAAGCGGTAGAGAGAGCTCGATCTGGTGAAGGTCCGACTCTAATTGAAGCTTTGACTTACCGTTTTCGCGGTCATTCGTTAGCTGATCCAGACACATTACGTGCCAAAGCCGAGAAAGAACTTTGGTTCGCTCGTGACCCCATTAAAAAATTTGCGGCGTACCTCATTGAGCAGAACTTAGCAGATCAGGAAGAATTAAAGGCGATTGAGCGTAAAATTCAAGCAGTCATAGACGAAGCAGTTAAGGTAGCAGAAAGCAGTCCAGAACCCGATCCGAGTGAGCTACATCGCTTCGTGTTTGCTGAGGATGAGTGAAGCTATCTGTGGAATGCCATCTCCTTGTCTAATAACAGTTGGGATAATACCTATCCCACTCTAGTTTTTTAGACGGTCAAAGAACCAGGAGCTGGTTGTCAGCCACTCCTGCTAAAGTGCAAGTTTTCAGATTATTTCCCAACTTTTTGAAACTTGTGCTACAGTGGAAAACGCATCAAAAAAATGCAAATTTTGGGTCGCTAACTCAACGGTAGAGTACTCGGCTTTTAACCGATTAGTTCCGGGTTCGAATCCCGGGCGACCCATAAGTCACTTTTAGCTCTCCATTCAAAAGGGCTTTAGAGTCTCTTCTAAGCAAGTTTGGACCTGTTTAGGTTTTTTCTGTGCCTGATAAAGGTATTTTTTTATCTAAATCCCTAATTCTTCTCTTTTAGGTATCAAATGGGTATCAGTAGATCGATTATAGCCATTGACGCAGGTAAAAACTTGTATCAATCTTGTATCACGTACCACCCTAAATCTTGACCTACAAGCAAGGTAAGGTTATTCTTTGATGCGCTTCCGCTCGTGCCACAGTTGCAGCTGCTTTGTTGTATTTGGTACAACTTGAGCCTCCATGTCAAACGAATTTGTAAGACGCCTGCGCGAAAGCTCAATATATTCCTTATTTGCTTCGCACCCAATGAAGCGGCGACCCAATGCCAAAGCTGCAACCCCAGTTGTAGATGAACCAGAGAACGGATCGAAAACCAAGTCACCTGGAAGAGTGCTGGCTCGCAAACATCGGGCAACAAGCCCAATGGGCTTCTGGGTTGGATGCTTGCCGTAGCGTTTCTCATCATTGCTAGGAGCAGGCATTCTCCACAGGTTTTTCATCTGCTTGTCGTCATTCTCGGATTTCATATCCTTATAGTTGAATGTGTAGCGGTCTTTACCTTTCTGCGCTTTTGTTGCCCAAAATATGAGTTCTGTCGAGTGAGTAAAGCATCGGCAACCCAGATTGGGAGGCGGGGCAGGTTTTTCCCAAATAATGTCGTTGAGGATACGAAAGCCTAATTGCTGCATGGCAAATCCAACTGACGGATACACATGTAATGTGCCAGTCACCCAAATAGTTCCAGTCGGCTTGAGGAGTCGATAACAAGCAGCGAGCCACGTCTTATTGAACTCGTGGTCTAGCTCCGCCCCACGGCTCTTATCCCACTCGCCCTTATTCACCTTGACCATTCGCCCTGCAACACAAGTGATACCGTCGTTGGAGAGATTGTACGGTGGATCGGTCCAAATGCAGTCTACGGTTTCAGCTGGTAGCGACGCCATGACCTCTAAGCTGTCGCTGTGATAGAGTAAGGATTGCCCATCCTCTGACTGCCATGCCAGATGCGCTTCCCCTTGTTCAAGTTGCACTTGTACTACCATTAAATACGCCTTCCTCAAAACAGCAATTTCACACAGAGTTGGTATCAGCTTCGAGCTTGGCTCGTTTAGCCTGCGCCCTTAACATCCTTGCTTGAAGTTGGGCATTCCGCTGCGCAATCTCTGGATTGTCCTGATACCAGGGTGGAATATCGTTGTAGTGGGGGATTCCGTCGTCTATTAGGTAGCGTGAGCTGGGTTGTTTGGGATAACCTGCTGCAACTCCACCAGCACAGATAGCAAACAAGCTATTATCCTCTGAGGCTTTCAAGGCTCTCTTCGCGGTTGGGGCAACCCTGACAATGTCACCCCGCTCCAGTTTTAATAATTCCCCATCAACTATCATCAGTCCTTTCCCTTCAACTACAATGTAAACTTCTTCCTGCTCAGCGTGGCTGTGGGTGAAGGTATAACCCTCATTAGGTGGCAAATGAATCAGCCCCAGAGCCACTCCATGCAGATTGAGCTTTTGCCAAGGACTAGTGAGGTAGGGCAGGCGATCAAAGTCAAAATGGACTTGAGTAAAGGGACTAGGACTATCACGGGTGGGCTCTTGGTTCATTTTTCAGGCAAGATGGTTTGCTGTATGTCTAAGCTCTAGGGCAATACCTGCTTCTAGGTTTTGGCACATGTTTGCAGAAATAGGTCATAATATCGCTGAATGAGGTTACAACGCAAAAAATGCCTCCGGTAAGAGTTTTACCAGCCTTGAGAAATGAGTAGCAAGGTTTGGACGATTAGAGCATTACTTATGCTGCTGCTGTCATTGGCTGTAATGGCAGTTATAGCGCTTGGGGGAAAACCGGAAAAGCCACAGACAACAATAGTAGAACCGAATCCGGCAACCCTGACCTGGAATCAATTCCCCAACGCTCATTTTCCAGTGGGAAGAGTCACTCACCCTCAACGTTCGCGCAGGGCTTCAGTTAGAACAGCAAAGAATGTATTGAAATATAGACCTAATTATAAAATTGCTTGGGTACACCCGACTAATTATGGGGAACGGTATACCAATGATGTCAATGGCATATCTCTGTACAATCAAAGCATCATTGTGCTGCATGAAACTACTA
>Ga0213881_10000581_pt1 | contig 22215 bp, 17 predicted proteins | sample BarmaccoBMER_R08_FD_160104 | JGI IMG/M metagenome (GOLD analysis project Ga0213881, IMG submission 160104) | Barbacenia macrantha exposed rock microbial communities from rupestrian grasslands, the National Park of Serra do Cipo, Brazil - ER_R08 ... | reverse complement strand
CTGACACGATAGGTGATCAACGCGGAGTCTCCCGGCAGGTGGACTTCTTTGGCGAGACTTCTTCTACCGGGAGCTCCGCGCCTCCCCGGAGATGTCCGCTTACATCCGCGTGTCTGCCTACATGGGCTAATGCGCCGCGTGACCGATTCAGCCTTGCTGAGAAAACCTCATTGGCCGCATCCGACATTTCAGCATCTGTCCCAATTTGCCAGCCTGGTGAATACGCGTATCACCGCATAGCGGACGCATGGCCTAGCCACCTGCGGAAGATTAGAGCCCTCTGGAAGAAAGGGCGCCGGTTTCCGGCGCCCTTTCTTCCGCCGGGCCCTTTTACTCCGCGTCTTCCACCGCGACCGTCGTCCACATAACGGTTATATCCCGACGAAACGGCGCCCGTTCACGGCACGCCTAAAACTCGATTCCACCCGGAATGCCCACTTTCGGGAAGTAAGCGATGGGTGTGCCTTCCCAGAAGAGACCGTTTCTGGCAGCACACAAATTTCCCGGCCGGGTCTTGCCGAAGCCATTGTGGCGTTGTACCAACGTGGAAGGGGCCGAATCACGGATGCCATCTCCGAAGCCGGGAGGAAAAGAATGTCCATCGACACGAATTCCACGGGGAGAGGACATGCCGCAGCCGTTTGAACTACCAGAGTTCTACCTGCCGTATCCCGCCCGGCTGAACCCGGGCCTCGATAGCGCCCGCGCACATGCCAGACGGTGGGCAGGCGAGATGGGGATGCTGGGTGAGCCCGGCGACCCCGGTGCCCCGCGGGTGTGGACGCGGGACCGGTTCGAGGCAATGGATTTCCCGCTGCTGTGCGCCTGGACCCACCCTGACGCTCCTGGTCCGGAACTCGACCTGGTGACGGACTGGTACGTCTGGGTGTTCTACTTCGACGACTACTTCCTTGAGTCCTTCAAGCGCCCGCGGGACTCCGACGGCGCCCGGGAGCACCTGGACAAGCTCGCGTCGTTTATGCCATCAGCGACGTCACCGGACGATCCGCGGTCCGGGCCGGCCAGCCTGCCCGGACAGGCCAGCCCGCCCGGGCCGGCTAGTACGCCCGAGCCGGCCAATCCGGTCGAGCGGGGCCTGGCTGACCTGTGGCCGCGCACGGTGCCGGGCATGCCGGAGGACTGGCAGCGGCGGTTCGCCCAGGTGACACTGGACCTGCTCGACGAGTCGATGTGGGAACTGCGCCACATCAGCGAGGGCCGGGTGCCGAATCCGATCGACTACATCGAGAGCCGCAGGCGAGTGGGGGGCGCCCCCTGGTCGGCATGTCTGGTGGAGCGTGCCGTGGAGGCGCCATTGCCTGGCGGCGTGGCCGCCGCCCGCCCGCTGATCGTGCTGCGTGATGCCTTCGCCGACGCGGTCCACCTGCGCAACGACATCTTCTCCTACCAGCGGGAGACCGAAGACGAGGGCGAACTGGCCAATGCCGTCCTGGTCACCGAGTGCTTTCTCGGGTACGGGCCGCAGCAGGCCGCCGACGCCGTCAATGATTTGATCACCTCGCGCCTGCACCAGTTTGAGAACACGGTGGTCACCGAACTGCCGCCGCTGTTCGATGAGCGCGGCCTTGACCTTGCTTCCCGCGTCCGGGTCCTCAGCTATGTCAAGGGACTGCAGGACTGGCAGGCGGGCGGCCACGAATGGCACATGACCTCGGCACGCTACATGAACGATCGGGGGAAGGACTCCCCCGCGGACCTGGGCGCGGACCCGTGCCGAGCGCCGGCCGGCCTGGGCACCTCGGCGGCTCGCCTCGTGACCGAGCTGGTCACGAGCGCCGCGGGACATTTGTCCCGGCGGATCATCGCGCCGGCCGAGTCGGCAGCACAGGAGAGCCTGATCGAGCCATCCGAGTTCCACATGCCGTTCGCGGCGCGGCTGAATCCACACGCCGACGCGGCCCGCGCACACGCTGAGCGGTGGGCTCGGCGGACCGGCCTGCTGGGCCCGGGCGGAGCCTGGACCCAGATGAGGTTCGACGCGATGGAGATCGGCCTGTGCGCGGCGCTCACCCATCCGGACGCCACCGCCGCCGAACTCGACCTGATCACGAAGTGGTACGTATGGATGTTCGCCATTGACGACTACATCACGGACATCTTCAAGAAGCGCGCCGACTACGTCGGGGCGAAGCTGTTCGTCGCACGGCTGCGGGCCTTCATGCCGATGGACGGCGGGACGGTACCCGCCCCGGCCAGCCCGGTCGAGCGTTCGCTGGCCGAGGTATGGGCGCGCACCGCGCCGGGCTGGCCGCCGACGTTCCGGCGCCGACTGCGCGATGCCGTCTGCGAATTCGCGGATACGAACCTGTGGGAGCTGGCCGCGAGCGTGCAGAACCGGATTCCGGATCCGGTCGATTACATCGAGATGCGCCGCAAGAGCGCGGGTATGGCACTGGCCGCGGTCTTCGTGTGGTACACGTCGGGCCAGGCACTTTCCCCGGAACTGCTGGAGCACCGTACCATGCGGGACCTGCTCGCGGCGTTCACCGACAACCTGGCGTTCCGTAACGACCTGGTGTCCTACCGGAAGGAAATCGAGCTGGAGGGCGAGGTGTGCAACGGGGTCCTCGCCGTTCAGCACTTCCTTGACTGTGGCCTGCCGGCGGCGGCGAGCGTCGTCGCTGACCTGATGGACACCCGGCTGCGTTCGTTCCAGCGGATCGTCACCGAACAGATCGCCGGACTTATCGCGGAGTTCGCCTTGGACGAAGCCGGTCGCCGCCAGGTCCTCGGCTATGTCACACGGCTACAGGACTGGCTGGCCGGCGACCTGGCGTGGTGCCGCGAGACCCGGCGCTACATCGTCCCTGACGTGCCCGGCGCGCCCGCCCGGGATGCGCCGGCGCTGGGTGAGCCTGCCGGCCTCGGCATGTCTGCGTTTCATATCGTCACGGGTGGCAGGTGAAAGTTGCAGTACGACCGGTAGCCTTCAGCGCTAAAACCCGCAGGTGGAGGTGGCGCGTTAGGGTCGTGAGGCGCACGGGGTTCCTGGCCGGGACGGCTCTGGTTACGGTGCGGGCACGGCGTGATCTATGCAGCGCGTTAAGGAGTGCCGCATGTCCCAGACCCGCAAGGTCGTTTCGCTGACGGCGGCGAGCGCGCTCGCCGTGACCATGTTCGGCCTCGGCTCGGTGAGCAGTGTCCAGGCGAGCACCGCCCGGGCCGCGAGCCTGTCGTCCACGCCGGACTACAGCCTGCCGCTCGCGCTGCAGGAATCGCTGTACTTCTATGACGCGCAGAAATCCGGGCCGGCCAGGACCGACAACGACCAGCCATTGTCCTGGCGCGACGATGACGATCCGACCGATTCCTGCGTGCCGTTGCAGCCAATGGCGAACAACGTCGGCACCAACCTGTCCGCATCGTTCATCGCCGCGAACAAGTCGGTGCTGGACCCCGGCAACACCGGATGCCTTAACCTGTCGGGCGGCTTCCACGACGCGGGTGACACGGTCAAGTTCGGGCTGCCGCAGGCGTACGCGGCCGCCGTGCTCGGCTGGGGCATGTATGAGTTCCCGCAGGCTTACACCGCCACCGGCACGCTGAACCACGCCATGGACGAGATGAAGTGGTTCAGCGACTACTTCCTGCGTTCCACGTTCCTCAACAGCAGCGGGCAAGTGGTGGCGTTCGCCTACCAGGTCGGGAACGGCTCGGTGGATCACTCCTACTGGGGTCCGTCGGAGCTGGAGAGCGCCACGCAGTACCCGCGGCCCGCCTGGCTCGCGACCACCTCGACCCCAGCGGCCGACATGACGGCCAGCGCCGCGGCGGCGCTCACGGTGGAGTCCCTGCTCACCCAGTCGAGCAACCCCGCCTACTCGGCGCAGTGCCTCAAGACCGCCGAGGCGCTCTACACGTTCTCCGTGGCCAATCCGGGAACCGGTTTCTCGGGCGGGTTCTACAACTCCAGCGGCTACGTGGACAAGGAGGCGTGGGCCGCGGCCTGGCTGTACATCGCGACCAAGAACTCCAGCTACCTGAACGACATCATCGCCACGGACTCGTCGGGCAACTACACCGGCTATATCGGCAACATCGTGAAGAACACCACCAACACGTGGCAGAACACCTGGGTGATGAACTGGGACACCCGCTGGGGTGGTGTGTTCTCGCTGCTCGACCCGATCGTCCAGGGCAACTCGAACGTCCCGGCCGTGGTACAGACGTTCGTTCATTATGTCAATAAGTGGCAGGTCCAGTACTGGTCGCACGTGCCGCACGACAACACATCGGACACCAACTTCATCGCCACCACGCCCGCGGGGTTCTCCTATCTGACCACCTGGGGAGCGGCACGTTACAACGCCGCCGCCCAGCTCGAGGCGCTCGCGTACCGGAAGAACTTCCCCTCGGACCCGCAGTCGGCATTGTTCACCAACTGGGCGATGGGCCAGATGAACTACATCATGGGTGACAACCCGGCGAAGTGGTCGTACATCGTGGGCTTCGGCTCGAACGTGCCGGGTGTCGGATCCGAGGTGGGGGGCAGCGCGACCGCGGCCTCGCATCCGCACGAGGGCGGCGCCCAGGGGTCGCTGACCAACAATCAGAGCGTCCCGCTGACCGACAACCACATCCTGTGGGGCGCGCTGGTCGGCGGTCCGTCATCCACTGACCAGCCGGATGACGTGACCACCGACTTCGTGCTGAACGAAGTCGCGGTGGACTACAACGCCGCGCTGGTCGGTGCCCTGGCCGGGCTGTACCAGTACTACGGCCAGTCCCAGACAATGACGTCCTTCACGCCGCCCGCGCAGGCCCAGGGAAACTGCGCGGACTACGCCGGGACCTGCACGACCCCCTATTACGCGACCGCCACTTTGAACCAGGACAGCAACCAGTCGACCCAGATCACCGTCAACGTCAACAACTTCGCCGACGAGCCGCCGCACCTCCAGACCGGCATGTCGATGCGGGTGTACTTCGACATCAGCGCGCTGCACGCGTCCGGACAGACCATCAGCTCGTTGTCGACGCCGGTCTACTATGACGCGGCGTCGACGATCGACGGCCACGCGACCTCGATCAGCGCGCCGGTGCAGTGGGGCGGCACGACGAGCTGCGTCTATTACGTCACGATCAACTGGGGATCCGACGGCATCGGGCTGCCGCCGTCGCGGGCGTTCGAGTTCGCCTTCGTCGACGCGCTCGGATCTGATTTCAAGTTCCACTGGAGCTCGGCCGCCTCGCCGTTCATGACCGGCCTGTCCGCCGGAACCTACGCGAGCACCCCCGACCCCAACGTGCCGATCTACATCAACGGCACCCTGGTCTACGGCCAGACCCCATCAACAACCCTGGATACAAGCTGCTGACCCTCCAAGCCGCGCCTACGCGTCTGGGCGGCACCACCCGCCCAGACGCCCGATTCACCCGATATGCCCCGCACAGCCCCCAGCCCCCCGGCGCATGGCCCGGGCACACCAGCGCATGGTCCGACCATACCGACGCTTGAGCCCTGACGCCCGGCCCAGCGCCACTGACGCCCGCCCCCAGCCACGCTGACCCTTGCCCCCTCACCCGCGGATCCTCGCCCCCTACCTCGCTGACGCTCGCCCCCTCACGCTGACGCCCGCCCCCTCACGCTGACGCCCGCCCCCCTCACGCTGACGCTCGCCCCCTCACGCAGACGCTTCTTGCTGTTATCATTGGTCAGCCGACAAGCTTGCCGCATATCGGCCATGCCGTCTTCGCTGAATGCACTGGACGGCCCTGGTAAACCACGCGTATCGCCACATAGCGGGCACATGGCTAGCCATCTCATGGAAAATAAGAGCCTCCTGGAAAGAAAGGTACCGGAAACCGGCGCCCTTTCTTCCGCGGGGCTATTTTCTTCCGCATTGGCCAGCCCAATCACCGTGCACAGAACGGCTATATCCCGACAAACCGGCCATCGCTGATGTCGTCGCAAACTCGATTTAATCATGAAACGTCCACGAGTACACCAAAATAACCGCAAGGCGCGATTTCACCGCAATAGCTGCCCGGTATGCCGCTTCCCGCAGCACGACGGACCGCGGCTATAACCGGAAACGCGGAAACTCGCCGACTCCGGCGGCCATCCTCCGAATAGGCGGAGTCGAGGAAAACGTGGGTGACCGTCCGCACCCAACCTCCGCATTTGAACGAACGTACGGTGGCTCGACGAACCGGACCCGGCCAGCCCGGCCCGCCGGGAAGACAGCCGGGATCTCCTCGGCCGGGACCCGCTCAAACGCGCAGCCGACGATCCACGCCAGCATGACCGATAAAGAAGTCGGTGTTGTCCCCCACCGGTCTAGTATCCACGGCAAGGAGGTCATGGTGACGGCTCGGCATACCGCGATTGTGACTGGCGCCAACCACGGTATCGGTGCGGCGACCGCGACGGCCCTGGCCCGGCGCGGGTGCGCGGTCCTGTGCACCTTCCTGCGGGTCGATGATCCGGACGACCCCGGAACTGCGCCGGCATATCGGGATAACCGGGCCCGGGATGCCACGGCGGTCGTTGACCGGATACGTGAAGGCGGCGGCACGGCAGCCGCTGTGGAGGCGGACCTGTCGGACCCGGCCACGGCCGCGCTGTTGTTCGACACCGCGGAGGAGCAACTCGGCCCGGTTGACATCCTGGTCAACAACGCGACCGGATGGGTGGCCGACACCTTCGCCCCGGCGCGGACCGACCGGGTGGGCAGGTCTCTTCAGCCGGTATCGGCCGCCACCTGGTCCAGGCAGTTCACGGTGGACGCCATGGGTGCGGCGCTGATGATCAGCGAGTTCGCGCGGCGTCACCTGACGCGCCAGGCTAGCTGGGGCCGGATCATCGGACTGACCTCGGGCGGAGACCTTGGCTTCCCGGAGGAAGTTTCCTACGGAGCGGCCAAAGCCGCCCAGGTGAACTACACGATGTCAGCCGCTTTCGAACTCGCGCCGTTCGGGGTCACAGCCAACATGGTGCATCCGCCCGTCACCGACACCGGCTGGGTCACCGACGCCGTCCGGGAGCACGTCACCGGCAATCCAGCGCTCATTCACATCGCCAGTCCCGACGAGGTGGCGGAAGTGATTGCTTACCTCGCCTCTGATGCGGCTGCCCTGATCACAGCGAACGTGATCACCCTCAGGTGACCTGGCGTGTCGGGTATGTCGGCTATGCGGCCTTCGCTAAAATGCGGCGCCCCCGCCTGTTGAGCTACGCGTATCCCCGCATAGCGGGCACATGAACCGGCCATCTCACGGAAGAAAGGAGCCCTCTGGAGGAAAAGGTGCCGGAAGCCGGCGCCTTTTCTTCCGTGAAGCCCTTTTCTTCCGCGAAGCTCTTTTCTTCCCGCGTCATCCAACGCGTCCGCCCGACATATCCGATATGTCGGGCGGACTGGACGGGCTCGGGGCCGATTACCGTCAGTGGCTCCCCCAAACCGGTGGCTGACGGGATGCCGGTCAGGCCGGGTGCGGGTGGCGCCGGAGGAGGCCCGCGGCCGCGCCGAGCGCGACGATGCCCATGCCGGCGCAGGTCATGATCTGCTGGCTGCCGTGGAGGGTCTGGCCGTGGATGTGCAGGTGGTGGCCGGCCGCTCCGGCGGCGATGGCGACGGCGGCGTTGAACAGGAACAGGAACCAGAGGACTGGCCTGGAGGAGAGCAGCGATTTCATGGGTTTTCCTTTCGGGGGTGGGTTGGGAGCGTTGCGGGCCCGGTCAGATGCCGGCGTGGGCTGCGGCGGCGCTGTTGCCCCGCTTGGTGATCAGCGCGATGACGGCGCCGGCCAGCGCGACCGCGGCCGCCACGAGGAAGGCGTTGTGCATCCCCGCCGTGAACGTGGCGTGGCTGATGCGGGTGATCTCGCTGGCGAGCTGGGCCGGCGTACTGCTGGTCACGGGTGCCGCGCCGACCGATACCGCGCTTTTCACGCCGGCCAGCTGGGCCGGGCTCAGCGCGGGCAGGTGCGCGGCGTGCCAGCTGGCGGGCAGCAGGCTGCTGATCCTGGCCGACATCACCGCGCCGAGCACCGCGGTGCCCAGGGCGCCGCCGACCTGCATGGCGGTGGACTGCAGGCCGCCGGCCACGCCGGCCAGCTCGGCCGGCGCGTTGCCGACGATGACGTTGGTGGCGCCGACCATCACCGGGGACAGGCCCAGGCCGAGCAGCACGAACCAGGCGATGGTGTCGTTCGGGCTGGAGGCGGCGCCCAGCCTGGACAGGCCGAACATCGCGACCGCGGCCAGTGCCATGCCGGCCACCAGCGGCAGCCGCGGGCCCAGCTTGGTGATCAGCGCCCCGGCCAGCGGGGAGCCGACGATCAGCATTGCGGTCATCGGCAGCAGGTGCACGCCGGCCGCGATCGGGTCCAGGCCGTGCACGTTCTCCAGGTAGAAGGTCATGAAGAACATGGCCCCGAACATCGCGAACATCAGCAGGACGACCAGCACCACCCCGGCCGACAGCGACGCGGAGCGGAACAGCCGCAGCGGCAGCAGCGGCTGGGCGGCACGGGACTCGCGCAGGACGAACAGCAGGCCGGCCAGGGCGGCGGCGCCGAGGAACGCGAGCGTGCGGGCGGAGCCCCAGCCGTAGTCCGGGCCCTTGATCAGGCCCCAGATGAGCAGGAACAGCCCGCCGGAGAGGGCGGCGATGCCGGGGATGTCGAAGGAGCGGGCGGCCGGTGAGGGGTCCGTTTCCCGCAGCACCAGCAGGCTCATGGCCAGCGCGATGACGCCGACCGGGATGTTGATGTAGAAGCAGGCCTCCCAGCCGACGTGCTGGACGAGCAGGCCGCCCACGATCGGCCCGGCGGCGGTGGACGCGCCGATGACCGCGCCCCAGATGCCGATGGCGGCGTTCAGCTTCTCGGCGGGGAAGTTCTTGCGCAGCAGGGCCAGTGCGGTCGGCTGGAGCATGGCGCCGAACACGCCCTGCAGCGCGCGGAACGCGATGACCAGGGTGATGCTGCCGGCGATGCTGCCGGACAGGCCGATGGCCGCCGAACTGGCCGCGAACCCGGCCACCCCGGCGGTGAACACCTTCTTGTGCCCGAACCGGTCGCCGAGTTTCCCGGCGGTGATCAGGCTGACGGCCAGGGCCAGCAGATAGGCGTTGGACACCCACTGGATGCCGGCCAGGGAAGCGTGCAGGTGGGACTGGATGGCCGGGTTGGCCACCGCGACGATGGTGCCGTCGATGCCGACCATCATCACGCCCAGGGCCACCGCCAGCAGGGTCAGCGCCGGGTTACCCCGCCAGCGGCGGGCTGCGCCGCCGCGCCCGAGGGTATCCCCCGGCCCGCCGGCCTTGGGAACGGCCGGGGCCGTCCGGATCATCATGGGATCTCCTTAAGTTGCTTAACTTAGGTAAGTAAAACTGACCGTAACACGCCCCCGCGCTCGCCGTCAAGTTGCTTAACTTAGGTAATCAAGATACGCTGGCTCTGTGACCGCGTCCCCGCCTTCGCCCGCCGGCTCCCCGGTCTCCCCGGATGTGGCCGAGCTCGACCGGGCGCTCACCCGGATCGCCTACCTGCTCACCCGGAACCGGCGCAACGGCCTGACCACGACCGCTGCCGGTGTGCCGCTCGACCGTGCCGCCGTGACGGTCCTGCTGGCCCTCGCCGACTCCGGCGCGATACGCCCGGGCGAGCTGGCGGCCCGGCTGGAGGTGGAAGCGCCGCACGTCACCCGGCAGGTGCAGCGGCTGGAAAAGACTGGCTACGCCGAACGCGGCCCCGACCCCGACGACCGCCGGGCCCAGCTCGTCCAGCTCACCCCGTCCGGCACGGCAGCGGCCGGCCGCATCCGCGAGGTAGGCAGGCGCGGCATGCAGGCCGCCCTGGCGCACTGGCCGCCGGACGAACTGCACCAGTTCGCCACCCTGTTCCACCGCATGGTCGATGACTTCCTGGCCTACGACGCCGAGCACCAACCCGCCCAGCCGAATCCAAAAACCTCCTTTTGAACGAACGTACGGTGGCTCGACGAACCGGCAAGGACTAGGCCGGGCGGTAGCAGAGGTAGACGGTGCCGCCGCCGAACCTGTGCTCCTCGGCCAGGACCAGGTCCAGGCGGACCTGGTCCGGCAGGGCCCGGGTGCCGCCGCCCACGACGGCCGGTACGACGAACAGCTGGTATTCGTCTACCAGCCCGGCCGCGATGGCCTGGGCGGCGAGCCGCGCGCCACCGACGGTGAGGTCACGATCGGCTGCTTCCTTCAGCTTGCGGACCTGGACCGGATCGAAGTCCCGCTCGATGCGGGTCCTGGTGGTGTCCGGCGCCTGGAGGGTGGTGGAATACACGATCTTGTCGGCCGCCTGCCAGATCCGCGCGAAGTCGAGCGAGACGGGCCTCCGGCCAGGGAGCGTGTGCCCGGTTTCCCACGAGCGCATCGTCTCGTACATCCGCCGCCCGTAGAGATAGGTGCCGACCGGCCGCTCGCGTTCGTTGACGAACGCGTGCACCTCCTCGTCCGGCGCCGCCCATTCGAAGCGTCCGTCCGGGTCCGCGATGTAGCCGTCGAGCGACATAATGGCCGAGTAGATCAGCCGGGCCATGCGAGCCTCCTTCAGTCTGGTCTTTCCCTTCAGACCGCGCAGCCGAGGGAAAGTCAGCGGTCCGGCCGGGCGGAACGAGCCCTCGACCGGATTCTTGCGCATTCCCAACTCACCAAGGATGGTGCCCGAGGCGGCGTGGCTCGCTGCGGATCGAAGTCGCGGTTCGGCGGTGTCACCGGATTGGCCTGAATGTCCGGTAAGACCCGAACGGGATTTGGATTAAGACGGAACATCCGTGCTTGACGGAAATTAATTGTACGAATACGGCCGGTTTGTTTCCGGTCAGCACCTAATTTCCGCGCTGTCGGAGCCGAAGGCCGCGCGCTGCATGGAGGTGAGGGCATGTCTGGGCTGGCCGACGCCCGAGCCGATGACACCAGCGGCACGCTCTGGCAGACTCGGACCTCTGCCCTTCAACTTCTGTAATTCGAACAACAAGTTGCGAGTCGCGATGCACGGAGGCCGTCCCTTACGGATCGCAGCGCAGGAACGGGACCGATGCGTCAGCACTATCAGGTGCCATCCTCAGCTGGGCGACACCGGCCCTAAACGCTGTCCCGACCGGCTCCCCGCCGGCCAGGGCCTGGTAGAACCCGATACTGAACCGGATCGCGGACCGGTCCCCCACGGGCTCCCGCATGCCGATCACGCATGGAACCACCGCCGCGAGCGCGTCGGCAAGCCGCTCGGTCCGGCACGCGTTGACGATGACACACCGCACGTCACGGCCGAGGGCTCCGAATGCCTCAACCAGACCCTCAACGGGGATTATGTGGACGAACCCGTAGTCGCTCTCGGCAGCGAAGCTTTCCTCCTCACCCCCGCCGTGCCCGGCGAAATGGACGAAATGCGGCTTGGTATCGATCAAGGCCTGAGTGATATCGCGGGGGCGTACCGCCCAGCGGGTTTCCACCCGGATATTGTCCCGTTCCCTGCCCTGCATGATGGTCTGCTGGATCTCGCGTATCTCCTCATCAACCCGGAGCGGTCGGGTGCCCCGGGGATTGGCGCCAAGGAACAGGATCCTCACCGGGAACTGGCCGGTGTTCTGAGCGGGCACGGCTTCTTCCGCAGACGCCGGGGCGGCGGCTACCCGGACAGTGCCGGTCAGGGTGTCGTGGTGACGCCGACGCGGGCCGCTGTACGCGATTTCGAGGTAGACGGGCACCTCCGCACCTGGCTCCTGGGCGCGCACTGAGAACGGCGCATCCACCGAGGCTCCGGCCGACAACCGTGGCACCATGAAGCGCTTGCCGCGATGCTCGGTGGTGACCTGTCCGGAGAGAGTGATCTCCAGGTCAGATACGTCCGTCTCGCCGACGTTGCTGACGTGACAGTGCAGGACGCTCCAGTCATCCAGCGGTAGCTCCGCGGTCCGCAGTGCGGCGGTCAGGCGCGGCTCGGGTATCGATTCGGGTTCCGGGTCCACAGTGATCTCCGTGACGAAGCCGGTTTCGCGGTGCGACTGGCCAGTGTGGTCCCGGTAGGAGAAGTTCGGGCTGGTCAGCCAGTAGCACCCGGCCCGCCCCGCACGGACGCGCAAGGTCGACGTAACGGACCCACCTGGGGCCAGCTTATTCGCCGTGATCTTATCCAGGCCGCGTAGCCGGATGATCCCTGCTGGCGGCCTGACCGTGAAGATGACGTTCAACAACGGGTCCGGCCCGCTGTTGGTCAGGCGGATCTCCAGATCGGCGGCGACACCAGCCTGGATTCGTGTGGGCGATACGGTGACATCGATCATTGGCGTCGCCGACCCAGCAACCTGGCCGCCAGCGGATGCCGTCCCGCGCAGGTCCGGCAGTGCACTGCCTCCTGGTCGGTCTCTCCGGCAAAGCTGGCGAAGGCGTCATCGGGGACGAGTATCCGGTCATGAAGGCACAGCGGTTTCCCGCAATGGTGGCAGACTCCCACGATCCGCTTCTGCCGATCTTCTACATTGCATTCGGCGCATTCCCAGGTCACAGCCACCTCCCGGCCTTTCTCACCCGGGCTCGCCGACGGCGGAATCCGGGTTTCCCAGCGTCTTCGTCGTTAGATCGCGGAGCGCCTCCCATTCGTCATAGATGCGGGCGGCCATGTCGTCGTTGGTGTAGGCGCCTTTGACCACGATCCGGACCTTAGTGGTCCCCCGCTCCGGGCGGATGTCACCGCTGTGAACCTCCTCGCCGGTGAGGATGATGTGAAAATCGATGGGATACACCCCCGCGTAGCGCCTGCCTTCGATATCCCAGTAGCGCTGCACCAGGTCGGCCCGCGCGCCACTGCGGGGCGGATTCTCGATCACATGCTTGATGTAATAGCGCTCCTTGCTTATCGCGTTGGTCAGCGCGATCACCGTCTCGTCCCCCGGTATCATGGCGAAGCTGTCCGCATACATATCGCGGTCGCCGTCCTCCGCCGCACGATCGGGGACGACTCGGACAGCCTGATACTGGATGCTCGCCAGGCTCAGCGCGAAATCCGCTTCGATACGCGTCTTGATGCTGGCTTTCCCCCCGTACCCCCGACGCTCGCCGAGCGAGGTGTACAGTCCCACGCTTTCGACGCCGGAGAGCGTTCCGTCCATGGTCGCCTCGAGGCGACCGGATATCTCATCTCCGGGATCTATCTGGTCTTCGAATAGCATCACGAGAGTCAGCCGGTCAGCCCGGTGCTTGGTTTCCTGCTTTCCTTGCTCGGGCGTGGCCGCGCGTTCCTGCTCGGCGAGGCTCAGCCGTTTCCACTCGATCGACCGGCGTTGTTTGTCCGGCAGGAGTCCACCCACGGGTCGCTGCTTGCCGCTGAGCCGCTGAAGGGCAGCCGAGCTCTGTACGAGCCCCCAGCTCGCCGGGTACTCCAGCCGCAGCAGGTCGATCATGTCCAGGCTGAGCGGGTTGTCTTCGTCGGGACCGAACTCCACGCACTGGACGTCCAGCTCCAAGGCGCGGCGGTCCGAGTCGGGGACGATCGAAGGAATGATCCAGAATGGCCCCGAGCTGATGTCCGGCTCCGTGCGCAGCTCGTAGTGCCGTTCGAACCTCCACTGGCTGGAAGAGGGCGCGTGCTCGGCACGGAACACCGGGTAGTCTCTGACGTCGCCGTCCAGCGCGATGATCGGGCCGCCGACCTGCTCCCCCGCCTTGATGCCGAACTGGCCCTTAAGCACAAGGCGTCCGGCGGAGAACCGGATCTCGCCGTCGTGTTCCCGCGAGCGCTTCCTGCGGCACGATACTCGCTCCTGGTCGGGTCGGCCGAATGTGAGGAGCATGGTGACCTCGCCGTCGGCCTTTTCCGGGACGGTCTGATAGTCGCCGTCCGATTCGAGAGTGATCTTTCCTCGCAGGTGCTCGACCAGCCGCACGTCGGACACCTTGGGGTGAAGCGGCACCGGCATGCCCGCCCGTACTCGGGCCGTACCTTTGCGGAGGCGCAGACAGGCCCAGGCGCCTGATATCCCGCCTGCCAGGAGAAGCACCAGTCCCACGATTAGATTCAGCGAGATGGTGATGAGGCCAGCGGCCGCCAGTCCGGTGGCGGCCACGCCGACCGCGAGCCGACGGCCCATGGTCGCCGCCACCCCGAGCCTGGTGTGAGCACAGTCGCCGCAGTGACGGGCCCGGACGCTGTCCAATCCGGGACCGGCGCCTTCGCGGCCGGACACCTTGTCCACCCACCTCGGAGAGGGCACGACGTGTTTCGCGCAGCCTGGCCGCCAGCAATGATGGCACAGCGCGGAGACGGACGACGAACCGCATTCGTAGCAGCGGATCAGTGGCGCCCGCTGCTCGACGGTAAGGTCCACGTGATCGTTCCCCTTCTGATCAGCGCCGGGCCGGCAGCCGGTCGAATCGCTCCCGCAACGCCCGCCGCAGCGCGTTGATCTCACGGACCACCGGCTCGCAGTCCGCGCGCAGGGAGCCGTAGACATCAATCCGCAGCTCGCCGCTGTCGACCGCGGTCCGGTACGTCATGCCGCCTTGGACGCTTCGCTCGCGCCGCGTCTTGTGCTGCTCGCCGGAGACATGGATGTCCAGCCGCAGCCAGTCGGGCCCGTGCAGGAGTTCTGCCGCGATACGGCAGTTCTCCGGATTGGCATCGTGCGGCGCACGGACCGCGAAGCCCCGATTTCTGAGTGCCGTCACGATGTCAGCGATCCGCATCTCGCTAGGGACCACCTCGTCGAAGTACAGCAACTGATATGGCCGCAGAGTGCGCCGGGCGAAGGCGTCGTCGAGCGAAAACGAGAACTCCGTCGTGACCGTGCTCTTCAGTTTCAGGCCGGGCCGCCGCGGTCGGCATGGCTTCCCCGTCGCATCGAACAGGCGGGCATCCATGCCCGACAGCAGGCGGTTCACGGTCACCTCTACGCTGCCGCCGAGTGTCTCCCGCTGGTAAAGCTCGCCCGGCTTCGATATTGAAAGCGTCATCCATCCGCTGCTGAGCGTGACGATGTCGTCGTCCGGGCTCTCGGTTTTACGGGCCCGTCCCGCGATAAGCTCCGCGTCTTCGAGCGTCAGCGGAACGCCGGACCATTCCAGGCCGCCCTTGCGGCCCTCGTGGTCTTGCTCGGGATTGTACCTGAGCCGTGCCTGCCCGCCGCCCAACAGCTTGAGCGAACGCAGCGACGTGTGAGTGGGCCAGCTCAGGAACACCTTGCTGACCTCGGCTTCCGCTCCCTCCGCCTGGGAACGTGGAAGGTGCAGGCTTACGGACATGCGCAGCCGCAGATCCGGCTTGAAATCGATGTCGGCCGTGCCGGAGTCATCCAGCTCAACATCGATATAAAACGGAACGACCTTGGGTGCTTCGGGCCGGTATTCGTGCGACACCACACAGGCGCTGCGATCCGCGAGGAGCTGATCGTCCTCGTCCGCTCCGGGCGGCGAGGGAAGCCGGATCCGGATCGGCACGGATCCGTAGGTGTTCTGCAGGCCGAGCGTGCCGACGAGGTCAGTTTTCTCGTAGCCGTTGAGTGCGAGAAAGCCGACGAGGGCTTCATCCGCAGGAGCGGCCCCGCCGTTCCGCGCGGCCGACACATCACGGTGCGCCTGCCGGGTGAAATACTTCTCTCCGTCGTAGGGAAGGACAAGCTTGATCTCTCCCGCGGGATCCTTGACCTGACGCACGTCAGCGTTCAGCGAGATCTCCTGGCTGTACTGATACCGTTCCTCGATCTTGGCGCTCTCCAGCCAGGCACGGGCGCGGATCGGTTGTCCGCTATTGCTCCTTAACGGAGCTGACGCGCGCATCACGCCGAACCCGAGGATTCGGCGGATTCCAGCGAGAAGGCGGCCCGGGGTCCAGCGGGCCGATGCCGACGGGATATCTTCAGATACGTCCACCGTCACACCCCCTATGGCGATGCATACTCCCGGTAAGACTGATTATCTCTATTGTCGCCACTTGAGCCGTCCTGTCCATGTCTGGACGGGAACGTCCCATGCGGGGCGGTGATCGCTCCCCAGAAAAGCGCTTCTCCGCTGTAACCGCTGATGTCTACGATCTGCAGGTTGTGACCGGGATAACCGCCTGGCGTGAGGTCACACGGTGGTCGCCCGGGAGCTGGGTGCGCCGTTTACGATTCGCCGACGCCGGTTCGCATTTCGTCGTGGGCGGCGGATCATGGGACGCGGGCGGGTCCATGCTCAAGCGGGAGGCAGGATGAATCGGATCGGGCATCGCGTAAGAGCAGCTGTCAATCCGGTCTCGACTGCGGCTACCGGGTGGTGGTGTCATTCGGCTATGCGCCGCATGCTGACCGGGTACGGACCGACAGCCAGGCAGCGGCGGTTGATGCGCCATGGGACGCGAGGTGCCGACTTCACGCCGTCCGCCGGCCAGGCGAAGGCCCGCGCGGAAGGGGTCGACGAGCTGCTTAGCCGGGGCGAGCCTGAGCTTAGAGCCAGGTTCATGGCCCGCAGAAACAAGATCACGTGACGGCATGGCTGGCTCCGGGCAGATCCGCCAGGTGCAGCGGCGGAAGATGACCGCGGCTGTCCACCCCTTTCCACTTTGAACGAACGGCGGTGGCTCGACGAGCCGGCCCCAGTCAGCCGCCAGTAGTACTGTGCAAACCGGCGACGACGGCCTCCCGGCCGAACTCCTCGATCTGCTCGCCGATATCCCGCGCCTGCGCCGAGCCACGGTAAATAGGCACCGCGAGTTCGTCGCGCACGACGGCCAGCCGGACGGTAAGGACGCTGATCCGCTGGGCAGCCGGGAGCGAGAGCGCTGGTTCGAGCGCCGCGGCACCGGCATCCAGCGCGCCGGATCGGAGCCGGACAACAGCCAGGTTGATGCCAGCCAGCGGCTTGCCGACGTAGCAATGCTCTTCGCGCTCGCCCGGCCCTGCGTCGTAGAGGCCGATGGCCTGTTCCAGTTCCGCTGCCGCCTCGCGTTCGGCACCCACGACTTCGGTAAGCGCGGCGCCGACCTTACTCTGGTGCGTCGCTCGCGAGATGGCATACTCGCCGCCGATCTCCACCAGGTCATCCGTGTAGTCCGGGTCGCGGTCGCGAGCCTCGCGAGCACTCCGGACGGCATCGCGGGCAGCGTCGACATCGCCTAGCCGACCTGCGGCCCGCGCGTGGTTGGTGTGCAAGTGGGCCGCTCCAGGGCCCGTGGAGATGTACTCGAGGCCGCCGAGGGCCTGGTCCCGGCTCTCGGCGAACCTGCCGCGAAGGTACGCGAAGGTAGACAATTCGCTGCGCAGCCGGGCCATCAGCGGCCGGTGGTCGATCGCGGTCGCCGACCCCAAGCCGGTCCTGATCAGTTCTCCGGCGGGGTCCGGGTAGCCGAGCCGGTTTGCGGTGATGCCCATGAGCCCGCTGACGCAGCCGAGTAGGAAATGCAGGCCGGTCTGATCCTGCGGCCACAACCGACGGTCTAGCAGCCGGTAGATTCGGTCCCGCACCCGGCGCATCTCCATGAATGCCGCGAGCGGCTCTCCCGTGTCGGCCAGGCTCGACAGCCGCACGACATCGGCCCGCAACTGTTCGAAGGTGATGCCGGCGATGCCGTTCTCGTACTGGTCGGTGCGGTCGCTGCCTTCGTGTGCCGCCATCGTGATCTCTCGCTCAACCGTGTAACGACCCATATCCGGTCCGTACATCCCACGGTAGGCGGCGATGGTCGACCCGGCTAGATCCGGGTCGCGCGCCGACGTTCGCCTCTCGGTTTTCGGCTTCAGCTTGGGCGGCGGGGGCGGCGGCGCGGTCCCCCACTCCTCCACCGAAATACCGAAGACAGTGCAGTAATAGATCTTGTACCGCTCCGTCGGGCCATGACGCCCGAACTCCCAGCGCCGGATATAGGTACACAAATTCTCAATGCTCGGCACGGTACTGTCACTCACCGCCTGCGCGGCCTGGGTGAGCCGCACCGCCATCTCCCGCCGCGCCCACCCCCGCCCTTCCCGCTGCCGCCGCAACCACACCCCAATTCCCGTTAACATCGCGAGCCCCTCCGTTTCCAATCGACGATAGTCGACTATCGTACACCGTCACGGAAGGGACGTCCGGCCCCGCTCAACCCAGCGGCACGCTTCTTGCTGTTATCAAGGTGGCGGGGTTACGCCGCTTCTTGCTGTTATCACGCTGAGGGTCACTCCTCGCCGAGCGCGCGCAGGTCGGCGGCGAGGTTGCGTGCCGAGAGTTGGGTGTCTGGATGATCGTCGCCCAGCACTCGGCGTCGCTGTGCCAGGATGTCTTCGTCCAGTTCCCGCGCCGTCCGGTAGTCGCCCATTGCGCGCAGCATTGCAGCGAGGTTGTTGGCGGACATGAGGGTGCTGGGGTGATCATCGCCGAGTACGCGGCGACACCTGGCCAGCGTGTCTTCATCCAGCTCACGCGCCGCCCGGTAGTCGCCCAGCGCGGAAAAGCCGCGAGCGAGGTTGTTGGCGGAAGTGAGGGTGTGGGGGTGGTCATCACCCAGCACACGGCGGCAGCGAGCCAGCGTGTCTTCATGCAGCTCACGCGCCGCCTGGACCTCTCCCGACTCATGCAGGCAGACTGCGAGGGTGTTGGCGCTGATCAGGTGTTAGACGGCGCTCAGGATTCCGATGATCCGGGGGTTGTGGCGGCATTGGGGATGCCGATGGGGGTTGGTGGCTGAGCCGGCTGGGGGTGTCTTGGTGGGGGGCGGCACCTGGCCGATGACGATGCCGTAGCGGGTCTGCGTCACTGGTGTTGCGGGTGCGGCACGGGCGGCTGTGTGCCGGCATGGTGAGCGAGTCGGATGAGGCGCGGCCCTCCCCGTGATCTTTTGGCGAAGCTGTGGGGAGGGCCGTCTGGGTTGACGCTTGGAGGCGTCGTGCTCACGGTAAACGGTGACCGGGATGTAGTCGAACGGCAGCTGGCGGAGGGGGAGCTGGAGTGCCCGTCGTGCGGCGGGGTGCTGAGCGGGTGGGGGCATGCGCGGTCGCGGCCGGTGCGGATGCTGGCCGGGCGGGATGAGGTGCTGGTACCGCGCAGGTCGCGGTGCCGTCGGGGGTGCGGGGGCACGCATGTGCTGTTGCCGGCGCGGTGCCTGTTGCGGCGGGCGGATGCGGGTGCGGTGATCGGCGCGGCGCTGGAGGCGGCTGCGGCCGGGGCGGGGCACCGCCAGGTCGCGGCGGGGCTGGGCCGTCCGGCATCGACGGTGCGGGGGTGGCTGCGCCGGTTCGCGGGCCGGGCCGAGGCGGTGCGGGTGTTCTTCACGGTGCTGCTGGCCAGGACCAGCCCGGATCCGGTGATGCCGGCTGGGGCGGCCGGGCCGGTGGCGGCTGCGGTGTCGGCGGTCGCGGGCGCGGCGGCTGCGGTGGCGCAGCGCTGGCCTCAGGTGGGTGCGGTGCCGGTGTGGGCGGCGGCGTCGGCGGCCAGCGGCGGGCTGCTGCTGGCACCGGGCTGGCCGCCGGCCGGGCGCCACACGAGCTGACCCGTTACGCGCCGCGGGGCGGGCGCGCGATGGTGTCCCGGTCATAACTGGCGTGACCGGAGGAGGTGCCCGGATGGGCATGAGCAAGGCCGAAGAGGAAGAGCAGGCACGGCTGGAACGGGCCCGGGCGATCGGGCTGTTCCGGTACATGCTGATCAGGGAGGCCGCGGACCCGGCGCTGTCGTCACGGCAGCGGGGGAAGATGGTCCGGGAGATCGCCGCCCGTGAGCACACTGACCCGTCGGGACGGCCGGTGCGGGTGACCCGGTGGACGCTGGATGTGTGGATCCGCCGGTGGCGCGGCGGCGGGTTCGACGCGCTGGTCCCTTCGCCGCGCCAGGCCCAGCCGCGGACCCCGCCGGAGGTGATGGAGCTGGCGGTGGCGCTGAAGAAGGAGAACCCGGCGCGGACCGCGGCTCAGGTGCAGCGGATCTTGAAAGCGCAGGCCGGGTGGGCGCCGGATGAGACCACGATCCGGCGGATGTTCACCCGGACCGGGCTGACCGCGCTGACCCCGGCCGCGGACGCGCCCGCGTTCGGGCGGTGGGAGGCGTCACGGCCGAATGAGATCTGGACCGGGGACGCGATGCACGCGATCCGGCTGGGTGGCCGCAAGACCTATCTTTTCGCGTTCATCGACGATCACTCCCGCGCGGTGATGGCCGCCCGGTTCGGGTTCGCCGAGGATGCCATCCGGCTGGCCGCCGCGCTGCGTCCCGCCCTGGCATCGCGGGGGATCCCGGCGCACGCCTACGTCGATAACGGCAGCGCTTTCGTTGATGCGTGGCTGCTGCGCGCCTGCGCCAAGCTGGGCATCAAGCTGGTCCACAGTCAGCCCGGAAGGCCAGAAGGGAAGGGGAAAATAGAAAGGTTTTTCAGGACTGTACGGGATGGCTTCCTGGTCGAGCTTACCGAGGAGCGCGCCGCCCGGATCCCGGACCTGGCCGAGCTGAACAAGCTGTTCACCGCCTGGACCGAGACGGTTTACCACGTCCGGGAGCACTCCGAGACCGGCCATGCGCCGCTGGCCCGGTGGGAAGCCGGCGGCCCGTTCCCGCTCCCCGCCGACCCGGACCTGGCTGAGGCGTTCCGCTGGTCCGAATGGCGGACCGTGTCCAAGACGGCCCTGGTGTCCCTGCACGGGAACCAGTACCAGGTCGACCCGGCGCTGGCCCGCCGGCGCGTGGAGCTGGTCTTCGACCCGTTCGACCTGACCGTGCTGTTCGTCCGGCGGGACGGCAAGGACGCCGGGACCGCGACCCCGCATCACATCACCCGGCACTCCCATCCCAAGGCGCGCCCGGAAGACCCCGGCAGCGGCGACGAGGCCCCCCGCGCCACCGGCGTCGACTACATCGCCCTGCTCGGCGAGCAGCACGACCGGCAAAGGGAGCGGGCGGTCAGCTACCACGCCCTCATGCCCGGCGCAGGCAGCCACGACGCCTCGCCCGGCTCCGGAGAGCAGGGCCAGGAGCATGACGGGGAAGACGGCCGTGGATGACTTCCGTCAAGTCATCGACCTGGACCACGCCACCAGCGACGACACGGTGCGCCTGGCCCGCGCCGCCGCCGAGGCAGTCCGCGGCCTGAACCACCTCACCGGCCATGACGCCGGACTGGGCCAGCCGTCGGCCGCCTACGACATCACCGGCGCCCTGGCCCTGGCCGCCTCCCGCCTGGGACAGCTGCTTATCCAGATCGAACGGTGGCTAGACCACGCCCTGGCCGCCGGACGGCTCGGTCACGACCTCGGCGAAGACCCCGCCGAGGCCATTGACGCCGCCGCGGTCTTCCTCGGCGACGCCCGCACCAGCGCCGCCGCCCTGGCCGGCGACCTCGACGCCGCCCAGCAGCAGCTCGCCCTCATCAACGGCACACCCCGCAACCGCAAGGAACAACAGTCATGATCGACAAGCTCCAGGCCCACTACGGGTTCACCCGCATGCCGTTCGGCCGGGACCTGGCCCCCGGCATGCTGCACCGCCACGCCGCCCATAACGAAGCCTGCGCCCGGATCACCTGGTGCATCGCCGAACGGGCTATAGGCGTCATCACAGGCGAAGTGGGCGCTGGCAAGACTGTCTCCGTCCGTACCGTCCTGGCCGGGCTGGACGCCTCCCGGCACACCATCATTTACCTGCCTAACCCGATGATCGGCATACGGGGGCTGCACGAGATGATCGTCGCGACCTTCGGCGGCCAGCCCGACCGCAGCTACTCCCGGCTCACCGCCCAGGCCAGCGCGATGCTCGCGGCCGAACGCGACGAGCGCGGCAAGACCCCCGTCCTGGTCATCGACGAGGCCCATCTGCTCCGATATGAGCAGCTTGAGACGATAAGGATGCTCACGAACCACAACCTCGATGCCGACTCCCCGCTCGCCTGCCTGCTCATCGGCCAGCCCACCCTCCGGCGCACCATGAAACTCGCCGTGCTCGCAGCCCTGGAGCAGCGCACCGCGCTCAGATACGCGATGCCGCCCATGACCAGCCAGGAAACCAGCAGCTACATCAGCCACCACCTCAAACTCGCCGGCCGGTCAGACCCCCTTTTCAGCGACGACTCAGCAGCACTCATCCACACCACCTCCCGCGGCTACCCCCGCGCGGTCAACAACCTGGCCATCCAGGCCCTCGTCGCCACCTACGCCGCCGGCAAATCCATCGTCGACGAGCAAGCCACCCGATCCGCCATCACCGAAGTCACCGACACCTAACCCGGCACCTCACCCACAACCACGAGCACCCACACCACCAAAGCCCCGCAGCCGCCCTGGCT
>Ga0213881_10000580_pt1 | contig 22229 bp, 20 predicted proteins | sample BarmaccoBMER_R08_FD_160104 | JGI IMG/M metagenome (GOLD analysis project Ga0213881, IMG submission 160104) | Barbacenia macrantha exposed rock microbial communities from rupestrian grasslands, the National Park of Serra do Cipo, Brazil - ER_R08 ... | reverse complement strand
CCGTGCCGTACCCGTCGGTCGCATCATGGGGTCCGGACAGGATCGTGGCGCCCTGCTGGCGGGCGAACGCGACGGCGTGGTCCACGTTGGGCACCTCGATGGCCAGGTCGCTCACCCCGTCGCCGTGCACTGCCACCCGCTTGCCCAGCGGCGTGCCGCCACGCGCCGCCCCGGACAGTACGAACCGGACCCGTCCAGAGAGCAGCACATACTCCACCGCGTCCCGGTAACCCTGCTCCGGACCTCGGTAGGCCACGCATGTCATGCCGAACGCCGTCGAGTAGAAATGCGCGGCTTGCCGCGCGTTACCGACGGCGAAGGTCACGTGGTCCATGCCGATCACCGGGAACGGGTCAGGTCCGAGGTCGTGCGCGACGCCGCCGATCAGGGCGTCGACGTCGGTGTCGCTCGACGTCCCAGCGTGGCGCTGCGGCGGCCGGGACGATGTGGTCACCCCACGATGCTAACCCCGGCGCGCATGCTCTTCAGGACGATCGCACGGCGCTGCCTCGACCGGGTGGGAGCGCGGGGCGTGGCGACGAGGCCCCGGCATATATCGGACCCAGTCCCCGGTGGAAAGGCGTAATAAGCTACTTGTCCCTCAGAGCAAGCTGGGAGAATGCGGTGCCGGGATATCCCACCGCCACGACCAGCGCCGTGCCAGCCGGCCAGCGCGAGCCTGTCGGTTGAGGGATGAACCTGGGATACACCATGGCATCCTCTTCTCGGAATCGTAGTTCTCCGCTGAGGTCGCCAGAATACACGGAGAAAGTATACGTTGTACAGGTCATGGTTGCGTTTCAGGCCCTCCGATCCGCCCGTCGTTGTGCACCGTCCAGCCGTCGGGGAGACGAACGTCGCGGCTGGTATTCACAGTCATCCCGCCGGTACCGGGACGAAGCGGGCAGGGCAGCCGACCGCGGAGATCGAGGTCGCCGCGGAACACAGTGCGCCGCAGGTCTACGGACTTCTCAAACGTGCTGCCCGCCAGGGTCACCGGTCCGTGGAACTCTGCGGACAAGAACACCGCACCCTGCCGGAAGTGAGCGCCTACGAACGAGACCCGACCATGTGCGATCAGGTGGGGAAAGTTACTGCCGCCGGAAAATATCACATTGTCACACTCCAGCTTGCCGTGTGACACAGCTCGGGTGAACCACACATCGCCGCTGATCTCGGCTGCGCTGAACCGGATAGTGCCGTGCAGCTGAGCATCCCGCAGCACGAGCCTACGGATGGCCCTGCCGGACAAGTCTATGTAGTCCAGCAGGGCGCCGGTCAGGTCCAGGTCGGGTGGTGTGTCGGGTTTCTGGTGGCGGTCAGGCACCAGCTCACCGATCACACGCTGCGCCGCCAGCCGGACCTGCCTTTCCCGGTCGGCGTCCTGCTCGTCTGACGGTGCCCACGGAGAACGCTCACCCGGCCGGTCTTGCAGGTAGTCCGGGTGGTCAAAGGGGCGACGCAGGTATGAGCAGACCACATCGAGCACCGTCTGGACGTAGGATGGCCGACTGCGTGCCAGACCAGCCAACGCGTGCAGGGCACCGACCCGGACCTGATCCGCGTCATGCCCGAGAAGCTCGACCGCACGGGCGAACCGCTCGTCAGCCACCCGTTCCCGATCCTGCTCATTGCTCCGCCGCTCCAGCTCGTGGCGAGATTCCTCCACCCTTCGCCGGCGGTCGTTGAGCCACAGGGCGTACAGAGCAACAACCGCCGCAGACACCAGTCCCCCTGTCCGAACGGCCTCAGATCCTGATGTTCTGGGATCAAGTGTCAGCAGCAGGACGGTGACCACGCCGAATAGCGCCACCGCCAGCAGTATGGTGATCAAGAGCCACCAACCATCCCGGCTTGCCCTCATTCCGCCGGGTTCTCCCTTCTCCGCGGATCGTCGGCCCCACCCCAGGGCAGCCACAGGCCGAGCTAATCCGGGGTCGAGCGGGACCGGATTGCGGCGTCCAGGGCCGCGCGCATCTGAGTGATCGGCGCCCGGCGGCCGGTCATCAGCTCAACCTGCGTGACGGCCTGGTGCAGCAGGACCGCCAGACCGCTGACGGTCTGGCAGCCCGCGGCGATCGCGGACGCGGCCAGCGGCGTAGGCCACGGCGTGTAGCTGACGTCGAGCACCACTGGTCTGGTAGGCCACCGCTGGCAGTTCAGCGTGTCGGCTGCGCCGGGGGGCAGAGTGGAGACGACGACGTCAGCCTCGGGAATGGCGCTATCGGGTAGCCCGCCGGAGATCATTGGCCGCACCCCGAGCCGGTCTGCTGCCGCGCGGAGATCCGTCGTTCTGGCCGGATCCCGCACCAGAACGGTCGGCGCGCTCTCCCCGAGTGCGCGCAGTGCGGCGAGAGCGGCTCGGGCGGTGCCGCCGGCCCCGAGGATCACCGCGGCGCTGACCTGGTCGACCCCCGCTTCGCGCAGCGCAGCGAGGATGCCGGCCACGTCGGTGTTCTCGGCCCGACGGTGTTCACCCGGCTGCCCGAGCACCAGGGTGTTCGCCGCGCCGACCGCGCTGGCTAGTGGGGAGATCCCATCGGCCACAGTCAACGCCACCCGTTTGAGTGGCATTGTCAGCGACAGCCCGGCCCACTCCGGACCAAGCTGCTCGACGAAGGTGGCGAGAGCCGCCTCGCGGCACTCCACCGTGTCGTAGCGCCAACCGGTCAGACCCAACGCCGCGTAGGCAGCACGGTGCAGCGTCGGCGACAGTGAATGCCGGATCGGAGAACCAAGCACCGCCGCCCGCCGCTTTATCGGCTCGCTATCCGCCACTGACCGATCTTCCTCCTATGCTGTACACCTGTTGTTCACCACCGAGCCAGTATCAGGGAAACAGCCGACAGCGCTCGCCTACGGTACTTGCACGAGGCGTTTCCCGTCTGTTATTGAGATCTCAGGGGGTAAGTCGGTGTCTGCGGTCGGTAGCTGTTCGGCACCCAGTGTCGTCGACACCAGTAGGAGGGTGACCGATGGAAAAGCCGAGCTGGGCGTCGGACGACCTGGACATCGAGCGCCCCAGCCCGGCTCGGGTGTATGACTACTACCTCGGCGGCTCGCACAACTTCGTCGTGGACCGGCGGATGGCCCGCCAGGCGATCGACCTGTGGCCGGAACTGCCCCTGATCATGCAGGCCAACCGGGCGTTCCTGCGCCGTTCGGTGCGCTACCTGGTCCGGCAGGGCATCACCCAGTTCCTGGACATCGGTTCCGGCATCCCCACCGAGGGAAACGTGCACGAGGTTGCCCAGGCCGCCTCGCCCCAGTCCCGAGTCGTCTACGTGGATATCGATCCCGTCGCCGTCGCGCACAGCCGGGCCATGCTGCCCGGAAATTCGCGTGCCGACATCATCCAGGCCGACCTGCGCGATGTGGCAGCGATCTTCAATGATCCGCGGACCAGGCGACTGCTCGATCTGGGCCAGCCGATTGGCGTGCTCATGGTGGCGATGCTGCACTTCGTCCCGGATGAGGCGGATCCGGCAAGCATCATCGCTCGGTACCGCAAGATGATGGTGCCCGGAAGCTATCTTGTTGTCTCGCACGCCACGCACGAGGGCAGCCCCGATCAGGCCGGGCCGCACACTGAGCTCTACCGGCGCGCCGGCGCACCGTTGATCATGCGCTCGCGACTGGAGGTCGAGGCGTTATTCGACGGGTTCGACCTGGTGTCCCCGGGGGTGGTGTTCCTGCCGCTATGGCGCCCGGACTCACCGGCCGACGTCGATGACCATCCTGAGCGGTTCGCCGCCTTCGCTGCGGTAGGCCGGCGAGAATGACCCATGTTGATCACGAGGAGTTCGCCTGGCGTTGGGCCGAGGCGATCGTCGGCACGAGCTACGTGCCGATCGAACGCCGGGTGCTCGCCAGCCGCCTGCTGGGACTCACCCACCAGTTGGTCGAGGCGGCGCTGGCCGTCGAGTTCGACCCATCGGTCGGGCGCCAGGTCGGCGTCGATATGGTCGCGGCACATTTCACCGGCACCGAGACGCTCCGAGAGACCCTTGCGCTGATCGCTGAGGAGTTGCCGGGGCTGCTGGATTCAGCTCCGCCAGGAGTCGACGCCGCCGGTCGGGTTGCTCAGCTGGTCGCCAGCATGGCCGCCGGCTATGCCGGCGCGTTACGCGAGCGCAGTCTTGATGAGCAGGACGCCATCTATCGGGCTGGGCTGCGGGCGCGCAGGCAGGCCGAACAGGCGCTGGCGGCTAGCGAGGCGAAGTTCCGCGCGATGTTCACCGAGGCGGCGATCGGGATCGCGATCGCTGACCTGGAAGGCAACATCACCGACGCCAATTCGGCAATGCAGCGGATGTTCGGCTACACCTATGACGAGTTCACCCAGCTCAACATCCTTAGCGCGATGGTCCACCCAGAGGATGCCGCCAGCGTGTGGGAAACCTACGAGGAGCTGATCCGCGGTAAGCGGGATCACTTCCGCATGGAGAAGCGCTACTACCGTTCCGACGGCGGTGAGATCTGGACCCACTTGTCGGTGTCGTTGGTGCGCGACGAGGCCGGAGCGCCCGCTTACCAGGTGGCACTACTGGAAGACATCTCCGAACGGCGTCGCCTGCAGAACAAGTTAGAATACCAGGCCTATCATGACCCGCTGACGGCGCTGGCCAACCGGCAGATGGTCACCGAACGGCTGGGGCAGATATTCGCCGGGCCGGCGGGTCATCGCCGGGTTGGGCTGTGTTTTCTGGACCTGGACGGGTTCAAAGTGGTCAATGACAGTCTGGGCCACGACGCCGGTGACCAGCTGCTGAAAACCGTGGCGTCGCGGCTGACCCGTTGTTGCAGTGCGGGGCAGTTGGTGGCCCGGATGGGCGGCGACGAATTCGTGATCGTCGTGGAGGATACCGCCGGAGCGGCGGATATGGCCGCACTGGCCGATAAGGTCCTGGCTGCCATGGCCGAGCCGATCCGAGTCGGCGATCACGAACTGAACGTGACGACGAGCATCGGCGTCGTCGAGCTTGCGGTGGCCGACACCAATCCGGAAGATCTTCTTCAGGCTGCCGACATCACCATGTATCGGGCGAAGCGAGACGGTAAGGCCCGCTACGTCATGTACGACCGGAACCGCAACGAGCGCGAGGTGGCCCGTTTCACGCTGTCCGCCACGATGCTGGCTGCGGTGGAGCGCGGCGAGTTCTTCCTCGAGTACCAGCCGCTGGTCGGTCTGGCGGATCGCGTGCTGCGCGGCGTGGAGGCGCTGGTGCGGTGGCGTCACCCAACATTTGGCGTGCTCGGTCCCGAACGGTTCATCGACCTCGCCGCGGAGAGCGGATCGATCGTGCAACTCGGGCGTTGGGTACTGGCCCGAGCCTGCGAGCAGGCTCGGGCCTGGCACGACGCCTTCGGTGCTGCTGCGCCGTTTGTCAGCGTCAATCTCGCGCCTCGGCAGCTCCACGAGCCCGCCCTGGTGGACGATGTCGCGAAGATCCTCCTCGACAACAGGCTCGACCCATCCAGCCTGCAACTCGAGCTCACCGAGCAGGCTCTGATGGGCGATGAGGCGGGCCCACTCACGGTGCTGACGAAGTTGCACGACCTGGGCGTGCGAATTGCGCTCGACGACTTCGGTACCGGCTATTGGAACCTTCCCGACCTGCGCCGGCTGCCGATCACTGAACTCAAGCTGGCGGGCTCGTTCGCGGTGGGTTTGCAATCTCCGTCCCCTCTCGCGGACCAGCGGATCGTGGCGGCGCTGGTGGATGTGGCGCACGCCCTAGGCCTGACGGTCACCGCGGAAGGCATCGAGACACCTACTCAGCTTGAGCGGTTCCGCGCGGTGGGGTGCGACACCGGTCAGGGAGCGTTATTCGCCCCACCCGGTGCTGCTGAGGAGATCGATGCCTTGCTGCGGGCCGCCAGCCCGCTCTGCGACGTCAGCGGGGAGTCGCTATGACGGCGGCCGACACCGCGGTTGCGCTGCTGCGCGTGGTTGTGGGGCTCACCCTGGCCGCGCATGGCTACAACCACCTGTGGGGCCCCGGCGGACTGGCCGGTACCACCCGTTGGTTCGGCTCGCTAGGTCTGCGACCGCCGAAATTACACGCCCTGCTGTCCGGTGCGGGGGAGCTTGCCTCCGGAGCTGCACTGGCGATCGGATTACTCACCCCGCTGGCGGCGGCGTTCGTTGTCGGCGCCATGGTGATCGCCGGGGTCACTGCGCACCGCCGGAACGGGTTTTTCATATTCAAGGACGGCTATGAGTACGTCCTTATGATCGGCGTGGTGTGCGCGGTGATCGGGTTGCTCGGACCGGGTACCGCCTCGGTGGACCAGTTGCTCGGTATCGACGTAGCGGGCGTGGTGGGGTTGGCCATCGTGGTCGGGCTGGGTGTTTTCGGTGCTGCGGTGCTGCTCGTTGCCACCTGGCGGCCTGCGCGGTCACTCAGCAGCTGACCACATCCGCTGCCCGGCCCGGTTCCTGGACAAGGCCGGTGTGGGCGCGCAACCGTTTCGGCGCACAGGCGTCTCGTTACACGGCTACCGATTGAGCCACCGGACAGCTGATCACGTAGCGTTGACGGTTGTGCGCGCTGCGTGTTCACTCACTCAGTGCGTCTGGATCTCAGTGTGTCTCGACGTGCCGAACAAGGGGAGGGCTGATGACTCGACGGGGTTGGCTGGCTGGGGTGCTAGTCGGTGGATTGATCGCTGGGGGCTCGTTGGTGGCTATGCCGGCGAGTGCGGAGCCGGCGCTTGTTCCGTTGTCGCCGTCGTTGGTCGGGCAGCTGCTGTCGGCGACGTCTGGTCGGATACCGGTGATGGTGCATGGTGCGACCCTCGTGGATGCTGAGCGGGCGGTCGCTGCTACCGGGATGCAGCGGGTCACTACTTTCAGAAAGATCGGGGTGGTGGTCGCGCGGGGAACCAAACAACAAGTCACAGCGGCCCGTACCCAACCCGGTGTGACCTACCTCGAGGGTGACCAGCCCATCGCGGTGCACGCCGTCCCCTCTGCGGTGGCGACTCATTCCACCTCTTTGGTGGCGACCCGTGGTCTGGAGGCCCGGCAAACGTTGGTGGGAGCGAACGGTGCGGCGCTGGATGGTACCGGTGTCAGCATTGCCGTGATCGATTCCGGAATTGACCCGACGCATCCCGCATTCGCTGGTGGCAAGGTTGTGCGCAGCTTGAAGAGTGTGTGCCTGGACGAGTCCAACACGGACACCAATTGCCTCATGGACGTGCCTACCGGCGTTGACACCGACACGCTGTCGCTGGGTGGTCACGGCAGTCACGTGTCGAGCATCGCCGCGGGCCGCAGCGTCACCTTGAGTGACGGCAGCACGGTGTCTGGTGCCGCGCCTGCAGCCAAGATTGTCTCGCTGTCCACGGGCGCGGCTGTGGTGATCGTCAGCGCGGATTCGTCGATGAACTGGGTGCTGGAGCACCATGCTGAGCCCTGTGGAGCGGCGGTGCCGGTCTCACAATGCCCGCCAATCAGAGTGGTGAACAACTCCTATGGCCCGCAGGGTGGGGGCGAGTTCGATCCGAAGTCGGCGACCGTCAAGCTCCAGCGTCAGCTGGTGAAGGAGGGGGTGGTGGTGGTCTGGGCTGCTGGCAATGACGGTGGTGATGGGTCGAAGAGCCTTACTAATCCGCCGGCCCAGGACCCCACCGGTGGGATTATTTCGGTGGCCTCCTACAATGACCAAGGCAGCGGGACCCGCAGCGGGCCAGTATCCACCTTTTCCTCGCGCGGTGCGAAGACTGACCCTTCGACCTGGCCGGACATTTCCGCACCGGGGCAGAACATCGTCGGTGCTTGCCGCGCCTACCTGCCGATCTGTTCCACCGGACTCAAGCCACAGAACGGCCCCGGAATTCTCGACGTGGGTAGCTACAACACACTCAGCGGCACGTCGATGGCTGCTCCGCAGATTGCCGGAATCGTAGCATTGCTCTTCCAAGCCGATCCCACCGCGATGCCCGTCGAGATCGAGAAAGCGTTGAAGTCGACCGCATTGCATTATTCCGACGGCGCGCCTTACCAGCAGGTGGGCGGGTACTGGACATCGTTCGACAAGGGCACCGGGTTGGTCGACACGGTGGCCGCTGCCAAAGCACTGGGGGCCCATACCCACTAACCTCTCCCAGGGTGGGTCGCCCTCGGGGCGGTGTCTAGTTTTATCCGCCGCGACACACGGTGGCCGCTGGCGTGCCAGCGGCCACACAGGCACAATGTGTAACGGTGCCGCCCAAGTGATCACGAGGACGTAGGGGAAGACGTTCCTCGTCGATCAGCGGAGGCACCACATGAGCACTAGTGGGATGATCTACATCCACTCGTCGCCGTCTGCGGTATGTCCGCACGTCGAGTGGGCGGTAGCGGGCGTGCTGCAGGCCAGGGCGGACCTACAGTGGACTGCGCAGGTGGCGGCCCCTGGCCAGCTGCGGGCTGAATGCGACTGGTCCGGCGAGCCGGGTACTGCGGCGGCGTTGGTCAGTGCGCTGCGGGCCTGGCCGATGCTGCGCTTTGAGGTCACCGAGGAACCCAGCCCTGGGCTGGATGGCGAGCGGTTCTGTTTCGTGCCCGGGCTCGGCTTGTGGCGTGCCCGCACCAGCGCCAACGGTGACATCGTGGTCGGTGAGGATCAGTTACGGACGCTGGCCGCCACTGCCCGCAGCGCGGAGTCCTTTGCCCACCAGCTCGACCAGCTTCTCGGCGCGACCTGGGACGACGCGCTGGAACCCTTCCGCCGCGCCGCCGACGGGGCCCCGGTGACCTGGCTGCATCGAGTGGGCTGACGGCTTGTGATCGGGGTCAGGGTGCCATCCCGGTCGTGACCCAGCGCTGGAAGACCTCGATTCGCTCGATGGGCCAGGCACCGTCGCAGGGCATGGTGCCCTCCCGCAGCCGGCGCAGGATCGCGTCGGCGTGCGCGGTGACGTCGTCGATGGCCCACAAGTCGAACACGAACTTCATCGAGTTGCGGTCCATAGCGCGGAACAGTGGCTTGATGTGCGCGGCGAAGGACACGTCCTCGTCGGGCTCGGGCAGGACGACCGGTGCTTGTACCTGCTTCGGTGCCAGGGCAGAGACCCGAGCCCTGGGAGTGGCGTTGCACGCCCACCACCACCGGGGCACGGGCATGTTCGGCGGCGGCACTGCGCCGTACTGGGAGTTCTCCACTGCAATGCGGGAACCCCATTCGATATAGGAGACGAACGCCGCCCGGAACTCCGCGTCCGAGGGCAGCTCCGCATCGTTCGCCGCCTGCACCATCAGGCTGGCCCACCGAGACCGCAAGGTCTCGGTCAGCCCTTTTCCGATGTGCTGGGAAATCATGCGAGGGTAGCCGCCGTACTGGTCGGTAAAGTACTTCGGCCCGCCGAAGACCTCACTGAGCCACTTGGCGACTCGTTCCGGGTGGTCGGTTGACATCTCGGCGAAGACCGGTGCCAACAGTGGGTCCTCCGGGATGTATTTCTCGTAGAACAGCCGGGTGAGCCGCCGCAGGGCCGGCAGGCCGCCGACCCACTCGAAGACGGTGGGCACCTCATCGGGATCCGGCACCGGGTCGGCGAAGTTCACGTACCAGTGCATACCGCTACAGAACGGCTTGTTCTGCGACTGACCGCAGCGGCACAGGCTGTAGTGTTCCCGGGACGCACCCTCGTTGCGGTGCTCGTCGTTCCCGTCGTCGCCGCGCAGCTCGATTCCCCCGGTGACTCGGTACGGCCCGTCCTTGGAGACTTCGATGCCCGGTTCACGCCGCCAGTCGACCTGGTCGCGGGCCTCGCGGCCCTCGATCTCGTAGCTGAGTGCACCCGACGGGCAGTCGCGGACGGCGCGGATGATCTCGTCCATCCGGCCGCCGCTGCTGGCGACGAACGGCTCCTTGCCCTGCCGGAAGACCACCGGCAACCGGGTCGTGCAAAAACCCGAGTGCGCGCAGGTACCGCGGTTGTCCAGGACCGTGACCTGGAGACCGTCGGATCGGTCCCGGCGGTCGGGCACCCGCCGGGGATCCTTGGCACCAGTGAACTCCACGCGGGCGTGGCTGCCGTCGCATAGCGGCTTCAAGCTGGACCGGCCGCACCGGCACAGCGCCATGACCGGCCGGGTTGGCACTGGCACGCCGAGGTGATCAACGATGTCACGCACCCCGAGCCCGAGATAGGGCCCGTTTGTCGCGGACCGGATCACCGGGTCGGCGCCGCCGATCGGAGCCCACCAGCGCGCAGGCAGATCGGGGCCCCCTGCGGGTGGTGCAGTGCGCACGGCGAGCTCCTGCAGCGCCGCAACTGCTTCCAGCAGCTCGCTAGGGACATCCGGCGCCGCGAGTGCCGTGGCCTGGTCGGCCAACGCGAGGAGCAGGTCGGCGCTTGGCCGCTCCCGCAGCGGGTCGATGTCGTCGTGCGTGACCGCGGCTTCCGGGGTCGCCGCGCCGCGCCGGGCCAGCACCTCTGCAAGCGGGCGCAGCACGCTCGCGAGCAGGCGCAGCACCACCGCGATCCTGGCTTGTCGCGTTTCCTGCTCGGTCTGGTCGGGGTCCGGGCCAGACCCGTCGATCAGGGCGCGATCGGCCAGCACGAGGGTAGTGCGGTACACCGCGATCACGAGGTCGGAGATGGGGGTCGTGAGATGATCAGGCGCGCCGTTCGCAGGCTCGTTCGGACGGGTCGGTTCCCACGGCCCCTCCGGCAACGGCACGCCGGGCTCGGATGGGACCGCAAGTGGTTCAGCCAGCAGCTGCAGTGCCGACTCGAGCGCCTCCGGCCCGTCGACCACCACCGGCATGCCGGTCCCGGTGGCATCGGTATCAAATATCGCGGCATCGAGCTGTCCCGCGGTCCGCCATTCCGCTGGCGGGCGGCGGCGCAAGTCTGCGATGATCGAACTGAGGTCGATCGGTACTGACCGAGCGTCGGTGTTGGGCAGCGCCGAGACGGTGAACGGGCGCAGCTGTAGTCCCGCAGCCGCGGCAGCGGCAGACACGGGGCCCGGCGTCATTTCCTCGAATGCCCCGAGCGCGATTCCGATGTTCGTGATCTGAGCAATTCGCCGAACATGGTCCGCCGCGACGAACAGCATGGCGCGCTTCCACGCCCTCGCGCGAGCCGCCTGATCAGGTGAGAGGCCTTCGTAGACGTCGTTCTTCAGCGTGCACGCCGCGTAACCGGCCAACAGTGATCCAGCGTATTCCGCAGCGCACGCCCGCACCAGCGGTCCACGTGCGTCGCTGGTTGCCTTCGCGCTGGTCACACCGGTTGTCTGCTCGGACACTCGTAGCTCCCTCAGCCATTCACCCAGCCATGATTACAGTGTAGCAATATGCATGAAGAGCCCACAAACCTTGACATTCAGTGATCGTAGGATGCCGCCTATTCGCGGATGACCATGCTGTCGCCGAAGTCCGCAGCCAGCAGGGTCCGCCGGACCTGCTCGACCGGCGAGGCGATGACCACCTGGACATCGTCGGGCATCTGCTGGCGGGCGTAGGCGATCGCGCGAATGCCCGCCGCGCTCAGCTGCTGCAGCGCGCTCATGTCGAGCACGAGCTCGGACACGTCGAGCGTGGCCGCGCGCTCGACCTTCTCGCGGAACTCCTGGTCACTGTCCTTGTCGAGTGCACCGTGCAGTGTGATCATCGCCGTCCGACCCGCGGTCGTCAGGGTGGCGTTGAAGCTCATCTCGAACCTCCAGTTACTCGGTGATCTGTCACGTCAGGAGTCGATGCCGAGAAGGACAATCGCGGAACGCTGCGCGATCGCGTAGGCGTTCTGAGCCAGCGGTACCTCATACCCAGGCGACACGATGTCCGCGGGACTGGGTCGGGAGGTGTCGACTGCGACGCCCCAGCACATGCCGACCGGTAGCCCCGGCAGCTCCAGCTGGTGGCTCTCCCAGTGCGCGTTCATGGCCACGTAGAGGTAGTCCGGTCGGACGCCCTCGGGCCGGTGGCCGCACCACATCACGCCGAGCAGGCGCCCCTCCGGTGACCAGTCAGGCTCCCACGGTCGCTGCCCGTGCCAGCTGACCTCCGGATGACCGCAGCCGACGCGGTCGAACGCGGTCGGGTGATCGCCCGACCGCAGCACCGGATGGGCCCGGCGCAGTTCGATCATGCCCTGGGCGAACCGGAGCAACTCAGCGTTGTGCTCGACGAGCGACCAGTCGAACCAGGACAGTGGGCTGTCGTGACAGTAGGTGTTGTTGTTCCCCTGATGGGTCTGGCCGACTTCGTCGCCAGCGAGCATCATGGGGATCCCGCGGCTGGTGAGCAAGATCAGCAGCGCGTTTTTCATCTGCCGGATGCGCAGGCGCTGGATCTCGGGGTCATCGGTCGGACCCTCGCAGCCGCAGTTCCAGCTGTTGTTGTCGTTGCTGCCGTCGTTGTTGCCCTCGCCGTTGGCCTCGTTGTGCTTGTCGTTGAACGTGACCAGGTCGGCGAGGCTGAACCCATCATGGCAGGTGATGAAGTTGATCGACGCCCGGGTGCCACGGGCGGCGTAGAGGTCGGCAGAGCCGGCGATGCGCGTGGCCAGATCGCCGACCAGCCCGCCGTCACCCCGGAGGAAGCGGCGAACGGTGTCGCGGTAGCGACCGTTCCACTCGGCCCAGTGGTGGTAGTCGGGGAAGCTACCGACCTGATAGAGTCCGCCCGCGTCCCAGGCCTCGGCCACGAGCTTGCAGTCCCGCAGCACGGGATCATTGGCCAGCGACTCGAGTAGCGGCGGGTTGGCCAGCGGCGCCCCGTACTGGTCGCGGTCGAGAATCGAGGCGAGGTCGAACCGGAAGCCGTCGATGTGGTACTCCGAAGCCCAGTACCGCAACCCGGACACGATGAAGTCCCGGACGATAGGATTGTTGCCGTTGAACGTGTTTCCGGTGCCGCTGAAGTTGAAGTAGTAGCCCTCCGGCGTGAGCATGTAGTAGGTATTGTTGTCCAGGCCGCGGAACGAGATCGTCGGCCCATTCTCGTTGCCTTCCGCGGTGTGGTTGAACACGACGTCGAGCATGATCTCGATGCCGGCGCGGTGTAGCTTCTTGACCAGATGGCGGAACTCGTCGCACTGCATACCGAATGCGCCAGTTGCGGCGTAGCCTGCCTTTGGCGCGAAGAACGCGACCGTGCTGTAGCCCCAATAGTTGAACAGTCGCTCGCCCGTCGCCGGGTTCACCCTGCTGTTGTCGAACTCGTCGAACTCGAAGACGGGTAGCAGCTCGACGCAGTTGATCCCGAGGTTCTTGAGGTAGGGGATCTTCTCGATCAGGCCCGCGTAGGTGCCCGGATTGGCCACCCCGGAGCTGGGGTGCCGAGTGAACCCGCGCAGGTGCGTTTCGTAGATGACGAGATCCTCGGGCGGGATCCGCAGTGGCCGGTCGCCTTCCCAGTCCACGTCGTCGAAGGCCAGCCGGGACCGGAACTGGTAGGGGTCGCTCCAGTCAGGTTCGACGCCCCACACGTTGCGTCCGGAGATCACCTTTGCGTAGGGATCAGAGACGATGATCGACCGGTCGCAACGGTCGCCGGCCCTGGCGTCAGCCCGCTCCTGGATCCGGTAGCCGTACTCGAGCTCCTCGTGCTCCAGGCCGAACACGGTGATCGCCCACACCGCGCCGATCCGGAATTCGTCGGGGACCGGAATCTCCGCCATCGGGTCTCGAGAGCCCTGGGCGAACAGCACCACCGAGACGCCCGCGGCCGCGCCGGAGTAGACCGAGAAGTTGACGCCGCCGGGTACCAGCGTGGCGCCGAAGGGAAGGGTTCGGCCAGCTCGGACGCCGTAGCCGGCGATGGTGTGGGTCGGGAACAAGTCGATACGATCCCGCACCTGGTGCCTGCTAGGCATTGACCGGCTCCCGTCGATCGTCGCGGACGTCGCGGACCAGCAGCTCAATCCCATCGCTCACCGAGTCGGCGACGCGGAAGAAATCCAGGAACCCACTCGCAGACAGCACGTTGCGCAGTTCGGCGGACAGGCCCACCACGGCGACCGCGCTATCCAGGCAATGGCCCTGCCGATAGAGCAGTAGCAGGATCCGCAGTCCGGCGCTCGTCAGATGCTCGACCTCACTAAGATCAAGCAGGACTTCGGTATGGGCTGGCATGATTGACAGGACTTCGGAGCCCACCAGCTCGACGGAGTGGGCGTCCAGGTCACCGGTCAGCGTGATGACAGCAACCGAGTCCACCACGCTCTTCTTGACATTCACTTCTCGCACTTCTCCCATCTGTGCGCCATCCCGGCGCACCTCACGACTTCGCGCCTAGCACGACCCGGACGGTCAGCCGTTCACTGGACACGGGCAGTTGCACGGTCATCGACGACGCGTCGAACACCTCGTGGGGCTTGCCGTCGATCTCGACGCTCCGCAGCTCGACGCGGCCGGGCGGCAGCAGATCGGGAGCCACCCGCAGCGTGCGGCTCGCCTCGGGCAGCGGCTTGAACCACAGCGTGAGTGTCTGCCCGGTCACCAACAGGTTGATGTAGGTCGCGGCCAGATAGCACAGCTCCGAGGAGTGGTACATGCTCATCGAGTGGCTGCCCTTCAGCCGTTCGGTCCCGAGCAGGTAGGGCAGTCCGGTTGACAGCACGTTGAAATAGATCGCGCCCTCGTCGTGGTCGAGGAAGAACGCGTTGTAGAAGCTCTCCACCTGGCGTGCCTCGCGCAGGAATCGTTTGTCGCCGACGGTGCCGGCCAGGATCAGGTAGGCGAGGATCGCCTGCTCCTGCTGCCACCACGCCTTCCGGTCGTGCCACGCGAACCGGTGGACGCTCTCCCCGGGCTGCAGGACGCGCTCCACGACGTCATACCAGCCGCCGCGCTGCTGGTCGCTGCCCACCGCGGGCATCACCTCGCCGATGCGGGTGGCGAGCTCGACATAGGTGTCCTTGGGCATCAGCGCCTGCATGCGCATCAGATTCCAGGCGATCTTGAGGTTGTGTCCGACAACCGCGCGGTTACGCTGCCAGGTGTGCTCCAGGTCCGGTGACCAGTCGCACCGGAACCGCTCGTTGACGAACGGGCTGTGGTCATAGTCCGGGAAGTGCTCGACAATCGTGTCGAACGTGCGCTCCAGCATCTCCGCGTAGCGCTCCTCGCCCGTGGCCAGGAACAGGTTGATCAGATACGCCGGCGCGTGGTCACCCACCGAATTCCAGTTCTTGCGCGAGGCGTTGAAGTCGAGGCTCTTCTGGTGCGGGCTGAGCTGGATAGGGTCAATGTGCGAGAAGTACCCACCCTCGTCGTAGTCGCGGTAGAACTTCTCGAACAGTCGGATTGTGGCCTCGGCGTCGGCCAGGATCGCGGGGTCACCGGATACGCGGAAGGTCTGGACCGGGCCGGCCAGTGCGTAGATCTGCTCGTACATCGGGATCGCGTCGTGGTCATCGGAGAACTCGGAGGTGAACAGCTTCTCCGTGGCGAGACCGTTGTGTTTAAGGCCGTGGTACCAGTAGACGACGTCGTTGTCGTTGTCTACGAAGCGCAGGTGTCGGCGCAGATATTCGGTGCCTTTCTCGGCGATCTCGAGGTATCGGTCGTTGCCGGTGAGTAGGTAGGCCGAGGCCATGCCATAGATCATCCGAGAGATCGTGTCGGTCTCCTGGACGTGGCTGTCGGTCTTGCGGCCGCCGAGGTGGATATTCGTGCGGTACTCGCCGTAGTCGACCGGGCCGTCACCGAACTGGGCCCTGCGATAAAATGCCGCGATCTGGTTGAGCTGGGAGGTCCACCAGCCCGGCTCCTCGAAGTTGAAGTCTTCAGCACCGCGCCCCAGCAGGTGCACGTGTTTGGCGACGAACACATCGCCCTCGAGGTTCGGGTAGAAGATCCCATACACGATCACGTAGCGGCCCGGTACGAGCATGTCGGTCAGGTGCCCACTCGCGTCGACATAGGGCTGCCCCAGGTTGCGCAGGAACTCCGCGACCGTGAGTTCGTCTGCGTGCACCCGGTACGGGCGGTCGTGGGCGGTCACGAGGTCGAATGTGCCCGCCCCGGTGTTGTAGTCGGTAATGTAGCCGGCGATGGTGTCAGAACGGGTGCTGCTGTAGTCGTTCATGCTGACTCCCTGACGTTCTCCGTGCTGTCCTGGTTTGTGCCTGGGACGCTGGCCTGGTCGCGGTATCCCTGGCTCACCTCGACCACCACGCCGTCCGGATCACGCAGCCACACCGTCCGCCACCCGCGGATGACGTCGTCGAAGCCGATCGGCCCCAACGACACCTGGGCCGCATCGCCCATTCGGTGCAGGAACGCGTCGATGTCGTCGGTCTGGAAGGCGATGTGGCGGACTGCGCCGCGAACGTGAGGTCCGTCCTGGACGGCCTCGGCGGCGGCGCCGGTCACCCCGAATAGCTCCAGCAGCACCGGTCCGTTGCGGAGGAATATGATTTCGGCGTCGGGCAGCGTCACAACCCGGGCGCGAGTGAAACCGAACCAGCGAGTGTAGAAGTCCTCGGTGCGGGCCTGGTCTGCACAGTTCAGCGCGGTGTGCGACCACTGCGGCGCGGTCACGAGGCACCACTGCGGCGCTCGGCGAGCATGTCGATGATGCGACGGGCGAACAGGTGGGCATGCTGGCCGGTCCGGCCCGTCACCAGGTCGTTGTCGACGACCACGTCGGCATCGACATACCTCGCGCCCATGTTCCGCGCGTCACCCAGCAGGTTGTTGTGCACGGTGAGCTTGCGGCCGCGCACGAGCTCCGGGGCGGGCGCCACCAACCACAGGCCATGGCAGATGATTCCCTTGAGGATTCTGGGCTCTGCGAACGCCCGGCGCAGGAGTTCCGTAGCGGGTGGGGTGCGGGTGACGTCCTCGGTGTAGCGCAGGCGGTCGGCGACCATGCCAGAGGGCACGATCAATGCGTCGAAGGTGCGCAAATCGTCGTCATTGAGCTCTTCGAAGCTCTCCGTGGCGACGAACGGCACCCGCCACTCGTGGCCGGTGAAGGTGATCTGCTTGTTGCCCCACAGGCGGGTCAGGAAGTGCAGATCCGCTGCCTCTTCGGCGAACCGACGCTGGTAATAGAAGATCTCTGGCTCGAAGTAGTCACTCTCGATGAGCACAGCGATCCGGACCCCGGACAGCGCGCCGCCGTCGGCGACCGTGAGCTCAGCCACGGGGCGACTCCTTGATCAGATCGGCGGCCCGCTCGGCAATCGCGACGATGGCGGTGTGACAGTTACCCGACGGCACGGCGGGCATCACGCTCGCGTCGGCCACCCGCAGGCCCTCGGTGCCGCGCACCCGCAGCTGCGGGTCGACCACGGCCCTGTCGTCGATGCCCATCCGGCACGACCCCGCGTGGTGGTGATAGGTGTCCGCGCGGTTGCGCACGAACCCGACCAGGTCGTCTCGGTCGGTCACATCGGGGCCCGGCATCAGCTCGCGTCCGAGGACTGCGGAGAACGCCGACGTCGCGAAGATCTCCCGGGACAGACTGACGGCGTGCACCAGCCGGTCCAGGTCTGCCGAGTCGCCGAGATAGTTGGGGTTCACCAACGGCGCGGACATCGGGTCAGCGTCGGCAAGCCGCACCCAGCCCCGCGACGTCGGGCGCACCACCCCGGGCAGCAGACTGACGGCGTTCGGGTGCTGCTGGCCGACGATGATGTCGAATGGCACGTGCACGAACGCGATCTGGATGTCCGGAGCCACCATTCCGGGCTGCGACATGGTGAACAGCGCCGCCTCCGACAGGTTCTGCCGCCCTGGCGGCACCATGTCGCGGGTCTCCGCGATGAGTCCGACGAGCACGTGGTTGTGGAAGTTCTCCCCCACGCCGGGAAGATCGGCCACCACCCCGATGCCGTGGGTGCGCAACACCTCGACCGGGCCGCAGCCGGCGAGCATCAGGAACTTTGGCGACTCGATGGCGCCGCTGCAGACAATGACCTCACGCGTGGCGACCGCCGTATGAGCGCCCGGCGGGGTGGGATGCGCCCGGGCGAGGCGCCGACCGGGCCCGACCGGCTGGGGCGCCGGGCGCTGCCGGTAGGTCACGCCCGTGCAGCGAACATCTTTCCAAGTCAGACCGGTCGCCTGAGCCCTCGTGCGCAGTGTGAGGTTGGGCCGGGTCAGCGCGGGCTGCAGGAATGAGACCAGCGCCCCCTGACGCTTGCCGTCCTTGACGTCAATGTGGTGCCAACCGGCACCCAGCATCTGTCCGCCGTTGAAGTCGGGGGTCCGGGCATACCCCAGCTCGGCGCAGGCGTCGAGGAATGTCTGCGACAGGGGATTGGGACTGTGGTTGCCAGCGTTGGTCACGATCTGCGGGCCGCTGGTGCCGATCCGCTTGTCGGTCTGGTCCTCCTGTGCTTCCAGCTTCGCGAAGTATGGCGCGAGATCGGCGTAGGACCAGCCCGCCGCGCCCTGATAAGCCCAGTTGTCGAAGTCCGACTCGTGACCACGGACATGCATCATGATGTAGAAATTGCTGCTGCCGCCGGGCAGCCTGCCTCGCGGTTCGTCGGTCGACCGATCGCCGAGGCCGGGTTGCGGCACGCTCGTGTAACCCCAGTCGACCGGGCTGCCGAGCAGGCGGAACCACACTGCCGCGTTGTCCACGTCGGCCGGGATGAACTCGCCGCCGGCCTCCAGCACCAGCACTCGTACGTCGGGTTGCTCGCTGAGCCGGTTGGCCAGCACCGAACCCGCGGTTCCCCCGCCGACGACGATGTACTCGTACTCCTCGGTCATCCCACTCACCGCGCCAGAGCCGGGGCGAACGGCACGGTGTCGTGGAAGTTGGCGAGATAAGTGATCTGGTCGCCGACGATGCGGAAGTAGTTGCTGACGTCCGCCTCGATCGTCGCACCCGCGTGGGTCGCGGCGGAGATGTGCGACACCACTGCCGCCTGCTCGCCGTCGACGACAATGAACCGTGGGACGTTGGCGAACCGCGCGTACATGTCGGGGAAACTCTTCATGATATTGCGCAGCGCGTCGCGGCCCTCGATGTGGCCGGCCAACTGTTCATCCATGATCTGGTTGGGGGCGAACAGGTCGCACCACGCGTCCCAGTCGCCCGCGTTAGCGAGTTCGTAGTAGGTGTCGACGATGGCCCTGGTGTTCATAGAGTCTCCGGAAAGCTGCGGTCGGATATTCTTCGCTCGAACATGGCGGAATCTGTCCTCTTCGGCGTGGTCACTACAGGGCGGCCGAACCGGGGTTTGGATCAAAGGTCTCCACGACGTAGCGGCTGATCAGTGGGCCGTTCGGGCCCGCGACGACGGTCCACCGCTGGAGGGCGTCGAAGTCGAGCCGCTCGCTGCGCGCGGCGGGCGGCGTCCACTTGCTGGCCTTCCAGTTCACCAGCACCGTGATCTCGGCACGCTGGGCGGTCAGCGAGACGACCTCGGTGGAGCGCACCTCGTGCACTTCGTCGAAGAACTTGTTGGTTACCGTCCGGTACCACTCGGCGAATCCGGTGAGCCCGTGCGTCGTGGTCTCTGGAAACACCATGTCCAGGCCATCGGGCACCAGCTTGATCTGCACGGCCGCGAGGTCGTCGTGCCGGTCGAGAGCCTGGTACCAATCCACGGCGAAGGCTCGCAGTGACTGCTCGGTCAGGGGGACGGTCGTGGACACGTCGTTACTCATGCTGACTCCGGGGCTCGTCAGGGGATGATCTCGTCGGGAACGGGGCTTGTCGGGACAAGGTCGTCGGTGGCGACGTCGACCAGGAACGGGCCGTCGGTCGCGAACATGGCGCGCACCGCGTCGGCCGCCTCCGCATCCTTCTGAACCCGGACACCCGGCACGCCGAGCGCGCCGGCAAGCCGCACGAAGTCGATCTCGGGATGGCCGAGGTCGAACGAGCTCGGGAAGGAATGCGCGGCGATGCCCCGCTCGTGCCAGTACTGCGCGATGTTGTCGTTGAGCAACTCGTAGCGGTGGTTGTTGCACACCACGAACTTGGCGCCGACGTTGTAGCGGGCGGCAGTCCACAGGGCCTGATAGGTGTACATCGAGCCGCCGTCGCCGGTGAATCCGAGCACCACCTTGTCCGGGTGGGCAATCTTCATACCGATCGCACCCGGGATGCCGACGCCGAGCGAGCCACCGCGGGTCAGGAACGAGTGGCGGGGCAGCCGCGGCGGGAGGTGGTGCGCGACCAGCGGCGATGCAGTGAGCGCCTCGTCAAACACCATGACGTCGGCGGGCACCTCACGGGCGAGCTCACCGAGGAACGCTGCCAGCACCGAGTCCGGGTGTGGTGGCGCTGGCTGCCGCGCCGCGGCCCGCTCCTGCCGAGCGCGTGCAGCGCCCGCCGTCTCTGGCGAACCGATCCGCCAGAGCTCGGCGGCGAGCGCGGCCATCGTCAGCCGCGGGTCGGCAATGATGCCGAGGTCCACCGGGTGGTTCTTTGCGACCTCGTAGGAGTCCAAGTCGACGTGCACCACCCGAGTACCGGGACGGAACGGACTCACGAGATCAGGGAAAACCTCGGGGAACAGGTAGGTGCCGACGACCAGCACGGCGTCGGCGTCCTGTACCGCGGTGCGGCTGACTTCCCCGAACATGTGCCCGAGCTGACCACGGACCAGGGGATGGTCGGCGGGCATGTTCGGCTCGGACGAGTCGACCAACCACACTTCGGCACCGAGCCGCTCAGCCACCTCTGTGGTCTCGCGGACTGCGCCGGACGCGGCGACCCCGTCCCCCAGGAGCATGATCGGCCGCTGTGCGCCTGACAGCAGCGACGCGGCCCGGCGGATCACCTCGGGAGCCGGCACGGTGCGGGTGTCCGGCACGGTGGTCGGCACTACCGGTGTGTCCACCGGCGTGTCGAGTACGTCCATCGGGAGCACTACCAGCACTGGCCCCTGCGGCGGCGTCATAGCGATCTTGATCGCGCGCCGCAGGGTGCGCAGCAACGACACCGGGTCGATGACCCTGGTGGCATACTTCGTGACCGGCTTCGCCATTCCGACGAGGTCGGCGGCCATCTGCGCGTCCATCGCCTCGTACCGCACGCCAGACTCACCTACCACGCAGACCAGCGGTGCGTGCCCGCGCCGGGCCTGATACAGCATGCCGATGCCGTTGCCCAGACCGACGCCACTGTGCAGCTGCAGCAGCGTCGGCCGCCGGGTGGCGCGGGCATACCCGTCCGCGATGCCCACCGCCACCGTTTCTTGCAGCGTCAGGATGTACTGAAAGCCGTCCAGACCGTCGATCTCGTCGAGGAAACCCTGCTCCACGGTGCCGGGGTTGCCGAACATGTGCGTGATGCCATCGACCTGAAACTGCTCGAAAATAGCCTTGCGGCCCGGTCTTTTCATCGTGCTCACCAGCCGTATCGCCGCAGGCCTGACTCCAGGACCTCGATCAGCTTCTCGCCGGTCCGGTAAGCGTCCGGGGTGGACCGACCCGTTACGAACGGATAATCGACGATTACCGAGATCTCTTTGCCGAAATTACCATGGTAACGGCCGTCTGGCCCGGTGGCGTCGCGCAGAATGTACTCCAGTGGGTACGGCGGAGGCCCCATGTTGAACTCGACGCCGAGAAATCCTGTGCCGTCCTTGTAGTCATATTCCTTACAGTGTCCGGTGACGTGTTTTCCCCAGATAATGCTGCGCCGGTCCTCCCAGTCGCGGGCGAAGGCGAGACAGGTGACGCCGTAGCACTCAGCGGCCACCGGCTTGCCAGCGCGGTGGAAGGCCAGCACGAGGCTGTGCACGCGCTCGTTGTTGGCCATGTCCACGATCGGCCCGCTGCCACCGACGATCAGGATGGCATCGAACTCCGCGATGTCGCCGGCGATGCTCTCGAGTGCCCGGTGGTACGCCTCAAGCTTGCGCAAGTAGCCGTCGTCGCTGGTATAGGGCCGTTCGGGTAGCCAGCCAGTGAGCCCGCGTGGGTTGTCGAGCCGCTCTGAGGCGTCGAGCTTGCGAGTCAGTTCGGCCATCTCCGGCGTGGTGACGGAGCGGCCCAGCGGCGGATCAATGAAGTTGGGGTCCATGCTCGGCGGAAGGGGGTGCGGCCGAGCGCCGGTCGGCGTGGCGAACACGACCTGATAGCCCCGCTCGTCAAACCTGACGAGCGGACCGACGAGTTCCTCACCCCAGTAGCCGTACTCGGACAGCAGGACCAGAACCTTCTTTGTCACAGCGGCCTCACAGCGAGTTTGGGTGAATGAGGAAGACCAACGGTGCCCGCCACGGTGAATTCGAGCAATAGCGCTCGGGCGACTCGACGGCGGTCTCCGACGTCGGTACGTATTCTTTGTCAAGTTGTTCCG
>Ga0213881_10000579_pt1 | contig 22234 bp, 21 predicted proteins | sample BarmaccoBMER_R08_FD_160104 | JGI IMG/M metagenome (GOLD analysis project Ga0213881, IMG submission 160104) | Barbacenia macrantha exposed rock microbial communities from rupestrian grasslands, the National Park of Serra do Cipo, Brazil - ER_R08 ... | reverse complement strand
GATGAGTTTCCCGGTGAGCTTGAGTGACTGAAGGGCGTTCAGCGCCGCAGCGCCTCCTTTCGCCTCGATATTTTTCGCCACCAGCTCATCCACGCTGAGCTGCGGCTTGGATTGGGCGAGAAGCGTGGATGCAGTGACGAGCGCGAGGAGACCAGGGACGATGCATTTGTTCATAAGAGCAGCGGAATACGTGCGCGTCGAGGGTTATGCAACGGCCGTGCCAAAGACAAGCTCGAAATCATAAGCCGCGCCGGCAGCCGTACTTACCACCGCAACGAAGAATGCCGCAACGCCGCTGCTGTGCCGGTATTGGGATTCAGCTGAACCGATTCCGGGACTGATTTCCCGGCCGCGATTGCCGAATTGCGAACCCCGCTAAATTGCGGGATGCCATTCCTGATACTGGCGCTGCTTTTTGTCGTACTATTAACATTGATCGTCGGGATCGCGCTCTCGATCGTTTCACGTTATCGCGCCGGCACCGCGCGGCGGGAAGGGCGCCGCTGGATCGCGACGGTAAACGTGTGGACGACCGCGCTGGCCGCGACATTTTTTCTTATCGCGGCAGCCTGCACATCGATCTGGGTCCACCAGGCATTTGTGTGCGCGGTTCTGGGAATTGCCGCTGGCGGGATGATCGGCATTCTCGGGCTTTCGTTCACACGGTGGGAAGCGCGCGGCGAACGGCTGTACTATACACCGAGCAGGTGGATGGCTTTTCTCATTGTGGGCGCGATCGCTGGGCGCCTGGTGTATGCATGGTCGCGTGGCTTGCACACGACCAGTGCACAGCACCACACGTGGCTGAATCTCCCGGGGACTGCCATTTCGCTCGCTGTCGCAGCCGCGGTCATCGGCTATTATCTGGTCTATGCTGTCGGCGTCCGCCAGCGATTAGTGAAACATCAGCGCCTGCGGACTGTTTAGACTCGCCCCATCCTGCGATCGCCTAACGGCTGCCTCAGCCATGAACTTCGCACTGCTCGCGCTTGCCATCCGGAGTGGAGTTGGTGTTAAGCTGCGGCCATGTGGAACCTGCATACGCCCGGGGGAGCCGTCTGGGTCTTGCAACTGCTCGCCTCCGCATTCCTTGCCATCCTTTTTCTGCAATCAGGCATCGACAAGGTGCTGGACCGCGCTGGCAACTTGCAATGGCTCACCGGCCACTTCGCGAAAAGCGCGTTGCGCGGCAGCGTGCCGCTCCTGCTTCTGGTGATCACGGTACTCGAGCTTGCTGCTGGTGTACTTACCGCGATCGGTTTCCTTGTTCTGCTTACCGGCCACAGCTCGACCATTTCGTTTTACGGGGCAGTCGTTTCCGCGATTGCGCTCCTCGCTCTTTTCTTTGGACAACGAATGGCAAAGGAGTATGCCGGAGCGGCGGTGTTAGTTCCGTACTTTATCCTGACTGTCGCAGCGATCTACCTGCTGGCGTACTAGCGTGAAACTGAGCGGCGGCTTACTCATGTTCCGCCGCCGTAATTGCCTGGAAGTATTACTGGTGCATCCAGGTGGTCCGTTCTTTCGCAATAAGGACCTGGGAGCGTGGAGTATTCCCAAAGGAGAAGTGGGAGAGAACGAAGACCTGCTCTCGCGCGCGCAGATTGAGTTTGAAGAAGAGCTCGGTGTCAGGCCCAAGGGAAACTGGATTGAGCTTGGCTCGGTGAAACAAAAAGGTGGCAAGATTGTTTACGCGTGGGCCTTTGCGGGTGACTTGGAAGATAACTTCGAGCTAGACTCTAACACCTTTACTCTGGAGTGGCCGCCTAGGTCGGGTAAGTTCACCACGTTTCCGGAGATCGATCGCGCTGAGTTCTTCCCACTGGAAATCGCACGCGCGAAGATTAATCCAGCGCAAGTGGCGTTTCTGGATCGCTTATCGACGATCGTTGAATCGGAATGACACCTCTCCTGCTTTTCGCGCCAGGTGCAGGCGCGCCTTCCTCCCACCACTGGATGCAGCGGTGGGCCGCGCAGCTGGAAGCGCTTGGTCGCGTGCAGCTATTTGACTACGATTATGCTGCGCAACGCCGGCGACGGCCAGATGGCCTGCCGCAGCTAATCGCCTGCCACCGGCGCGCTCTCGCCGCTGCGCGAGAAAGCGGCGAGCCTGTAGTTCTGATAGGTAAAAGCATGGGCGGCCGCATTGGTTGTCATGTGGCGCTGCAAGAGCAGGTCAAGGGGCTGATCTGCATGGGTTATCCGCTCTGCGGCGGCGGTGATATCTCCCGCTTGCGCGATGGAGTACTGCGACAAATACAAACACCTATTCTCTTCCTCCAGGGTACGCGTGATCCGCTTTGCCCGCTCGATCTATTGCAGAGGATCCGTGGCGAGATGAAGGCGCGCAATTTCCTTCACGTGGTAGAAGGGGGCGATCATTCCCTCGCCGTCCGAAAACGCGAGCTAATCGGACGCGGTGAGACACAGGCCGAAGTTGACCAGCAGACGCTCGAAGCTGTGCGCGCTTTTGTCCGGGAAGTCTGCTAAAACTCAGCATTGCCCGGCGTCCGTGCGAATGGGATGACATCCCGAATGTTCGGCACTCCGGTGACAAACATGAGCATGCGCTCGAAACCGAGACCAAATCCGGAGTGGGGGACAGTACCGTACCGCCGCAGGTCCAGATACCACTTGTACTCAGCTTCATTCATCTGGTGCTGCCGCATGTTTTGCCGCAGGACTTCCAGCCGCTCCTCGCGTTGACTCCCGCCCACGATTTCACCGATCCCAGGTACTAGAAGGTCCATCGCTGCCACGGTTTTCCCGTCATCATTCGCTCGCATGTAGAACGGCTTGATTTCCCGCGGGTAGTTAAAAATAGTTACCGGCGACTTGAAGTGCTTTTCAGTTAGCCACCGTTCGTGTTCTGATTGCAGGTTTAGGCCGTACTTTACAGGAAAGGAAAAGTTCTCCGCGCTGGCAGAGAGTAGTTCGATGGCTTCCGAGTACGTAATTCGGTGAAATGGCCGGGCGAGTACGAAGTCCAGCCGTGTGAGTAGTTCCTTGTCAACAAACCTGGCGAACAACTCCAAGTCTTCAGCGCACTCCTCGCGCGTCCTGCGCACAAGATACTTCACCAATTCTTCCGCGAGATCCATGTTGCAGGCGAGATCGCAAAACGCCATCTCCGGCTCAATCATCCAGAACTCGCTGGCATGTCTTGAAGTATTCGAGTTCTCCGCGCGAAAGGTGGGGCCGAAAGTGTAAACTTTCGAGAAGGCGCAGGCGAAAGCTTCTGCCTCGAGCTGGCCACTCACGCTCAGGAAAGTAGGCCGACCAAAGAACTCTGCCGGAGCATCGTCGTTTTGTGGGTTTTTTGCTGAAGTCGTTGTACTCACCCGGAATAACTCACCGGCGCCTTCGCAATCACTTCCGGTAATCACCGGCGTGTGCACATAAACAAATCCGCGTTCCTGGAAAAACCGATGGATGGCAAAAGCCAGTTTGCTGCGAACCCGAAACACTGCCCCAAACAGATTGGAACGCGGCCGCAGGTGCGCGATCTCGCGAAGAAATTCAGGCGTGTGTCCCTTCTTCTGTAGCGGATAGCTGTCGTCCGATTGGCCGATTACTTCGATCCTGTCAGCTACTAATTCCCAAGCCTGTCCCTTTCCTTGCGACGCGACAAGATCACCATGCACGCGAATAGATGCTCCCGTCATCAGGCGCAGCACCTCTGAGTACTCAGGCAGCGTGCTTTTCGCGATGACCTGGAGATTTTTCAGCGATGACCCGTCATTTAGCTCGATGAAAGAAAAGTCCTTCGAATCCCGGCGCGTGCGCACCCAGCCTTGTACTTGCAGGTCAGCGACGGGCCTTGTTCTCTGCAAAACATTTTTAATTGTCGCCGGCATGGTCATAGTACGAGGTTCCTCGACTTCGCTCAAAATGACAAGCAGAGATGGAGCAAAGGCTCCGTTAGCTTAGTGGCAGCCAATTGCCCGGCGGCGGCAACGGCTTGATCCCGCTCAAGGAAAGGTAGGTATATTCCTGAAGCAGCCGCTCGTAATCCGAGAGCAGCTTCATCGCATCACTGGGCTTCAGTCTGTCGCTCTTGATCGAAGCATCTACTTGCGACTTAAGCAGGCGCATCAGCTCCACCTTGTCCCATTGCGTCATTGAAAGCACTTCGCCGATGGTGCTGCCTTGAATTACCTCCTCGATGTACCATCCCGATTCTTCATCGGGATCGAGAAAAACGTGAACTTCGGTGACTCGGCCGAAAAGGTTATGCAAGTCACCCATGATGTCCTGGTACGCCCCGACCAGAAACACGCCCAGATAGTACAGCTCGCCCGGAGTTATTCTATGCAGCGGTACCGTATCGCGAACGTCTTGCAGGTCGATGAACTTGCACACTTTGCCATCGGAGTCGCAGGTAATATCGACGATGGTTCCATTGCGCTCCGGCGCTTCGCCGAGCCGATGAATAGGAATGATGGGGAATAGCTGTCCAAGTGCCCAGTGGTCCAGCAGTGACTGAAAGACAGAGAAGTTACAGATATACTGATCGGCCAGCGTAGTCTCGAGTTCCTTGATCTCATCAGGGACAAATCGCAGGCCGCGATGCATCCCGACGATCTGGGCAGCTAACTGCCAGTAAAGGCTGTCGATCTTGGCCTTCGACTCAAGATCCAGAAGCCCCAGGTCGAAGGTTTGTTGCGCTTCATCCTTGATCTGCTGAATGTCGTGCAGGCTCTCGAGACGATTACCCCGTTTCAGACGATGTTTTACCTCGAGAATGTCATGCACCAGCTTATGATCTGTCTCTGTCGCAGTGACCTTCGCTTTTCCGGCTGACTTTTCGATCGAACTGAATGCTTCCATGACGAGCACGGAGTGGTGGGCGACGATGGCCCGACCACCTTCGCTGACGATAGTGGGATGGGGCACAGCTTCTGAGTCGCATACGTCCATGATGTTCCAGACGACGTCGTTCGCGTACTCCTGAAGCGAGTAGTTGGTGGAACTATCGAAGGTAGAACGTGAACCATCATAATCTACTCCGAGTCCGCCGCCGACATCGAGGTAACCGAGCTCATGACCGAGCTTGGCAATCTTTGAGTAATAGCGAGCTGCTTCACGCACAGCTCGCTTAATAGTGGAAATGTCCGGCACCTGTGAGCCGACGTGGAAGTGGACCAGTTTAAGACAATGAGCCAAACCCTGGCTCCGGAGCATCTCGCTGGCCGTGACGAGCCCGACAGTGTCCAAACCAAACTTCGCGTTTTCACCTCCGCTCGTCGTCCATTTCCCTGCACCTTTTGCCTTCAGCCGAACACGGATGCCGATCATCGGTTCGACGCCCACCTCCTTGGATGCTCGAATGGTTTGCTCCAGCTCCTCCAGCTTTTCGACGACGATGATGACTGGTTTGCCCAGTTTGCGGCCAAGCAGCGCGATTCGCACGAAAGAGGCATCCTTGTAGCCGTTGCAGATGATGAGGCTCTCGGGATCCTTGTGCATCGCGAGCGCCGCTACCAGCTCCGGTTTGCTCCCGGCTTCCAGGCCGAAGTGGAATGGCAACCCGGCATCCACGATCTCCTCGATGACTTCCCGGAGCTGGTTGACCTTGATGGGAAATACGCCGCGATAGCTGTTGCCGTAATTGAACTCGCGCATCGCGTTCTCAAAGGCGCGGTTCACCGATTCCACGCGGTGGCGCAGCAAATCCTGAAACCGGATGACAAGCGGGAAAGCGAGTCCGCGCCTGCGCGCTTCCCGCACGACTTCGAGGATGTCGATTTCCCCGCCGTTCTCTTTCAAGGGCCGTGCGACAACGTTGCCTTTGTCGTTGATGGCAAAATAGCCTGAGCCCCAGCCTTCGACGTTGTAAGTCGCGTTCGCCGCTTCGAGGTCCCAATCGGTCTTCGTCATTTCGTCAGCGGGCGGTGTAGCGGACAGTTATGCATCGCGTGTCACATGCAAGAGCGATTGAAAAAAATGTGCGGCGTGCGGCAGCAGCGACGAATTCGAACCGACCGCTGTCGCGCGCGATCTCCAGATGAGGGGACACACGCGCCGGCAGCTTGTATTTCTCTCGCGCATTAGTACCGTTCGTCAGTGAACAAGACGGTCATTGAGGTGCATGTGCGCGCGGTGTTACCGACGAGCGGCGGTTGCGCGGTGTTCATCGGGAACACGGAAAAGGTGTTCATCATTTACGTGGACCAGACGGTGGGTAGCGCGATCACGATGTTCATGCGCGAGATCAGCAAGGAGCGGCCGTTGACGCATGACCTGATGGCACACCTGATGACAGCGGTGGGCGCGCACGTGGAGCGCGTGATTATTAACGACCTGAAGAATGCCACGTACTATGCCCGGATGATTATCGCCGCCGCCAACGAGTTACAGCAGAAAAAGATTATCGAACTTGATGCGCGGCCAAGTGATTGCATTGCCATGGCGACGCAGCAAAAGGCGCCGATTTACGTGAGCCAGGAAGTCTGGGACGAGGTAGAAGACATGAGCGACGTCCTGCGCAAGATGGAAGAGGAAGGGCTCAAGCCGGAGATTGATCCGGAAGGCGAAGCGGAAGAGTAGGAAATGCGGCTGCGCCGCTGGTGATCGTGATCAGTGAATGCTGAATGGTGCAGGTAGCTGCGCGTGGCGATTCGACCATAAGTAATCACCAGTCAGCCGCCGTTCTCGCTCACGGGCAAAGCGACGTTTACTGCCGTGCCGTGGCCGGTACTTTCAATGTCAACGCTCCCATTGTGATCAAATACGGTTCGCTTGACGATGGGCAGGCCGAGACCCATACCGCGCGGTTTCGTGGTCGCGAACGGAGAAAACATTTTATCTTTCATTTCCGGCGCAATGCCGCGGCCGTTGTCCTGCACGGTCACGAGCACCGCACTATCGCGTGTGCCTTCGCGAATCTGTTTCGCCGTTAACATCACCTTCGGTTTCTTCTCGGCGCGCGCCGCTTCGGCCGCGTTAGTGACAAGATGGGCGAACGCTTCCGCCAACGCGTTTTCGTCCCCAACGACTTTCGGCAAGTGCGGAGGCAGCTGGGCTTCGATCGTCACCTCGCCATTGCCGCTCAATCGGCTCCGCGCCAGCTCGACACCGCGCCGCACCGGCTCACGAATATCCAGTGGCTGCATCTTCAGTTCACCAGGATGGGCAAAGGTGTTGATTTGCGAGACAATTTTATCGAGCCGCTCGACCTCGTTCACCACCACGTCGCTGAAGCTCTTGCGGAAATCAGCGTCATCGAACCGTTCCGGAAGCAACTGGGCAAAGGTTTTGATCGCGACCAGGGGATTACGGATTTCGTGCGACATGCTCGCGGCGAGATCAGTCCAGAACGCCGCACGATCGACCAACTCCTGTTTCTGGCGCAAATTCTCTTCCATGGTCACGTCGTGAATGACGGCCACTGCGCCGAGCGATGCGCGCGGGTCGCCCAGCCGCCGTACTTCGACAGAAAGAGAACGCCGCGTGCGCGGATCGATCCATTGCTGCGCGTCAGCGTTCTCAGTCGAGTCGAGTGCGTCGCGCAGCATCATCGCCACTCGGTGTCCCGCAGCTTCGGCGGCATGGCCCAATGCGTCGGCCGCGCGCACGCCGAGGATCGTCTCGGCGGACGCGTTAAACCAGCGGATCATTCCTTGATCGTCAATCGCCACGATCGCCGGCGGGATATTTTTGAGCAACGTTTCCGCCATCGTTTTTTGCAGCGTGATTTCTTCGTACAAGAGCGCGTTCTCCACCATCGTTGCGACATGCTCGGCCAGGATCATCAGCCGCTCGAGCTGCCCCTGATCGAATGGCACCCCGGTGATTCCGTAGCCAAAGAAAATCCAGCCGATGATTCGCGTACGTCCGTACAAAGGCACGATCACTTCCGCGCCGAAGCTATCGAGCGCGCGGCGCAGAAGCGCGCGTTGCGTCATATCAGTAATGTGCGGCAAATTTGGCCGCCAGATCAGGTGCGCGTGGGTTTCAAACCAGCGCACGAACGGATCACGCCCGCTGTACTCAATCTCGTGCGTCTCCGGCAGGCAATGCAGCCCGGCGCGCAGCCGGTACTTATCTCCCTGGCGAATCCGCGAAAAAATCCCCACCCGCGTCACGCCGGCAGCGTCCGCGACATTTTCCACTAGCCCTGCGAGCAACGTCTCGGCATTCTCCAGCTTTCGGAACACGCGGGGGAGACGGAGCAGGGGCAGTGTTGAGGAATGTGCACGAGATTCCGTCGCCGCAGCAGAGGTTGACGGCGCGAGCGGTGCGGGAGTGATGGTCATCGCTGCTTCCTGGAGATCCCGATTTTGCCGCATCAGTTTCAGGTAATCGAAGGCGCGACCGATGAGTGCCTGGAATGGCCGGCGTTCGAGCTGCAAATCCTCCGCGGCGTAAATGCCCGGCGAATTCTCCGCGTCCCGCAACGGCTCCGAACGCGGTGTGCCGAGGGCGATCTGGAGCGAGTCCGGCCAGTCGCGCTCCAGCTGTTCCATGAGGTCGCGGCATTCACGTGCGCGCAGGTCCATCAAGACCACGGCCGGCGCGCTTTGCTCGAGGACGGCTTCGAGCCGGTCCGGCTCAGCCACGTGGCGCACCTGCGCCATGCTCCGCGCGTACGCCTTCACCCGCCGGACGAGGTCAGCGTCCTGCGAGTAGACGATGCACACCGGGGTGAGGGTTAACATCCGAGCAGCATCTTACACGTGAGGCTCAGATGTGGCACGTACGTTGTGCGAGAAACGCGGCTTTTTTTACCGCACATTGATTGGTGAGTAGCGATCCTGCTCACCATGATCGGCGGCGAGGATTCCTGGAGGCGATGCCATGTGATCGTAACTGGCGCGAATACGCGTCTGCTCGCGCTACGTCCCGGGAACGGCAGCGATGACTTTGAGCTCAATCGCGATTGGAGTGGGCAACGCGCGTACTTCGATCGTGGTGCGGGTTGGGTTGGGGTTATTCGGACCGGCGAAATACTCGGCGTAAAGACGATTGTAAGCGGGAAAATCTTTTTTGATGTCAGTAAGAAAGACTGTGACATCGATAATGTCGTTCCATTTTGCGCCGGCGTCTTCCAGGACAAGGCGAACGTTCTCAAACACGGCCCGGCATTGCGTCTCGATGTCGTAGCTAACGACGGCTCCGTCGCTGCCAAGCTTAACGCCGGGAATCTCCGTGGTGCCACGCGTACGGGGGCCGATCCCGGAAAGGAAGAGGAAATTGCCCGCGCGTTTCGCGTGCGGGAACGCGCCTACTGGCTCCGGGGCGCGATCGCTCTCGTAGGTGCTGCTCATGATTTGCGCAAAGACATATCCGACGAGCAGAACGCAGGCTCAACTACCTTTCCTGCTCAGTCCGGTCGGCCGTTGACGACAATTGGGCAAGATCGCGAAAAAACTAACGAGAAAAAAATAGACGGGCGCGAAACGGATATGGCAGAGTCATGTTTCTCATGACCACCCAGTCCACCATTTTGATCAAGCAGCAGAACTACGGCTGGAGCTGCACCCAGTTGTCAGGAGCAGATAGGGTGTTTGCACTGAAGGAGCAGGCAATCCATTTCGCGAAGCAGCAATGCCTTTCCGTCCCGGCTGAGATTAGAATTCGTGAGCGGAATGGGGCCGAGCGAAGGATGATCATCGCGCCTTCGAAAGAACGCAGAGTCATTCCTTTCCACTCAGCGCGAGCGGAGGATGCCAGCCGCAAGCGGCGCGTCGGAGCTGGCGCGACGAACGAACCCGCCCCGCCTCAGCAGCTCGAACGCTGCCGCGTCTTAGGCGCTGACGTTTTCTCCCGCCTGTACTAAGAGCTGCGACTGCAAGCTGAGCATGCGCAGCCCGAGGCTCAGGCGAATACAAAGCTCTTCGCGGTTCATGCGTTTCACCAGGTAGTCGTCGGCGCCGGCCTTCAATCCTTCAGCCATGCTCCGGGTTTCGGCGCGGGAAGTGAGCAGGAGGATGTAGGCGAGCTTATCACTGGCGCGAACGCGGCGACAAACCTCCAGCCCGTCCAGGCCCGGCATTATCCAATCGAGAATCACAAGTACGGGGCCGCTGTGAGCAAGTGCGGCGTCGAGCGCCTGGCGCCCATTGGAGGCTTCGACCACGGTGAACCCCCATTGACGCAGCGGCGCGCAAACGACTTCGCGCAGCAGATCATCGTCATCAGCCACGATGACGCGGAACTCGTCACGCGGCACGGAATCGTGAAAGCTCATCAGCCCGCTCAAGACTGAACAGGCGTCAGTAGATTGGGGGGTTGGTGCAGTCACAGCGCAACGGTTGAGTACGAGCCGAGGAGAATCGTTGATGTACTTAGCAACTCCTGCGCCGCGACTGGTCTCCTTGCTCCCCTGCGTATCGATGACAGATTGGATTTAGCCATGCCTACGTCGATCTCTGCCCGGGCAAATCTGGAGCTAATCGAGGAAAATTATCACCGGTGGCAGCAGCATCCGGAGAGCGTTGATCCGGGATGGGCGGCGTTTTTTGAAGGCTTTGAGCTGGGGAATTTGCCGCAGGCGAATGGCGCGGCATCGCATGCGCCGGCCGCGAGCGGCTCGCGTGAGACCTCGCTGCAAACGCGTGTTGATGGACTGGTTTACGCCTATCGCACGCTCGGCCACACGATTGCCCGGGTGAATCCGCTGGCAGACAAGCGGCCGGAAAATCCGCTGTTATCCCTGCGGGAGTTGGGCTTTAGCGACAAGGACCTCGACCTGCGTGTTTCCTCAAAATTCTTCGAGGACGGGCGAGTGATGACGTTGCGCGAGATGATCGCGCGGCTCTCGAAGATTTACGCCGGCTCCATCGGAGCCGAGTTCATGCACATCCAGAACCCGCGCATTCGTAACTGGGTGCGGCATCGGCTGGAATCGCGGCCGGAAGCCCGCTCGACGCCCGCGCGGGTGCAGGTCGCACTTTTGCGCGCGTTGATGGAGGCCGAGTCGTTCGAGGTTTTCCTGCACACGAGCTACGTGGGGCAGAAGCGTTTCTCGCTCCAGGGGGCGGAGTCGTTAATGGTAATTCTGGATACAATTCTGCACGATTGCCCGCGAGTCGGCATCGAGGAAATCTGCATGGGAATGGCGCACCGTGGCCGGCTCAACGTGCTGGCGAGTTTCCTGCGCAAATCGCTGAAAGTTATCTTTACTGAGTTCACCGAGAATTACATCCCCGATCTAGTGGCGGGCGACGGCGATGTGAAGTACCACCTCGGCTACCGCACGATTCGCAAGCTCGCTTCGGGCGATAAGATCGAGATCCGGCTCGCGGCAAATCCGAGCCATCTGGAAGCGGTCGATCCGGTGGTGGAAGGGACCGCGCGGGCGCGGCAGCGCATTCGTGGTGACACGGAGCATCGGCGGAAGGTCTTGCCCTTGCTGGTGCATGGCGACGCTGCCTTCGCCGGCCAGGGCATCGTCATGGAAACTCTGAACATGTCGCAGCTGGAAGGCTACGGCACGGGTGGCACGGTGCACGTGGTCGTTAACAATCAGATTGGTTTCACCACACTGCCGGAAGATGCGCGCTCATCAATGTACGCGACCGACATCGCCAAGATGATCGAAGTACCAGTTTTCCACGTGAATGGCGATGATCCGCTGGCCTGCATGTTTGTCAGCCAGCTGGCGCTTGATTTTCGCCAGGAATTTGGGCGCGACGTCATCGTGGACATGTATTGCTATCGGCGCTACGGCCACAACGAAGGCGACGAGCCGGCGTTCACCCAGCCCGACCTTTACGCGCGCATCGACAAGCACCCGTCCACCGCGCAGATCTACAAACACGAGCTGCTCGAAGCCGGCACGCTGAGTACGGATGACGCGGCATCGCTCGAGACAGAATTCCAGCTACGGCTCGAAGTGGCGCTGGAAAACGTGAAGGCAATCGAGAAACAAGACGCGGGAGAGAAGGCCAGGTTCCGCGAATCCACCGCCGTCTTTCAACCGCAATACACGTGCTCATCGGTGGAAACGGCGATCAGCCCGGAGATGCTAAAGACGATTGTCGCCGGACTGACGCGCCTGCCGGAAGATTTTTTTGTGCAGCCTAAGATCAAGCGGATCGTGATTGATCATCGGCGCAAAGTGTTTGAGAACGGCGGCCCGTACGAATGGCATTACGCCGAGGCGCTCGCGTTTGGTTCGCTGCTGCTGGAGGGAACGCCGGTGCGTTTGTCCGGCCAGGACAGCGCGCGTGGTACTTTCAGCACGCGCCACGCGGTTTTATACGATGGCAAGAGCGGCGCGCCTTATGTGCCGCTGATGCACCTGGCGGAAAAGCAGGCGCGCATTTGCATTTACAACAGCCTTCTCTCGGAAGCAGCCGTACTCGGTTTTGATTACGGCTACTCGCTCGATTACCCGGCGATGCTTTGCTTGTGGGAAGCGCAGTTTGGCGACTTCGCCAACGGCGCGCAGACGATCATCGATCAGTTCATTGTCTCGGCCGAATCAAAGTGGCAGCGGCCCAGCGGGATCGTGCTGCTTTTGCCGCACGGCTATGAAGGCCAGGGGCCGGAACATTCCAGCGCTCGGCTCGAGCGTTTCCTTCAGCTTTGCGCCGAAGATAACATCCAAGTCTGCAATGTGACCACCTCGGGGCAGTACTTTCATGTGCTGCGCCGCCAAATGAAGCGCGACTTCATCAAGCCGCTCGTCATCATGACGCCGAAGAGCCTGCTGCGCGCGGAGTTTGCATCGTCGCCCGCGGAGGAATTCACCAGCGGCCGATTCCGCGAGATCATTGGGGAAACCGCGGCGCTTGAGGAGGTGCAGCGTGTGATCCTTTGCTCAGGCAAAGTCTTTTACGATCTGCGTGCGTATCGCGAGAAGCAGGGGATCACAAATGCTGCCATCGTACGCGTCGAGCAGCTTTATCCGCTCGATGAAAATCAGTTGCGTGCGGCCGTGCTCGCTTTTCCGGAGACGGCGCGGCTGGTCTGGTGCCAGGAAGAGCCGCGGAACATGGGCGCATGGACATTCATCGAGCCGCGATTGCGTACCATCTTTGGACGCGAAGTACAATACGCGGGCCGCAACGCCAGTGCCAGCCCGGCCGTCGGTGCCCTGGCCCGACACAAAAAAGAGCTGGCGAAGCTTATCAGTGACGCCTTCGCAGGGTAGCGCCGCTGAACAAACTTCTCGTTAGTTGAAAATCGCGACTCCGGTTCGCAATGCCTCAGTGATTACGAGTCTGAGTACAACTGGAACTCAGACATAACATTCGGCCACGAGTACCTGCTACCAATCACTCGCAACACGCAAACCCAAGCCGCACCGGATTGCTCATTGATATGGTGACCAGAAACTCGGGTCCACTACATCCGAGAACGCGGTTTTTGACGCGCTTGGCACTGACGGAAGCTTATCGACTGTGAACGGCCCGTAAGTATTGCCGAGCACATCGACGCCAGTGTTGTAGAGTAAACTGTTTTTCTTGAGGTAGCTTCTTAAGTCACTCCAGACTGGGTTCATCCCAGATGATTTGTTTGTTTCGATCGCGTATAAGTCGAGCGCCGCATCGATGAGGCGCAGATCATTGAGAACGCGGGTGGCCTGGGCGCGTTTGCGCGCCCGCGTGAATCCAGGCACGGCGATGGATGCGAGCAGTGCAATGATCGCGACGACGATCATGATCTCGACCAGGGTGAAGGCTACGATACTTTTGTGTCTTTGGCGGGAAGCGCGGTTCGTCAGCATGAAGGGTCAGGTTGTTCCCACTGGTAAGAGCAGGCGAAGCACCGAAAGCGCGCTACACCTGCCACTCATTTTTTGTAGCAGAACGCAGTACAGCCGGTTGGTTTCTCGTGCGAACTAAGAGGCTGCTCAGGCGCGGCGCTATTCGCGTGATTGTACCCACCGGCTTGCTTCGGCGAAAAGTCGCGCGCCGTTTTCTAATCGGAGTTTCTCTTTAATCCGCGCCCGATAAGTGTCCACCGTGGTGAGCCCCACGTGTAGCCGTGCGCCAATCTCGCGCGTTGTTCGCCCACGGCCGAGCAGGTCGAACACTTCGAGCTCGCGATCACTCAGACGCTCGATCGGGTTAAGCTGATCATCCTTCCGCTTTCCGACCGCACGCTTGACGATCCGGGCCATAACCTTTGCATCGAGATAAATTTCACCGCGCAAAACTTCGCGCAATGCCCCCAGCACACGTGAGGAAGGTTCGTACTTGGTGATGTACCCGCGAGCGCCTGCCCGCAGCGCGCGTTCAGCATAGAGCGACTCTTCGTGCATCGAAAGTACGAGCACCGGCACATTGAGTCCATGCGCGCGCAAATCCTTCAACAACTCGAGGCCGTTTGACCCTTTCAGCGTGATATCGAGAATGGCCACCTCCGGTTTGTTCTCGCGAATGCGGGCGAGTGCATCAGGCACGTTGTCGGCCTCGGCGCAGACTTCCATTTCGGGTTCCTTCTCGATCAGCTGTACTAAGCGTTCGCGGAACATGGGATGATCATCAACGACAACAACGCGCGTGTTCATCGTCATGCAGCAGCTTCAGCTACCATCGCCAGCGGCGGAACTGGCTCCGCTTCGATCATGGCAGTGGCTTCCCGTTTCTGCGGAACACTGCACCGCACACTTGTTCCGCCTTCCGGTAGTTGGCTGATGCGCAGATTGCCTCCGATGCAGTTCGCGCGGTATTGCAGAATATTCAGGCCAATGCCGCCGCTCCCGCCCTTCGCGTTGCCGATGCCAACACCGTTATCGGCAACTTCCAGGACAACGCAGCCATCCTGCTCAGCGCTTAAGTTAATTCTGATCTGCTGAGCGCCCGCATGCTTGAGCGCGTTGTTGATCGCCTCCTGCGCGATCCGGAAAAGATGCGTCGCAGTCGCTTCATCAGCGATCACGATCTCGTCATCCTGTTGAAACCGGCAGTCGATCCGCGTCAACCTGGCAACGGAGTCAGCCAGTTCTTCCAGCGCTGAAGCAAGACCATTGGCGCTCGTTTCTACCGGCACAAGCCCGCGGGCGAGATTCCGCGTTTGCATGACCGCGTCCTGAAGAAGAGTGGTGAGTTCCGCCGCACGCGCTGCTTCGGCCGGCAGCAGCAATCGCTCGAGGTCTTCCTGCAACGCAGCCGCTGCGTACCCGAGCGCCGCCAGGTACTGGCAAAGGCCATCGTGCAGATCCTGACCGACGCGCTGCCGTTCGCGCTCGCTGATTGTGACAATCTCTTTCTCTAAGCGGCGCGAATGCTCCAGCAAGGCGAGACGCGCCTCCGCGATGTCGCGGCGCGCCCGAAGCGCTGAGCTGCCGATGGCGACAAAGATAAAGAACCCGAGCCGCATCATCACTTCCCATCCTTCGTACCAGTTCGCCATGTAGGGATGGCCCGCCGCGAAATCAGCCCACCACCATGTGATTCCCGCCAGCAGCGCCACCAGCAACGCCGTCTTTTTGTCGCAAAACCAGGCGGTGAAATAAATCGGTGGCCCGTAAAACAGGAACAAGCTCAGCTCGTAGCCCGTGATGTAATCGATGAATCCGACAATTGAAACCAGCAGCACCATCTCGATGGCGATGGCAATTGGCGACTGGCGCTCGAAACGTTGGGTGAAGCTCATGGGCACGGCTTTCCACCGAGTGAAGCAGTTCTCTCGCCACGTCATGATTGCGCCTCGCTTGCACGCTGTTGGCGCACCCTTAATCTTGTCGACCGCGCCTTTGACTTGCGCTTAGTTACCCGGCCATGAGCCTCCAGGTGAAAATCCCAGCGGTCGGCGAGTCAATCACCAGCGGTGTCGTTTCCGTCTGGCATAAAAAATCCGGCGAGCGCGTGCGTAAAGGCGAGCCGCTTTTCACCCTCGAGACAGACAAGGTTTCCACCGAGATCGTGGCCGATACCGACGGTGTGCTCGAGACGAAAGTACCGGAAGGGCAGGAAGTAAAAATCGGGGAAATCGTGGCTGAAATCGATCAATCCAAAGCAGCTGCGGAAGTCCCCGCGCCGGCCGCGAAATCGACCGAGCAGAAAACGCCGCTTTCGCCCGCGGTTCGTCGCATTGCCAAGGAGGAAAAGCTCGATGTCTCACAACTCAAAGGCTCGGGTAAAGGCAGTCGCGTGACCAAAGGCGATGCGCTCGCCGCGGTAGAACAGCGCGAGCAAAAACCCACGGAGGCGCCGCCGACGGACGAACAGGCAGAACGCGAGGAAGCGTCATTACCTCCGGCTGAGAGCGACGCCCGCGTCACGCGCAAACGCATGTCGCCGCTTCGTCGCAAAATTGCGCAGCAGCTTGTCATGGCGCAGCAAACGGCGGCCATTCTAACCACGTTCAATGAATGCGACATGAGCGAAGTACAGGCATTGCGCGCTCATGCGCAGGAAGGATTCACTCAAAAGTACGGCATTAAGCTGGGCTTCATGTCGTTCTTCATTAAGGCAACGGTAGCGGCACTAAAAGCTGTGCCGTCGATCAATGGCCGCATCGAAGGCGATGATTTCGTGCAAAATAACTACTACGATATCGGTGTCGCCGTCGGCACGGAGCGCGGTCTGGTCGTGCCGGTCGTGCGTGATGCAGATAGAAAATCATTCGCCGATCTCGAGCGCGACATCGCTGAGTTCGCCCGGAAGGCGCGCGAGGGAAAGCTCAAGATCGAAGAGCTTCAGGGCGGCACATTCACGATCTCGAATGGCGGCATCTACGGTTCGCTCCTGAGTACGCCGATCCTGAATCCGCCACAAAGCGGAATTCTCGGCATGCACAAGATCATGGAACGGCCGATTGCGGTCAATGGCGCGGTTGTTGTCCGGCCCATGATGTACCTCGCGCTCAGCTATGATCACCGCGCAGTCGATGGCAGGGAAGCAGTGACTTTCCTGATTAAAGTAAAAGAAGGAATCGAGCAACCAAAGACGCTGCCAATCGATTTCTAATGTTACCGCAGCGGAGTGCTGCAAATCGAGTAACGGCGAAGGTTACGTTGCCGTGTTCGATCGCGTTCGCACCAACGAAATAGTATGGACAAATTCGATGTAGTAATTATCGGCGCTGGCCCGGGAGGTTATGTAGCAGCGATTAGGGCGGCGCAGCTTGGGCTCAAGACCGCGATCATCGATAAAGAGAAGGAACTTGGCGGCACCTGTTTGCGCATCGGCTGTATTCCGAGCAAGGCGCTCCTTACTTCGAGCGACCATTTCCACTTCATCAGCAAGGAAGCTGCCAAACATGGAATACTAGTCGAGAACTCTCGCGTTGACCTTCCCGCAATGCTTTCCCGCAAGGATAAAGTAGTTAAGGCGCTTACCGGCGGAGTACGTCAGCTGATGAAGTCAAACAAAGTCGCTCTCTTTGAAGGCACCGCCATGATCAACGCGCCGGGCAAAGTGTCCGTTAAAACGGGCAACGGCGAAACTCAGGAACTGGAAAGCGAGAACATAATTATCGCCACCGGTAGCGTACCGGCCGAGCTGCCGTTCGCCAGGTTCGATGGCACGACAATTGTTAGCAGCACGGAAGCGTTGTCCTTTGCCGAACCTCCGGCGAAGCTCCTGGTCATCGGGGCGGGCGCGATTGGCCTCGAGCTAGGTTCAGTGTGGAACCGGCTTGGATCAGAAGTGACTGTACTTGAGTTTCTGCCCCGAATAGCTGTGGGATTTGATCTCGAATTGTCGAACCTGCTCCAGCGTGCCCTCACCGCCCAAGGTATGAAGTTCCATCTCGAGACTAAAGTTACGGGCGTAAAGGCGGAGAATGGTCACGCCGTAGTCTCTGCTACTAAAGGCGGCGAAGCGCTGACGTTCGAAGCCGATAAGGTGCTGGTCGCGGTGGGCCGGCGCGCTTTCGCGGACGGAGTAATTGGCCAGGGGGTAGGCGTTGAGCTGGATGATCGCAAGCGAGTGAAAGTGGACAGGCATTTTCAAACTAATGTGGAACATATCTATGCCATCGGCGACGTGATCGCCGGCCCGATGCTTGCCCACAAGGCGGAAGAAGAGGGTATCGCCTGTATCGAGAACATCGCGGGCAAGGCAGGGCACGTGAACTACGACGCGATTCCGGGTATCATTTACACGAACCCGGAACTCGCTGGGGTCGGATTGACTGAAGACCAGGCGAAGGAGAAGGGGATGAATGTACGCATCGGCAAGTTCCCTTTCCGGGCGAACGGCCGCGCCCTGGCTAATGAAGATGCTGAAGGACTGGTTAAGTTCGTGGCTGACGCCGAGACGGATCGGATCCTCGGGGCGCACGTGTTGCAGCATGCCGCATCGGAGCTAATCGCCGAAGCTACTTCGGTAATCGAGTTTGGCGGCAGCAGCGAAGACTTAGGTCGGACTTGCCACGCCCATCCTACCTTGAGTGAAGCTGTGAAAGAGGCGGCACTCGCGGTAGAGAAGCGGGCGATTCACATCGTGAATCGTTAGCTTCGCCCGGCAGCGTCGAGCCGAGGCAGAAGCGGAGTGAGCGCGGCATCGATTTCGCCTTCGGAGATGCCGAACTTCACGCCTTGAAATAGCTGCCAACGTTCTTCATGTAATACTGCGGCCCCTGGCTCGAGTAGCTTGAGCGGCCCAAGTGTCTCCACCTCCATGTAATCTCCCGCCGAATACGTCTCGGTATTCGCGCCGAAGTCCGGGTATCTTGCTGCAAAGTCGTACTCAACCTGCTTTGCGAACACTGTTTCGAGCCCAGGATGATAATAGATCGACCAGCCTTGCTGGTTAGCTGCGCCGACCTTTTGCGGCTCGGGCCGCGAGGCATCCGTCCATAGTTGAATGTATTTCCGGCCGAGTACAATCCGCGGATCAGTCAAATCGGTAAAGTACCAGAGTACCAGTGAGCGCGCCGGAACTAAACATTCATCATGGGAGCGAAAAGGCTCCTGGGGAATAATGGTGACACCCCCGCCGCGCGTGATCGTGATCGCCCATGGTGCGATGCACACCGGTGCTCCCGTTTCGTTCACAATGCGATGATGCACTCTCACCTGCGACCCATTTCTCGCTAGCTCAACCGTCATTTCTTTGGCGAAGCCGGCGAGATCTTTCGGCTGGCGTAACGTGATGCGGTACTCGTCGATTATCTCGAAACCGATTGCGCTATTATCCGGCGCATAGCTGCGCGGCATCTCTTCCGGTGCCACCCACAAGCGATGTCCCGCCCATGGTTTCCAGTCTCCCAGACTTGTCGGCGTCCTTAGCTGCGGTACTTCGCCGAAGATATTGTCTGACGCGGCAAAGGCATAGCGCAAAACACGCGGACCGACATCAGTCGAGACCACAAGTTCTACATTACCGTTCGAAAGCCGGTAGCAATTCGGAAGGCCGAGGTAGCTAATCTTCTCGATCACGGTCTGTAGGTACTCGGCTGACTCATGCTACTTTTCCGGTGGTCCTCTCGCGCCGGCTGATAACGAGGCGGGCGATGATCGCCGCCGCGGCGCACACGATCGCTCCGGTGGCGAGGGTGATCGGCGTGCCGAGCCAATGCGCCAGCGCGCCAGCTTCGATGCTCCCGAGCGGGATCATTGCGCCGAAAAAGAGCGACCAGACACCCATCACACGTCCGCGCATCTCATCCGGGACAATCGTCTGCACTGCGGTATTGGACGTGGAAAAGAAGAGAAGCATGCCGAAGCCGGCGAGGAAAAGCGGCACAAGGCTGAAATAGAAGCTTCGGCTAAAGGCGAATACGAGCAGAGCTAACGAAAATAAGTACACTCCGCCGAGAGCAAGCTTGCGCGGCGCGACTGCGTGGCCCCATGTCGCCACAATGAGTGCGCCAACAAACGCCCCCGCGCCGCCGGCGGCCATCAGCACACCGTAGCCGTTTGGGCCGGCGCGGAGGATGTCATGGGCAAAAGCCGGCATCAACACTGAGTACGACCAGCCGAAAACGCCGACCGCCAAAAACAGAAGCAGGATCAAGCGAACGCGCGCGTTTGTCGTGCAATAACGAATGCCGCTCCAGGCGTGCTCGGTCACGGACACTTCTTCGTGCGGCCGTTGATGCGCGGGCAATCGCATCATGAGAAGACCGGCGATCACTGCGATAAAACTTACGGCGTTTAAAAACAAACAAAGCGCAACTCCAATCGCCGCGACCAAAAACCCTGCCAGCGCGGGACCGAGTACGCGCGCGCCGTGGAAGATGGAGCTGTTGAGCGAAATGGCATTGAGTAAATCGTCGCGGCTGGTCATCTCGACGGTGAATGCCTGCCGCGCGGGCATGTCGAAGCCCATGGCGATTCCATTAAGCGCGCTCACGAGCAGGATGAAGTTCGGCGTGGCGAAATGTTCCCAGACAGCGATGGAGAGGATGAACGCGCAGAGCATTTGCCCTGCTTGGGTGAAGACAAGGATGGTGCGTTTTGGGTGAATATCGGCGAGCGAGCCGGCCCAGATGGAGAACAACATCATCGGCGCGGAACCGGCGGCGGAGACGAGACCGAGAAGGATTTTTGATCCGGTGGTTTGATAAACGAACCAGCTCAGCGCGGTGGTTTGCATCCAGGTGCCGATCAGCGAGATCAGCTGGCCGTAAAAGAAAAGCCGGTAATTGCGGTGCCGCAGCGCGCGAAAGGTTCGCCGCCAGCTAACGTCTCCTACCGGCTGTCGCCGCGGACGGCCACTGACGTCTTCTGGAATCCGCGCGGTCTGAGTGGTGGACATGACGGGCAGTGCGGACAGATCTGGCGTTCAGCGCTCCGCTTGCATGATGCTGTCGATTTCCGCCAGATCATCGCGCGTAAGCTGCCAGTCAGCAGCGGCTGCATTGGCGCGGATTTGCTCCGGCTTACTTGCTCCGGCGATGACGGAAGCGACCGGCTGATGCGCCAGCAACCAGGCAAAGGCAAGCTCAAGGAGGGTGTGGCCTTGTCCCTCGGCGAAATGGTTGAGCGCAGCGACTGTCTCGAGATTTTCCTGGGTGAACACTTTTGGGCCGAATCCTTCAGCGGCCCGGCTTCCGTTCGGGATGCCTTTCCCGGGCCGGTACTTTCCCGTGAGCAGGCCGTTCGCGAGCGGGAAGTACGGCAGAAATGCGATCCGGCGCGATTCGCACTCCTTGAGTACACCATCGGTTTCCGGTGCGCGATGAAACAAACTGAACTCGTTTTGCACGCTGACGAAACGCGTGCCGCTCTTCGCTACTGATTCCGCTTCGCGCAATTGCGCGGGGGAGAAATTCGAGCAACCGATCTCGCGTACTTTGCCGGCGCGGACGAGCTCGTCCAGCGCGCCAAGCGTCTCGCCAATCGGTGTGTGCGGGTCAGGCTGATGAATCTGGTAAAGGTCGATGCGGTCCGTTCGGAGACGTCGCAAGCTGGCCTCGATCGCCTCGCGCACGTACTTCGGTGACGCCCCGCTCTGGCCCGGTCCCACTTCCATGCCGAACTTCGTGGCAATGAGTACTTCATCACGCCGGCCTTTCAGCGCGCGTCCGAGGAATTCTTCGCTCAGTCCCTTCCCGTAACGATCAGCGGTATCGAGAAAGTTTACCCCGGCTGCAATCGCTGCGTCGATGACAGCTTCCGTTGCGCTCGCGTCGATGCGCCACCCAAAATTATTGCAACCCAACCCGACTACCGAAACTGCCAGCGACCCGATTCTGCGCGTTTTCATCTCGCGAAGCTGCGACGGCGAAAAAAGAACTGCAACTGCGGCGCGGCCGAATTACGTTTCGCGGTGGAAACCACGCGCGGCATTCTGTTGCGCAAACGGCGGCTGAGCGACACGAGCTCAATCATCTCGTGGTGCACCGAGTCGCTGGGCGTCATTCAGACGGTCGCGCGCGGTGCGCGCCGTGCGAACAGCCCATTCCGAGGCCGGCTCGACCTGTTCTTCGAGGCGGAGATTTCGATCGCACTGAGCAGGAAGTCGCCCCTGCACACTTTGCGCGAAGTCATTGTCGCCAACCCGTTCGCCGGAATCCGGAGCAGCCATGTGCGGACACAAGCGGCAGCCTATTTCGTCGAGCTCATCGAGCTTTGCACCGAGAGGGAACACCACGAGCCGGAAATCTTCGCCTTACTTCAGCGCGCCTTCGGTTTTCTCGACCGCTCGGAACCTGATGTGCGCGCGATCACGTACTTCGAGAACGAGCTTGCGCGCATCACGGGCGTCGGCCACCCAGGAGTTGGGAATGCGGCGAGCGCGCTCGGCAATCTGTTTGGCAAGCTGCCGCTCAGCCGCGCGTCCTTAATTAAGCTACTTGAGTGTCGTTAGCCTTTTATGCCGGTCAAAGTGATGCCTTGCAGGAAGTAGCGTTGCGCGAAGAAGAAGATGGCTATGACCGGGAA
>Ga0213881_10000578_pt1 | contig 22242 bp, 21 predicted proteins | sample BarmaccoBMER_R08_FD_160104 | JGI IMG/M metagenome (GOLD analysis project Ga0213881, IMG submission 160104) | Barbacenia macrantha exposed rock microbial communities from rupestrian grasslands, the National Park of Serra do Cipo, Brazil - ER_R08 ... | reverse complement strand
CCGAGACCGCTCCGGAGAGTGACGACGAGGCGGGGAGCTGATCGGGGACCCACCCGGGGACCCGGGGAGTTCTCCCCACCCGCATCCCCACCCCACCTCCCCCACAACACCAGGCGAAACAGCCTGAGGGACCCTCCGGACCACCACACCTGACACCCCCGAAAACCCACGAAAACAAGGGGTAGAGGTCCCCGCCCCGGGGTCCCTCCCCAACCCCCACACACTCCCAACCAACTACATAGCGTAACGATCGTCACTCAATCGCATCGCTCAGGAGGAGCCTCCGATGACCACCACCCACACCATTGACACTGCCACGCGCATCCCGATCTATGACGCGGTGCGCGCCGCCCTGATCGAACTGCTCACCACCCAGCACTACGACGCCGCCACCACCTGCACGCTGCGCGCGGTCGGTGAGATGCGCACCAACCTGATCGAGCTGCACCGCCGCCGCCACCACAACCCCATCGCCCACCACGCCACCGCTCAAGACCGCCTCATCGCCCTGAACAGCGCCCTAGGCCAGATCGCTGATGCCCTGCTCACCCAACGGCCCCACCCCGACATCCCCCAACTCCACGACGGCCTGACCGTGCTCACCGCCCTCGCCCTGGCCTGGCTGGACACTCTGCCCCACCCCGACACCAACGAGGACGACGACGGCTACCACGCATGCGCCGAACCCGAACCCTTCTAACCCACCCCACCCGCCACTTCCCAACCCCCATCAAAAACACGAAATGAGGACCTGTCATGGCTGGACTACCGGATATCACGATTGCTGGCACGCTGGTCGCCGACCCCGAACTGCGCTTCACCTCCAGCGGGGACCCCGTGGCGAACTTCACCGTCGCAGCCAACGACCGCCGCTACGACAAAGACACCGACCAATGGGTGGACAAGGGCGCCACCTTCCTGCGCTGCTCCATCTGGCGCCAAGCCGCTGAAAACATTGCCACCTCCCTGACGAAAGGCACCCGAGTCCTGGTCACCGGGGTGCTACGGCAACGTAAATGGGAAACCAACGAGGGCGAAACCCGCTACGGCTTCGAAGTCGATGCCACCGAAGTCGCCGCCAGCCTCAAATGGGCCGAAGTCAACATCACCCCAACCACCACCAGCGTCACCGATTCCGGGACGCACTCCGACGAACCACCCTTCTAACGGTGGCCACGGTGAATGTCCTGTACAGACAGGCTAGGTAATGGGCCGTTTGACCAGGGACGCGGCGGAGAGTGGAGAACGTCTGACGACGTGAAGAGAAACCATGCCCCGGTATCACCATCACAGACAGGCCAACGACATGAGGACGCACCGCCGTTCTCATCCGACCCACAAGGAGAGGCTGTCATGTCCGGAGGTTGCGTTTACGGTCACAGTCACGCGTGGTCGGTGCGTGAAATTCCCACAACACGCGCCACAGAAGTAGAGGAGGTCATCAACGGCGCACGCGTGATCACACGCACCGTTGAAAACACTGTCACCATCATGGCCGTGTGCAGAGTCTGCGGGAAACAGCAAGAATAAAATAACTACCCGCAGTGCGCCCGAGGCGAAAAAGAAGAAGTTGCGCGGAGCGCAGAGGAAACCCAGCTCCGCACAACTTCTCCCCCCCGACTGGCCTACCAGGAGTTGACACCACCCAGGTCGGCGCGCTTTCCCCTGAGCAACAAGACCGCCTCCTCACCGCCAGTGAAACCTTCGACGACGGAACCGGTCTGACCGCCCAGCAGTGGAACACCCTCATCGACACCATCGACTGACCACACTGACTCCCACGCCCAGCACCCCCTCCCCTCACAGAAGGGGGTGCTGGGCCACGAACACACACCCCACACGGCCCCGTCAAGCAGAGTAACCGAGACAGAAAGGTAACACAATGACCATCAGCGCTACCCGTGTCAACCATCTGGCTACTATGGCCGATGAGGTCTACGTATGGGCTGAGACTAAAGGGTGGGAACCGGAGCCACGCCGGACATTCGGTGACGAGATCGCATTATTACACTCAGAATGCAGTGAGGCATTAGAAGCGTACCGAGACTGGGGTTTCGCTGATCGCACTCAGGGATCTACCGACAAGCCGGAAGGTGTCGGCTCTGAGTTCGCCGATATCCTCATTCGTCTGCTGCATTACGCCAAAGTTCATGATATTGATTTGCAGTACGAGTACGACCGGAAAATGTCGTACAACCACACGCGCCCTTACCGACACGGAGGCCGCACGTTATAACCAGCACGATCGAAGAGCGTCAGGCACGAAGGCTGTACTGGTTACTTACTGGACGAAGAAAGAAGTAAAACCGTCATGACCGACTACTACTCCAGCTCCGAATACGAACTCGATAGTGCCCTCGCCGACGCCCCCGAATACCTCCGCAAGACCTACGGGGACGCCCAAGAAACCGCAGCACTGCGCACGCGGGCACTACAGTTCGCCGCCCGAGGCTGGCACGTGCTGCCCATCACCCCGAAAGCCAAGAAACCCCCCGTCATCGACCGGTGGGAGACCCGGGCCAGCACCAACCCCGAGCAGATCCACGCCTGGTGGCGCGCCACCCCCTATACGATCGGGATCGCCACCGGCCCCTCCGGCCTAGTCGTCATCGACCTCGACACCGGAAAACCCGGCGAGGCCATCCCCCAGCCCTGGGCCACCCGCAGGATCACCACCGGTGCCGGAGTGCTGAAAGCCCTCGCCCGCCACCACAACACCCGACTTACCCCGACCTACACCGTGCACACCCCCTCCGGAGGCTGGCACCTCTACTACACCACCCCCGCAGGCACCACCCTGCGCAACACCCAGAGCGAGATCGGCTGGAAAATCGACACCCGAGCCCAGGGTGGGTACGTCATCGCACCCGGCTGCCCAGTTCCCCCCGGCGGATATGAGCTGGTGGATGACCGGAACCCGGTACCCCTGCCCACCTGGTTACACCAGGCCCTGTCCCCCAAGCCCTCTCCGAGCGCCTCAGGGCGCGCTGTAGCCGCCACCACCAACGCCCACGGCTACGTGGCCGCCGCGCTCCACGGCGAGTGCCACCGGGTCCGCAACGCCCCACCAGGACAGCACAACACCACCCTCTGCCGCGCCGCCTACGCCCTCGGCCAACTCATCGGCGCCGGCCTCCTCGACCACACCACCGCGCAGGCCGAACTCACCACCGCCGCCCAGGCCCTCATCAACGCCGACTGCGACTGCACCCCCCGCGAAATCAACCGGGTCATCACCACCAGCCTGGCCGCCGGAGTAGACAACCCCCGCCGCGCCACCCCCCGTACCAGCAACCGGAGGGTCGCATGAGCCCCGACACCGACCCGCCGCTGACCACGATCGAGGGCACCTGCCAGCAATGCGGGCAGCCCGTCGGGGCCTCACCGTCACCGGATTTCTGCTCCGAAGACTGCCAACAGACCTGGCAGCAACACCAGACCACCCCCGGGACAACTCCATCGGGGCAGCCACCCTCGACGAGCACCCCCGTGCAGCCACTGGGGTGGTTAGCTCAACCCTCACCCGATGCCGATGCGCCCGGGCGATCCGGCCATGAGGTGCTGGACAACGTGGCCACGTTCCTGGCCCGGTTCTCAGTGTTCCCCTCCCAACACTGCGCCCCCACCCTGGCCCTGTGGTACGCCCACACCCACGCGGTAGAGCAGTTCTACGTCACACCCCGCCTGGTGCTCGACTCCGCCGAACCCGGCTCCGGCAAAACCCGCGTCCTGGAAGTCGCCCAACACCTCGTCCGGGCACCCGAGATGACCATCTCCGCCACCCCCGCCGCACTCTTCCGCCTGGTGTCCCTGGGACCGATCACGATCCTCTTCGACGAGGTCGATGCCATCTTCAACCCCAAAAACGGGGGCACCAACGAAGACCTCCGCGGGCTCCTCAACGCCGGCTATAAGCGCTCAGCCACGATCGCCCGCTGTGTGGGGGATACCAAAAACATGAAAGTCGAACGCTTCCCCGTCTACGCCCCCGCCGCACTGGCCGGCATCGCCGGAGCCCTACCGGCCACCATCACCACCCGCGCCATCACCATCCACATGCGCCGACGCCGCCCCGATGAACCGGTCGAACCCTTCCGGGAACGACACATAGCACAGCAAGCCCAACCCCTCCGAGACCAACTCGCCACCTGGACCGACTCCATAACCCCTCAGCTCAGCGACGCCAATCCCCCTATGCCCGAGGGGGTCACCGACCGAGCCGCCGAAATCTGGGAACCCCTCCTCACCCTCGCCGATGCCGCAGGCGACCACTGGCCCCACACCGCCCGCACCGCCTGCCAACACTTCGTCCTTGAAGCAGGACTCCACACCACCTCACCCGGCATTCAACTCCTGGCCGACCTGCAGGCACTGTTCACCCGGCACAACACAGACCGGCTCCCCACCACCAGCATTCTCACTCAGCTCTGCGAACTCGACGAATCACCCTGGGGCGACCTTGAGGGCAAACCCCTCGACGCCCGACGCCTGGCCAAAGAACTCGCCCCCTACAACGTCAAACCCGGGCCGCTCAAGGTCAACGGCGACCCCGTCAAGGGCTACAAAACCACCGGACCACACGGCCTGACTGACGCCTGGGACCGCTACCTCCCACCCCGCCACCCCACTCCCACCACCATCGGTTACTCCGGTTACTGCGGTTACCCCGCAGGTCAGGCGGTAACCGATCCCAACCCGGTAACCGACACATCGGTTACCCCCGAGTCGTCGGTTACCCCCCTGACCAGGCAAGTAACCGCAGTAACCGCAGTAACCGCACACGCTGGTCCCACTCCCGGAGGACCCCGACCGTGAGCCCCCACAGCGCCCCGCCCAGCCCCCCGCGTGCCAGCCGCCCCCCGCGCACCCGACTCACCATCGCCGATGTCTGCGCCGACCTCGGTATCTCCCGGTCCACCTTCTATGAATGGCGGGCCAAAGGCCGCGCACCCCGCTGCATCAAACTCCCCAACGGCGATATCCGCATCAACCGTAGCGAATACGAACGCTGGCTCACCACGCTAGAGGAGGTCGCCTAGTGACCATCACATACGACGTCCGAATCTACAAAACCGAGGTATGGGAGGGTAAGCGAACGACAACGTATTACGTACGGTGGAAGGCTGACACGCGCCTATGGAAGGAGCCGTTTAAAACTCGCGCCTTGGCGGACAGCTTTCGATCCGAGCTGATGTCCGCTTGCCGCCGGGGCGAAGCGTTCGACGTCACGACCGGACGCCCGATCTCGATGTCTCGGACCAACAGGGACATGAGCTGGTATGCGTTTGCGTGTGACTACATGGACATGAAGTGGGACCCGGCGGCCGCGACGTATCGCCGGAGTTTGTCCGAAGCACTCACCGCCATTACACCTGCCCTGTTCGACACCGACCACGACCAACCCGATAGCGTCTTGATCCGGTCAGCTCTCCACAAATGGGCATTCAACACGACTCGACGCAACGATCCACGCCGACCACAAAGGATAACCGAAACACTTCGATGGGTCGAGCAGCACACAAAGCCAGTGTCATGCGTATCGGACCCCTCAGTGCTACGGTCGATTCTCACCACGATCGGAACCAAGGTTGACGGAAACCCCGCAGCGGCAAGCGTCGTCAGCAAAAGACGCCGAGTCCTGTTCAACGCATTAGAGTACGCAGTTGAGCGAGGATTGCTGATCACCAACCCGCTACCCACGTTCAAGTGGAAGCCACCCAAAGTGTCATCCGCCGTCGGCAAACGCTCCGTGGTCAACCCCATCCAAGCACGAACGCTGCTACGCGCCGTTGGCGAAACCCAACGCGGTCGATCCCGACTTGTAGCCTTCTTCGGGCTAATGTATTTCTCGGCGTTACGGCCAGAAGAAGCAGCCAACGTGCGCAAACACAACTTGGCGCTTCCCGAGGAGGGGTGGGGCGAACTACACATTGACGAGGCCACGCCATATGCGGGCGCCGCTTGGACGAACAGCGGCAGACACCGCGATCAGCGACAGCTGAAAAACCGCGCCCGAGGAGAAAACCGCACAGTACCCTGCCCACCGGAACTGACCAAGATACTCCATGAGCACTTAGCCACATTCGGCACGGCCGACGACGGCCGACTCTTCCCCGGCGAGCGCGCAGACGAACTGCCCCATCTCACCTACATGCGCATCTGGCGAGCAGCTCGCCGGGCCACCTTCACCGACGAAGCCTACACCTCGCCGCTAGCGCGCACCCCCTACGACCTACGCCACGCCTGCGTATCGACGTGGCTCAACGGCGGCGTACCCGCCACCCAGGTCGCCGAGTGGGCCGGACACTCCGTCGAAGTGCTTCTCAAGGTGTACGCCAAATGCCTTGATGGCCACGACGCGATCGCACGGTCTCGGGTGCAACAAGCGCTCGGCCACCACAACATCACCACCTAAACTTCGGCACGTATCCGGCACACACACCCGGAGACGGCCGGACAACGCTGGACCCGACCGGACAACGCAAGATCGGCCCCCTGGCTGGACTCCCCAGGCCAGAGGGCCGATCCTGCAAATAACACCGGTGTAGCCCCGACGGGATTTGAACCCGCGCTACCGCCTTGAGAGGGCGGCGTCCTAGGCCGCTAGACGACGGGGCCGCGAGAACGCGAAAGGCATTCGCTGGGGTACCAGGACTCGAACCTAGACTAACTGAACCAGAATCAGTCGTGCTGCCGATTACACCATACCCCACCGGGTGTCCGCTTCCGGATCCGCACGCAGACCCGAACCAGCACCGCGCAGCGATGTTAGTCGACCGCACGCGCCGGTTTCTACCCGGCTGGACGGATGGTGCTGGTGACCCCGTCGTGGCGGAGCGCCGCGTAGGTCATCGCGTCCAGCAGCGCCAGCCAGGAGGCTTCGACCACGTTGCCGTGCACCCCGACCGTGGTCCAGGACCCCCGCCCGTCGCGGGTGTCCACCAGTACCCGGGTCACGGCGTCGGTGCCCCGGGTGCCAGGCAGGATCCGGACCTTGTAGTCGGACAGCTCCACGGTCGCCAACCACGGCACATAGACACCCAAGGCCTGGCGTAACGCGCCATCCAGCGCGTTGATCGGCCCGTTGCCCTCCGCCGTAGCGATCACCCGCTGTCCCGCCACGTGGACCTTCACCGTCGCCTGCGCGATCACCTCCCCGCCCGTGGTGTGATCCACCACCACCCGGTAGGACTCCAGCTCAAACGGCGGCGCGGGCGGCACCTCATCGATCTCATGGCGCACCAGCAGCTCGAAGGAGGCGTCGGCGGCCTCAAACGACCAACCCCGGGACTCCAGCTCCTTGACCCGGGTAGCGAGGGCACCCACCTCGGCCGAGCGGCCGGCCAGGTCCAGCCCGAGCTCGCCCGCTTTGAGCTCGACGCTGGCCCGGCCGGCCATCTCGGTCACCAGCACACGCTGCGAGTTGCCGACCACCGCGGGGTCCAGGTGGTTGTACAACCCCGGAGCTACCTTGATCGCACTCGCGTGCAGCCCCGCCTTGTGCGCGAAGGCCGACCTCCCGACGTAGGCCTGGTGGGTGTCGGGAGCGATGTTAGCGATCTCAGCTACCGTGTGCGCGGCCCGGGTCAGCTCGGCCATCCCGGACTCCGGGAGGACCGGCATGCCCAGCTTGGTGACAAGATTGGCGGCGACGGCGAACAGGTCCGCGTTGCCGGTCCGCTCACCATAGCCGTTGGCGGTGCACTGCACGTGCGTTACCCCCGCCTGCACTGCCGCGACCGAGTTGGCCACGGCGCAGGCGGTGTCGTCCTGGCAGTGAATCCCCACCCGGAAACCCGTGCGGGCCACCACCTCGGTGACGGTTTCCGCGAGCTGCAACGGCAACTGCCCGCCATTGGTGTCGCAGAGCACCACGACGTCGGCCCCCGCGGTGACGGCCGCGTCGAGTACTCGCAGCGCGCAGTCCGCGTCGAAGGCGTAGCCGTCAAAGAAATGCTCAGCGTCGAGGAACACCCGCCGACCCTCGCCGACCAGCAGCGCGACGGTGTCCGCGACCATCGCGCAGGCCTGCGCCACGTCCACCCGCAGGGCCCGCTCCACGTGCTGGCGGTCTGCCTTGGCGACCACCGTCACCACCGGCGCCCGCGAGGCCAGCAACGCCTGCACCTGGGGATCCTGCGCGGCGCTGAGCCCCGCGCGGCGGGTTGAGCCGAAGGCCACCAACACGGCGTGACGCAGCTCCAGCTCGCCAGCAGCGGCCCGGGCGAAGAACTCGGTGTCCTTGGGCAGCGCCCCGGGCCAGCCGCCCTCGATGAAGCCCACGCCGAGGGCGTCCAGCAGCCGGGCGACGGCGAGCTTGTCGGCCACCGAGTAGGAAATCCCCTCCCGCTGGGCACCATCACGCAACGTGGTGTCATAGAGGTGGAAATCGTCCCCAAGCGGAGTACCGGCTGGGCTGGTACGGGACATCAGCGAATGCTCCCTGTCAGTAGCGGGCATAGCGGGCAACAAAAAAGACCCCTCGCTCCAGGCAAGAGGTCTGCGCGCCGGGCGATGGTGCTGGTTACCCGACGCGCTCAACAATCACGATCCCTAACGTGTGATGTGGCACGAGGGGAGTTTGGCACACCGGGCACGGGAAGCCAACCACAGCGAGCACACTGGCGTGAGTGGAGGCGAGCGGCTTCTATGACGTCGTGCACCGTCGGCGTGATGTTCGGGGCGAGTTCACCGGCGAGGCGGTGCCCGCCGAGGTGCTGGGCCGGATCCTCGCTGCCGCGCACACCGCCCCCAGCGTCGGGCTGTCCCAGCCCTGGGACTTCGTGCTCATCCGGGACGCGGCCACCCGCAGCGCGTTCCGCGATCACGTGCAGCGTGAGCGCGAGATCTTCGCAAGTCAGCTGCAGGGTGCCCAGGCCAGCACGTTCGCCCGGATCAAGATCGAAGGGATCCTGGAGTCCAGCCTGGGTGTGGTGGTCACCTATGACCCCCAGCGCGGCTGCCCCGCAGTGCTCGGGCGGCACGCGATCGCCGATGCCGGCCTGTACTCGGTGTGCTTGGCGATCCAGAACCTGTGGTTGGCCGCGACCGCCGAGGGACTGGGCGTCGGGTGGGTCAGCTTCTATCGGGAAGAGTTCCTCGGGGATCTGCTCGGCATCCCGACCCCGCTGCGACCGGTAGCGTGGCTGTGCCTGGGCCCGGTGACGGAACTGCCGGCGATCCCGGACCTCGAGCGGCACGGCTGGCGAGCCCGCATCCCGCTGGCCCAGGTCGTGCACGAGGAACGGTTCGGGCGAGCGGCACGGCAGCTACCCAGCGCCGGTCAGGTGGAGTCCGATCGCCGGGCGCTCCGAGCGGCTCGCTACGGTGCTGCCATGGGCGACATTATCGATGACAAGAAGCACATCCGCGGCAAGCTCGACCTGTCCCAGGCGGTGTGGCAGCGCGCGGCGGGCTCAGAAGAGCTCGAAGGACCCCATCTGGAGATCGCGTTCGTGCAGGATGGCTACGTGGCGATGCGCAGCTCCGAGCACCCGGTGGACGAGGAGACGCTGATCTTCACTCCTGCCGAGTGGGAGGCGTTCGTGCTCGGCGCCAAGGACGGCGAGTTCGACGTGCTGTAAGACGCTCAGTGGAAACGGTCGGCGCTGCAAGTCCGTCGGGAATCTGTCGGGATTTCCGGACCCCTAGCCGAGCGGGGCGGGCGCCGTCAGCGTTGTGCCCTCTTCAAGGCACACCCACGATCCGCACGGTGGCGCCCGCGATCCACCCCGAGGTCACCGGCAGGCCCGACCGCTAAAAATCTTGATGCCTGGTCGGAGGAACGCCCGGAAATTGTCAGGGGTGGGGGCGATGATGAGGACGTGCTCGATACCCGGCTGGACCCCAGGCAGACGATGGTCGCCTGCCTGGATCAGTGGCGCGCGGGGATCGTCGAGTGTGATGACACGGGGTTGCCCGATCAGATCCGGGATATCGAAGCCGTCTCACGGATGCTGCATGCGGTGATGCTGGATGCCGTCGCCGAGCTGGACTCCCGCAACCTCGCGGCAATCACCGGGTTCTGCAGCACCAAGCGCCTGCTCGCGGGAATGCTGCACCTCTCGGCCACCGAGGCCGGCACCCGAGTCACCCACGCCGCCCAGCTCGCGACCCGGCGCATCCTCAGCGGTGAGGTGCTCCCCCCGGTGCTGCCGCATACTGCGGCGGCGCTGGCGGCCGGAGAGATCGGGCTGGGGCAAGTCCGGGTGATCACCGAAACGATGGGCGCGATCCCCGCCTCGGTGAGTGGCGAGCAGCACGAGGCCGCGGAGGCTGAGCTGGCCCGGTATGCCCGCTCGTTCGCTCCGGCGTCGCTGTCCAAGATTGGGCAGCACATCCTGGCTCATCTGGACCAGGACGGTCCGCAGCCCCGAGAGGAGCCCGAACCCGCCGCTGCGGCGGGAGAACTCCGGCTCCGGGAGCGCCGCGACGGGCGACTGGGGCTGGAAGGCTTCCTGGAGGCTGAGCACGGTGCCGCGTTCCGGTCCCTGATCGAGCAGTTCGCCGCGCCCCGCCCGGCCAGCGAGGGCATTCCCGATCCGCGCACCGCCCCGCAGCGCAACGCCGATGCGCTGATGGAGGTTTGCGGACTGGCCCGCGCCGCGCAGGGCTGCCCCACCACAGGTGGGGAACCCCCGCACGTGAGCGTCACTATCGGCTGGGAGTCTCTGCGCACCGGCCTCGGGGCCGCGACCTTGGACTATGGGACGCATCTGAGCGCCGCTGAGGCCCGGCGCTGGGCCTGCGACGCGAAAGTCATCCCTGTCGTCTTGGGTGGGGCGTCGGAACCGCTGGACGTTGGACGGGCGATGCGGACCGTCCCGCTGTCCCTGCGCCGGGCATTGGTCGCCCGGGACCGGGGGTGCGCCTTCCCTGGCTGTGACCGGCCACCGGGACTCTGCCAGGCCCACCACGCGCAGCACTGGGCTGACGGTGGGGACACCAGCGTGGAAAATTGTGTCCTGTTGTGCGAGACCCATCATCGCCACGTGCATCAGACCGGCTGGGAGATCCTCATTCACCCCCACCGCGTCGAGTTCATTCCTCCGGCAATTATCGACCCCGACCGTAGGCCATTGCACAACCCACTCCGCTGCTAAGCGGCCGTCCCCGTCAGTGACCTCGGGGCGGCTCGTGCCTTCCCGCTCAACCGGGTACCCGGCAATTCCGGCAGAGACCCCCGACGGACTTGCAGCGCTAGCTACTTAACCTCACCAGCGAGCGCCCTTTGCGCAACGTGGAGTAGCTCGGGCAAGGTCAGGTAGATCACCGGCCGAGCCGCTCCAGTGCCTCAGCGTAGCGCGGCAACTCCTCGTCGAGCACCTGGTCAAGCAACTCGGCGCGCCGCTGCAGGGCCTCGGCGTCCGTCAAACGTAACGTCATCGCCACCCGACGGTGCTGCGACGCGCTCAGCGCGGTAGCTCGCCGGCGGCCACGCCGCGCAGGAACGCCGACCAGCGGCGGGCGGGAATGGTGAGCACCGGGCCGTGCGGGTCCTTGGAGTCGCGGACCCCGATCACGGGCCCGCCCAGCGTGGCGACCTCCACGCAGTTGGCCTGGCTCGTGCTGTAGCTGCTAGTGCGCCACGCCGGGTGGCGCAGCTGTCCGGTCATGGTGGGTGTCCTCGCTGCCCTCAGGCCAGCTCCCGGGCGACCTCGGCCAACAGGCTAAGCGTGTCCTCGGGGCTGAGCGCGATTCGTTGCAGGTGCTGCAACGCGATCGTAGTCTCGGCGATGTCCGCGTCCTCCTCCAGGATGGCGCTGCCCCGGCGGTTCTCCAGGTAGACCAGGGTCGGGTCGCCGGCGAACTCCATGATCACGAACGGCCCCTCCAGCCCGGGATGTGCGCCAGCTGCGGTGGGCACCACCTGGAGGGTGACGTGGGGCCGGGTGGCGGCGTCCTCCAGGTGCCGGAGCTGGCGGTGCATCAGCCCGGTGTCGCCGATCACCCGGTGCAGTACGCCCTCCTCGATCAGTGCGTGCAGCCGGGGCGGGCGCGGTCGGCCGAGCAGCGCCTGACGGGTGAGGCGGGCAGCGACCCGCGTCTCCACCTCGTCCTCGCTCAACGCCGGGTTGGCCGCCGCGATCAGTGCGCTGGCGTAGTCCGCGGTCTGCAGCAGCCCCGGGATCACCAGCGGCTCGTAGTTGATGATCGCCGTTGCGGAGCGCTCGAAGTCGATCAGCTCCTGCCACAGCTCGGGCAGCCGGGAGCCCTGTACCTGCCACCACCCCGGCTCGGCCGCCCGGCGGACCAGCTCCAGCAGCTCCTCCCGCTCGGGCTTGCCGACCTGGTAGAAGCCCAGCAGTGCGGCCACCTCCTCGATCTGCAGCCCGATCCGCCCGGTCTCAATCCGGCTGATCTTGCTAGCCGAGATGCTCAGCGCCGCGCCCACTGTCTTGCAGCTCTGCCCGGACCGAGCCCGCAACCGGCGCAACTCCGCGGACACCCGGCGGGACCGCGCTGTACGCCGTCCTGGCGGCATGCACCCACCCCTTCCTGTGGCTACCGTGCCCGCACTTTAGACTCCCCACCATCTTGCGCGCATCAGGCGCCACACTATCGATCTATTGCTGATAGTTCCGCAACGATGCGAGTAGCGTTGCGCCAATCGATCACATCGAACCGGGGAGGACACCCGCGATGCAGACCCAGTGGACCATCGAGGCAGAAGACGGCAACGCCGCGCCGCTCACCGTCACCATGCAGGTCGCCAGTGTCACCATCGCCGCCGAGAACGGCGATCAGATCGTGCTGGCACCTCAGCAGGTCGAGCCGCTTGCACACAGCCTGGACTGCATCAACGACTACCTGACCTACGGCGAGGAATAGCCGCCCGATCCCTGGCGCGGGCTTACAGGCCAGCGCGCTCGACGCGCTGGCTTGAGGAGACCAGCGCGGCCAGGCGATCGCCGATGGCCTGGGTACCCCCGGGGTGGGTGTGGTCCCGGGTGGCGAGGTCGAAGGCCACCGCAGCCTCCACCCGGCGGGCCGGCTCGTCCATCCCCAGATGGGCGAGCATCAGCCCGACCGACAGCACCGCCGCAGTCGGATCGGCGATGCCCTGGCCAGCGATGTCCGGGGCAGAGCCGTGCACCGGCTCGAACATGCTGGGATTGCGGCGGGTGACGTCGAGGTTACCGCTGGCGGCGAGGCCGATCCCGCCGGTGATCGCGGCCGCGAGGTCGGTGAGGATGTCGCCGAACAGGTTGTCGGTGACGATCACGTCGAACCGGCCGGGGTCGGTGACCAAGTGGATGGTGGCCGCGTCGACGTGCTGGTAGGCCACTGTCACGTCAGGATGCTGCAGCGACACCTCTTCCACCACGCGCGACCACAGCGATCCGGCGTGCGAGAGCACGTTCGTCTTGTGCACCAGGGTCAGGTGTTTGCGCGGACGCGCCGAGGCCCGGGCGAACGCGTCGCGGACGACACGCTCCACCCCGAAGGCGGTGTTGATGCTGACCTCAGTGGCGATCTCATGCGGGGTGTCCTTGCGCAGCAACCCGCCGTTGCCCGCATAAAGGCCTTCGGTGCCCTCCCGGACCACGACCATGTCGATGTTCCCCGGCTCCGCGATGGGACTGCGCACGCCAGGGTAGAGCCGGGCCGGCCGCAGGTTCACGTGGTGATCCATCTCGAAACGCAGCCGCAGCAGCAGCCCACGCTCCAGGATCCCGCTAGGCACCGAGGGATCCCCCACCGCGCCGAGCAGGATGGCATCGTGCTGCCGCAGCTCGCCCAGCACTGACTCCGGAAGCAGTTCCCCGGTGGCGTGCCAGCGTGCGGCACCGAGGTCATACGGCGTGGTCTCGGCCTCCGGGACGACCTCGTCTAAGACCTTGAGCGCCTCGCTGATCACTTCCGGGCCGATCCCATCGCCGGGGATCACCGCGAGCCGCATGCGCCACCTCCAGTGCCCGGGTCCCCCATGGGACCCTCTGCAGCGGGCAGGTTACTCGCAGCTACAGAGAGCAGCGCACGGTGGGTACCCGAAAGAGGTACCCTGAACGGGCATTCCTGCTCCGCCCCCCGGTCCTCTCTCCCGTCTTCCCCCCGATCCTCACAGTGTGACAGAGCGGGCGGCACGGGCGCCGACCGAGGGCCCGAGCGCCGCCAGTACCGGGCCGGGAACGGGCCGGTCCACCCGCAACATCATGATCGCATCAGTGCGCGCGGTGGTCTGGCTGATCTGGGCCGCCTCGATATTGACACCCGCCTCGCCCAGCAGGGTGCCGATGATGCCCATCACGCCTGGGCGGTCCGGGTACTCCAGGAGAATTGCCTCCCCCTGAGCCCGCAAGTCGAAGTGCCGGCCATCGATCTCGATCAGCTTCTGCACCTGGGTGGGGCCGGACAGCGTTCCCGAGACCGAGTGCGCCGTGCCATCAGCGCAGACTCCCCGCACGCTCACCACACTGCGGTGGCTGGGGCTCTCCGGGGCGTTGACCACGGCGATGGCCACCCCACGCTCCTGCGCCAGCCGCAGCGCGTTGACAAAGGTGACCTGCTCGTCCACGACACAGGTGAACACGCCGCGCAAGGCCGCGAGCCGCAGGACGGAGACGTCCTCGGCGGCCAGCTCGCCGCGTACCTCGACGGTCACCGACGCGAGCGAGCGTCCGGTCCGGGCGGCCAGCACGATGCCCAGTTTCTGGGTCAGCGGCAGCCACGGCCGCACCTCCTCGCCCACCACCCCGCCACTGATCACGTTCACCGCATCCGGAACGAACTCGCCGCGCAGCGCGAGCAGCACGCTGTTCGCGACATCGGTACCCGCCCGGTCCTGCGCTTCGGCGGTGGAGGCACCCAGGTGTGGGGTGACGACCACCTGCGGGAACTCGAACAACGGGCTGGCCGTGCACGGCTCGGTGGTGAAGACGTCAATGCCCGCACCGCCGACCTGCCCGGTGCGTACCGCCTCAGCCAGCGCCTGCTCATCCACCAGACCCCCGCGAGCGGCGTTGACGATCAGTACGCCCGGTTTGGTCTTGGCGAGCTGGTCGGCGCCGATCATCCCGAGCGTCTCGGGGGTCTTGGGCAGGTGGAGTGAGATGACATCGGCGCGGGAGAGCAACTCGTCCAGGTCGGTCAACGTGATGCCCAACTGCGCGGCCCGCGCTGGCGACACGTAGGGGTCGTAGGCGATCAGTGTGGTGCCGAAGGCCGCCAACCGCTGGGCGACCAGTTGGCCGATCTTGCCCAGGCCCACCACCCCCACGGTCTTGCCAGCCAGCTCAAGGCCGCCGAACGAACTGCGCTTCCATTGCCCACTGCGCAGGCTGGCATCGGCCGCCGGGACGTGTCGAGCCACCGCCAGCAGCAGGGCGATGGCGTGCTCCGCAGCCGAGACGATGTTGGAGATGGGCGCGTTGACCACCATCACCCCGCGCTGCGTGGCCGCCGGCACGTCGATGTTGTCCAGCCCGACCCCGGCCCTGGCGACAACCTTGAGCCGGGGTGCGTGGCCGAGCGCCTCAGCATCCACCCGGGTAGCCGAGCGCACCAGCAGCGCCTCGGCGCCCACCAGCGCTGCGAACAGCGCCGGCCGATCGGTGCCATCAACGTGGCGGACATCGAACTCGTCACCGAAGACATCCAGGACCGACGGCGCGAGCTTCTCGGCGATCAAGACGATGGGTCGGGTCACAAGCACCGAGTCTAGATGAGGCGCGATGCGTCAAGGATGCTCAGCTCAGGTCGGTGATGACTGTCTTGGTCTCCAGGTAGTTGTCGAACACCGCATGGCCCTGCTCACGGCCCCAGCCGGATTCTTTGTAGCCGCCGAAGGGCAGCGCGGCATCACCCACGTTCCAGGTGTTAATCCACACCGTGCCGGCTCGCAGCCGCCGCGCGGTCCGGTAGGCCTTGGTGATGTCGCGGGTGAACACGCCGGCCCCGAGCCCGTAGTTGGTGTTGTTGGCCGTGGGCAGAATGTCGGTTTCGGCGCGGAACTGCGCGGCGGCGACGACCGGGCCGAAGATTTCCTCCCGAACCGCTTTCATGTCCTCGCGGGTACCGGTCAGCACGGTGGGGGCGACAAAATAGCCACGATCGCCCACGCGGTCGCCGCCGATGACGGTCGCGCCCTCGGAGCGGCTGACGTCGAGGTAGCCGGTGACCCGGTCAAACTGCTCCTGGGACACCAGCGGGCCCATAGTGGTCTGCGGGTCGAGCCCGTTGCCGAGCCTGATCTGACGGCCCTGCTCGACGATACCCTCGACGACTTGGTCATACACCGGCTCTTCGACGTAGAGCCGGGAGCCGGCAATGCAGGACTCGCCCTGGTTGAAGAAGATCGCATCCGCGGAGCCGGCGATCGCCTTGTCGATGTCGGCGTCGGCGTAGACCACGTTCGGTGACTTGCCACCCAACTCCAAGGTGACCTTCTTCAGGTTCCCGGCGGCCGCCCGCACAATCTCCCGACCGACCTCGGTGGACCCGGTGAACGCGACCTTGTCCACATCCGGGTGCGCCGCCAGGGCGGCGCCCGCGTCCCCGAAACCGGTGACGATGTTCAGCACGCCCGCCGGCACCCCGGCCCGCATGACCAGCTCCCCGAGCAGCAGCGCCGACAGCGGCGTCTGCTCGGCCGGTTTCAGCACGACCGTACAGCCAGCGGCCAGCGCCGGGCCGACTTTCCACGCGGCCATCACCAGCGGGAAGTTCCACGGGATGATCTGGGCGCACACCCCGACCGGCTCGCGCAAGGTGAAGCTCAGATACGCCTGCGGGTCCAACGCCGAAGCCGGGATCGTGTTGCCTTCGATCTTGGTCGCCCACCCGGACATGTAGTGGAACACATCGGCGGCCATCGGCACGTCCATGGCCTTGGCCACCGCATAGGGCTTGCCATTGTCCAGCGACTCGAGGAGCGCGAACTCCTCGAGATGTTCCAGAATCAGGTCACCCACCTTGTGGACGATCCTGCCGCGCTGGCCATGCGACATCCTGCGCCAGGCCGAGTCCTCCGCAAAGGCCGCGCGGGCCGCGCGCACGGCGCGGTCGGCGTCCTCGGCCTGACCATACGGGACCGAGACCAGCACCTCCTCAGTAGCCGGGTTGAGACTGTCGAACGTCCTCCCCGACGCCGCGTCCACCCACTCACCATTGATCAACATCTTGTGGTTCAGCGAACCCACGACCTGCTGGATACGCGGTTCATCGACTGCCAGCGTCATCCCCGACCTCCTTCTGTCTAGCCCAACCGGCGCACGACCTCTTGGACGTCGCTGCGGCCATGCCACCGGCTCAGGACGGGCACGGTACGGCGCAACTCACTGCAGGCGGATTGGGAGTCGATCCGCTCAATGGCATCGAGGGTTTCCCACGCCACCCGGCACGCGTCCTCCGGCTGACCGGCGTTGGCATAGGCCCGCGCCAGCTTGGCCCGGGTAATGGTGGCTCTGCGGAAAGACGACCCGGCCAGCGACTCCAGGCGGGGTTCCAGCATCGGAACAACCCGAGCGCCGTAGCCGAGGTAGACATCGCACGTCGTCTGATAGACCGCAAGAAGATCGTCATTTACCACATGGAGCTGGCTCAGCACGGCGTCGTCCTCCCGAACTGGTTGGGCCAGCCAGTCCATCGCCGCATCGAGGGCACGGCGGCTTTCATCCCGGTTACTCGCTAGCGCGTATCCGGCAGCCACCTGCTTGGCCGCCATCCCCTTCATCCGCGGCGATGCCTGAGGCATCTCGAGCACCGGCCGTGCCTGATCGACTGCCTGAAGCCCGTCACCGGAGAAGCTCATCACTATCATCGAACGCCGCATGAACGTGAACGCCGTCATGCTCGTCCAGCCAGCAGCTTGCGCCCAGTTCGACGCCCGGTCGAGCCACCACATTGCGCTCGGTAGATCTCCCGCCTCTTCGCTCAACCAGCTCAACGATTCGGCGTAGTGCGCCTGCAACCTGCCATAACGGTTTCGGTACCCGTCACTCGCCCGGCGGCGCAACCCATCCAGAATAGCGACGTTACCCGTCATTCCGTCAATAAGCTGACATGGCGGCAGTACCCGCGCGGTCTCCTTGAAGCCATGAAACGCATCGTGGAGATATTGCAGGACATCACCAGTGGGCTGGATACCGTCCAGTGCTCGCTGGAACTCGCCGTGCAGCCCGCCGGCCACCATCCCGCAGCTGAGAGCCGTCAGCGTTTCCCGTCGGGAAAGGGGCATTGCGACACCTCCTTGCGGCAGCACCACCACAAACACGTCCCTGGCGGGCATCCCGGAGGCGGGGTTCTCCTCCGAGGTGCCGCCAGAGGCCCGCGCCAGGGATGCGACCACGCTACCCGTGGCATAGATCCGATCCAGCTCCTGCGCCAGCCACGGCTGCAGCGTACGTTTCCCCGACTCGACACACGAGAGGAGCGACAGCACACAGCGGGCCTGGCAGGCCACCGTGGTCATCGTCAGTCCGCGCGCCTCCCGCAACTCCCGCAGGACCGCTCCCAGCGTGGCATCGCCTGGCACTCCGGCCGCCCCCTTGTTGACCGCGCTTCACGTCCATCCGCAGATGCTCGACTGCGACAAGTGAAGCACACCACGCTATCCAGCACGGCCCCAGCGCCGGGCTGAGCGCAAGCCGATGCCCCCGAGGACGATCCGGACGTCCGGCCGGTCTTGTCGCCCCCGACGCTGGGTGCCCCCCAAGAAAACAACGCAGTGCGCTACCCGCGGTGGTGAGCAGTGTGTGGCAGACGAGGCATCGGGTACTCTGCCAGCAGTTGGAGCAATGGGCACATGCGATCCGCTGCTCACCTTTGCTATCACCCTGCTGGAACAGCACCAAGTCAACAAGCGGGGCCAATGCCAGTTTTGCGGTTGGTCACGATGCACCGTGTGCCGCGCGCTGGCATTTTCTCTGCACCAAGGCTTGGACGTGGTGTGGTGGCAATTGCTCGGCAGCACCGGCAAGCAGTGCGGCCTAGCGGACGTGCGGGAATGGCTGAGACAACGAGAGCAGAACTGAACCATGAATCCGCATGCGCCCGCAAGGGTTACTCGGCATCCATATCCGCCAGGTCGGCCGCCAGCTGGGTAGCCTCAGCAACGCCGATGCGCTGGTAAATCTCCAATGCCTGCCGAAAATGGGTCGCGGCGGCCACGGTATCGCCCCTGTCGAGTGCACATCGGCCGCTTCCTTCGAGGGCACGTCCCTCCTCCAGCGGACTGCCCACCGCGCGGGCAAGGTCCAGAGCACGCTGATGGTGAGCTAGCGCCTGCTCCAGATCCCCCAACTTTCGGCGCAGCGTTCCATTGTGGTTGAGCACCTCCGCTTCGCCGACCCGGCTGCCGATCTCGCGGTATAGGCCCAGGGCCTGCCCCAGCATCTGGGTCGCGCCCAGATAGTCCCCAGTCACCCGCCGCACAACCCCCAGCTCGGTGAGGGCGTCCGCCTCGCGCCGGTTGCCGAGGTCGCGGTACAGGCCCAAGGCCTGCCCCAGCACCTCGGTCGCGCCCAGATAGTCCCCAGTCACCCGCCGCACAACCCCCAGATAAGTGAGGGCGTACGCCTCGCCGCGCCGGTCGCCGAAGTCGCGGTACAGGCCCAAGGCCTGCCCCAGCGCCTGGGTCGCATCCGGATAGTCCCCGGTCGCCAGCCGCACAATCCCCAGATAACTGAGGGCGTTCGCTTCGCCGAGCTGGTTGCCGAGGTCGCGGTACAGGCCCAAGGCCTGCCCCAGCACCTCGGTCGCGCCCAGATAGTCCCCAGTCTCCTGCCACACAATCCCCAGATCGTTGAGGGCGTTCGCTTCGCCGAGCTGGTTGCCGAGGTCGCGGTACAGGCCCAAGGCCTGCCCCAGCATCTGGGTCGCGCCCAGATAGTCCCCAGTCGCCAGCCGCACGAGCCCCAGATCTTTGAGGGTGTTCGCCTCGCCGAGCCGGTCACCGAGGTGTCGCGCCGCAGTGAGAGCAGTGGTGTGGAGTTGCAGGGCCTGGGTCCAGGGGCCGCCGTTGCGCAGCAGAGAGGCGAGGCCAGCGGTGAGCCCAACCACCTGGGCGTGGCAGGCGTGGTGGGTGGCGTGGCCGAGGCAGGCGAGCAGGTTGGCGCGTTCGGTCCGCAGCCAGGCCAGCGCCTGGTTACCGCTGGCCAGCTCGGGTACAGCCCGCGGCAGGGCGGCTGGTGTGGCGTCAACGGGGCGGGTGTGCCGGGTGACGAAAGTGTCAGCGAAGGCGGCGGTGTGCTGGTAGTAGTCGAGCAGCCGGTCGAGGGCCTGGTCACGCTCGTCGGCGGGGTCGGTGGCCGCCAGGGTGCGGGCGTAGTCGCGGATCAGGTCATGCATGCGGTACCGGCGGTAGGCCGGTTCGTCGAGCAGACGGTCGCTGTACAGCGCGTCGAGATGCTCGCTGGATTCATCTAGGGAGATATCGGCGAGCGCGGCGGCGGCGTAGGCGTCGAGTTCGACACCCGGGTGCAGACCGAGGTGGCGGAAGAAGCGCTGCCGCTCGGCGGGCAGGTCCCGGTAGGACAGGTCGAATGCGGCGGCGACGGTGCGGTTCTCGGCAGTAGCGGTGAGCAGGATCGTCTTCGTCTCGGTGATCAGGTGGCCCATAGTCCAGGACCGGTGCTTGCTGAACAGGCTGGCCAGCAGCGAGATCGCTAACGGCAGGTACCCGCACAACTCCACCAGTTCGGCCACCCGGGTGGGCTCGGTGACGGCGCGGGGGGCCAGGCGCAGGAACATCCGCTGGGCCTCCTCGGGAGGCAGGATTTCCAACAGCATTGACACCGCCGAGGGCAGGTCACCCAGGTAGCGGCGGCTGGTGATCAGCACCAGACACCCCGCCGACCCCGGCAACAAGGGCGCGACCTGACCGCTGCTGGCGGCATTGTCCAGGATGAGCAGCACCCGTTTGTGCGCCATCCGATCCCGCCACAACGCGGCCCGCTCATCAAGGTTTTCGGGCAGGTAGCGGGCATCCGCGCCGTCGGCGGTCAACAGGCTGGCCAGCGCTGCCCCGGGGGTCACCGGCTGCTGGCCGGGGGTGTGGGCGTGCAGGTCCAAGAAGAGCTGCCGGTCGGGGAACCGATCCGCCAACCGGTGTCCGACGTGGACTGCGAGGGCGGTCTTACCCACCCCAGCCATGCCGTCGATGGCGTGGATGGCCACCACCCGGCCCGCCTCAGCCGCGGCGGTCACCGCCGCAGTGATCTCGTGCAGTTCCTTGGTGCGCCCGGTGAACGCGGCCGTGTCCGCTGGCAGGGTGCACGTCGCCGACGATAGGAGTACCGATGGCAGGTGAATGTGCTGGTCACCGGCGACTTGATTCAATGTGCTGCTGTCGTGGGAGACGCCGCTCATCTGGACCGGGGCATCGCCGGGAGTGTCCTCAGCCGGCGGAACCGGTAAGGCGGTGGTCATAGTCGGTAGGTGGTCTGGTTACCGGCGACCTGGTTGAACGTGCTGCTGCCGTGGGAGCTACCCGTCATGATCAGCGTGCCGATCCGGACCTGCTCCGCTGGCGTCAAGATCGGTGTCAGGGATTCGTCGAGGACCTGTCGTAGCTCGGTGGCCAGGGCGGGCTCGTCGAGGAGCAACTGCTGCAGCCGTCCCTGCCACACACCAGTCAGCGCCTGTTCGATATCCGCCCGACCGGCCTGGCGGGCGTCGAGGACCTGAGCGCGCAAACCCTCCAGATCCGCCTCGACCGTGTCGGCCTGCTGCGGGTGGACCCGTCGCCAGAACCCGACCACACGGGTACGGGCTTGCTGCCACGCGTCGGTGGCCATTGCGCTGACCAACGCCGTTCCGAACGCCACCACGATGGGATCCACCCGCTCCTCCTCACCCCCTGCGCATGCGCGCTTACCGTAGGAACGGTAGCCGGCGGCCTTTGCTGACCAGCGGCCAGCCGCATTCCACCGCGGTGGCTGGCGTGAGCGCGACGGTGCGGACCCCCTCGGCCAGCCGGGCCAGCCAGGACGATATAGGGATGGTGAGGACGATGCGTTCGTGCGCGGCGAGCCAGGCGAGTTCGTCGGCCCCCGTGATGGCATCGGTCGCCGTGTCGCTAGGTGGTCGCCCCCGTCGGACTGACGGGGGCGACCATTAAAAATCTTGCTGTCTGGGCTGGGGAACGCCCGAAATTGTCAGGGGTGGGGTCGATGATGGTGAGGTGCTCGACACCCGGCTGGACCCCCGGCAGGCGATGGTCGCTTGCCTGGATCAGTGGCGGGAGTCGATCGTTGGGTGCGAGGACGCGGGGTTGCAGGCTCAGGTCCGGAACATCGAAAC
>Ga0213881_10000577_pt1 | contig 22246 bp, 19 predicted proteins | sample BarmaccoBMER_R08_FD_160104 | JGI IMG/M metagenome (GOLD analysis project Ga0213881, IMG submission 160104) | Barbacenia macrantha exposed rock microbial communities from rupestrian grasslands, the National Park of Serra do Cipo, Brazil - ER_R08 ... | reverse complement strand
ACGTGTCCGGTGGCGGCCGGATCGCGTTCTTCCTGGCCGTGTCCGGCTGGCAGGGCGAGCCGACCGCACCCGACGTGGGCTGGTTCCCGTTCGGGGAATTGCCGACCAACATGCTCGACCGGGCCCGGGTCGCGCTGCGGCACTACGCCCAGGGCATGCGCTTCTCCACGTATCCGGCGTTCGCCCCGCCCACCCATCTCGCTTGCTGAGGCCGGGGCCTGCTGAGCTACGCTGGGCACCGCGATGGCAGAGATACTCAAGGCGCACGGTTCGAGGAACGACATCTTCATCGCCCAGATGACGCCGGGCGACTTCGGGTCCGATGCTGACCTGCGCGACTTCGTGCGTGCCCTGTGCGACCGATCCGGCCCGCTGGGCAGCGACGGCATCTACTTCTACGATGCCGGGCCCGTCGTGCCGCGGGCCTGGTTCTTCAACCCGGACGGCTCCTCGGCCGAGTTCTGCGGCAACGGCATGCGCGGCCTGGGCCGGGTCGTCCTGGAGCAACGAGACGCCGAGCGGGCGGAGATTCAGTCCGGCTCGACCCGGTACACGGTCAGCCGCGGCGGGACCAGCCCGGAGGGCGTCCGCCAGATCCGCCTGGAACACCCCAGGGTTGACTTCACCGACATCGAGGTGCGGATCTCCGAACTCGACCCATCCCTGACGTTCACCGCCCTCACGGTCCCGAACCCGCACCTCATCGCGGTGGTCGACAAGTACGTGGAGTCCGGCCTAGTCGGCATGGGCGAGACCCTCGCCCGCCGCCATGGTCCCAACCTGTCCGTCCTGCTCCCGGTGGCCGAGACCGAGATCTTCGTCCGCACCTTTGAACGCGGCGCCGGCCTGACTCCGTCGTGCGGGTCTGGCATGGCCGCCGCCCGCGCTGTGTACTCCCGCCTCGGCCACGCCGCCCAGGAGCAGCCGGTGATCATCCATAACGCCGGCGGCGCGGCTCAGGTCTCGCTTCGCGACTGGCGTCCCGTTCTGCAGGGCAACGCGACGCTCGTCTACCGCGCGGACGTCGATCCGCGGGCTCCGCTGCCCGCCGTCGTCGAGGTTGAGGTCTTCGACGCCGAAGCCGTCGCCTACTCACTTTTCGAAGAAACGAACGTACGGTGGCTCACCGCCCACGGCATCGAAACCCACCTGCCCGACATTTCCCAATAAATCGTGATATGACGGGCAGGCGACCGGACGGTAGCCGGGGGTTATGCGCCGTCCTGTGGGCGGACCGGACGGTTGCCAGGGGTTAGGGGCGTCCTGCGGTGGACTGGAGGCTTTGGCGGGGTTTAGGGGTGTCCTGTGGGTGGACCGAAGGCTTCGGCAGGGGTGTTCTGCGGTGGACTGGAGGCGTGGGCGGGGGTGAGGGGCTGCCGGTTTCGCCGGATATGACCGGTTATGTGTAGCTATTCAGGTAGCGTCAGCCACCCAAATTGGGTTCCTTGTTCGGATGAATGTGGCAGCGACCCGGTTACAACCGGGTCGCTGCCACATTCATCCGGGCGCGCCCTTGATGCAGGCGAGATGAGAGTGGCGAGATGTCTACCTGGGCTCCGTGCGCCAGGACCTGCCGGGCTGATACAAGCCCATGACGCTTGGTGAATAGCCACGGTTATGTGAACGTCGTGGATGCTGATGGCGTGGAAGAAAGGAGCTTCGTGGAGGATTGGGAGCCGGTTTCCGGCGCCCTTTCTTCCGAGGGGCGCTTTCTTTCCGGACGATGCGTCCGCTATACGGGTCAGATGATGTAAGACTCGAGGGTTTCGGGGGCGCTCGACCGCCGCGGCCCGGGCCTGCTCGAAGGCCTTGTACAGCGACTGGGCCAGCCAGGGCCGTTGCTCGTAGAGGTCCCGGCGGAGCGCCACGACGTGCATGATCGGGAAGATGCCGGTGGCCATGAAGTACCACGCGCCCGGGGAGGTCCGCCAGTCGAAAAGCATTGAACTACACCGGGCGGCGCACGGTAAGCACGCCAGGCCAGACAGACACCGACAGTGATCGCCCGGGAGCGAGCAGTTCGCCGTCGGCCTGGCGGGGGAGTTCGGCCTCGCTGCTGATCTCGACGTGCTGGGCCTGGTAGCGCTCGAGACGACGGTGCTTGCGATTGTCCCGGGACATCACCTGAGCGGCCACAATGGCCCAGTCCACGGGGCTCGCCGGGGCGAGGATGCCGACGTCGAGCAGCCCGTCGTCGAGGCTGGCGCTGGGCAGCAGCGTGAAACCACCCGGGAGCAGGCCCACGTTGCCGACCACCACGCTCCGCGCGATCCTGCTCAGCGGCTCGCCGTCGTCCAGCCTGATCGTGAACCTGGCCCGCGGCGCGGACAGGCGGGCCATGCCGGAGACCGCGTAGGAGAACCAGCCCAGGCGTCGCTTGCTCCGCGGCTCAGTCGCGCGGACCACGGTGGCGTCCAGGCCGATACCGGCCATGGCGGTGAAAATGGTCTCGTCGGTTACGCCAGCCCCGCTGGCTCGGGCAACGTCGATCCGGTGGTCGCGGCCAGCGAACCCCGTTTCGATGGCCCGGCTGGTGCGGTGCGGGATGCCCAGCGCGCGGGCGGTCAGGTTCGCGGTGCCGAGCGGGATGATCGCCAGCGGAACCCCGGTGCTGGCCAGCGCCCGGGCGCAGCCCTGCACCGTGCCGTCGCCGCCGGCCGCGAACACGAGGCCGGCGCCACTGGCGAGCGCCGCACGCCCGGTCGGCACGAATGCGGGGTCCCAGCCCATTGCCTTCGATGCTTCAGCGCACTGCCGGATCAGCCGGCGCGGGTCGCGGACTAGCGTGCGGTTGATGACAAAAGCCGCGGTCGGCACCATTCAAGCTTGCCGGACTTTCGCGCGGCGGAAACATTATCTCGACGGTGAGACCCCCCGGTGCGTTCGGATGAGCGCGCAATTCGGCGTCGTGCGCGGCGGCGATGGCGCTGACGATCGCCAGGCCCAGCCCGAGGCCGTCCTTGCCGGTGGCTTCGCGGGTGGTGGCCAGGCGCTGGAATGGCTCGAACAGGCGGCCGAGCTGGTCCGGCGGTACCGGCACGCCGGTGTTGGATACCACGAGGAACGGCCGGCAGTCGCGCATGCCGGTCCTCACCTCCAGCCGGCCGCGGTTGGCGTTGTACCTGATCGCGTTGTCGATCAGGTTGCTCGCCAGCCGTTCGGCGAGGTTCTGGTCGCCCAGCGTGGGGGCGGGGGAGAGGCTGGTGCTGATGATCAGGTCCTTGGCGGCCGCTTCGCCGACGCGTGTGAGCAGTGCGTCCTCGGCGATCTCGCTGAGGTTCACCGGCTCGAACCGGTCGAGGCCACGCTCGCTCTGGGCCAGCGTGAGCATCGCGGCGATGAGCCGCTCGTGCTGCTCGCCCGCGGCCAGGGCGCGTTCACACGCGGTGCGGAGGGAGTCGTTCGTGGCGTGCTGATCGCGCAGCGCGACCTCGAGCAGCGTGCGCTGGCGGGCCAGCGGAGTGCGGAGCTCGTGCGACGCGTTCGCCACGAACTGACGCTGCGCCCGGAACGACGCCTCCAGCCGGCCAAGCAGCTGGTCGAAGGTGTCGCCGAGTTCCTTCAGTTCGTCGTCGGGACCGTGCATCCCGATCCGCTGATGCAGGTTGCGGGCGGAGATGCGGCGGGCGGTGGTGGTGATCATGCGGAGCGGGCTGAGAACCCGGCCGGCCATGAGCCAGCCGAGGCCCACCGACGCGACCGCCATGATGCCGAACGCGATGCCCGACTCGATCAGCAGCTTGTTGAGCGTGTCGCTGCGCAGGCTGACGGCCTGCGCCTCGAGTCCCGCGGCCTGATCCTGGAGGTAGCCGACGCACTGGGACACGGTCGCGGCTGACGAGATCGCGGCAGGTTGCGGGCATGGGGTGGCTATGGCGCCGCCAGCGGTCTGGGATGCGATGGCGCCGCCGTTCCCGCTGGAGATGAACACGCCGTTGCCCGCTATCCCCGCTCTGATCCCGGAGGACAGCCGTACCTGCGGCAACTGCTGGGCGACCAGGAAGTAGGTGATCACCAGCAGGCAGGCCGCGGAGGCGAGGAAGAGGCCCACGTACAGCAAGGTGAGCCGCAGCCGTACGGTCCGCCGGGGCAGGTGCCGCGCTATGGGGGTCATGCGAGTATCCGGTAGCCGGCCTGGGCCATGGTCTCGATGACCGGGGGATCGCCGAGCTTGCGTCGCAGGCGGCTCATCGTCACCTTGACCGCGGAGCTGAACGGATCGGCCATCTCGTCCCACACGCGCTCCAGTAGTTCCTCGGCCGAGACGACGCGGCCTTGCGCGGCGAGCAGCAGCTCGAGCACGCCGAACTCCTTCGGCCCAAGGTCCAGGCCGTGACCGCGTCGGCTGGCGGTACGCCGCGCCGGGTCGAGCCTCAGGTCCCCGGTCTCGAGCACCGGGGCGAGCGCCGGCTGCGCTCGCCGCATCAGGGCCCGCAGCCGGGCGACGAACTCAGCGAAGGCGAACGGCTTGGGCAGGTAATCGTCCGCTCCCAGGCCCAGACCGTCCACCCGGTCCTCGATGGTGGCGGCCGCGGTGAGCATCAGCACCCGGCTGCGGCAACCCGCCTTGACCAGCTCCGCGCACACCTCGTCGCCGTGCACGGCCGGGAGATCCCGGTCCAGCACGATCACGTCATAGTCGGTGAACAGCGCCCGTTCCAGGCCGGCCGCGCCGTCGTTGGCGACATCGGCGGCCATCCGCTCCTGCCGGAGCCCCGCCGCGATAGCGTCAGCCAGCTCGCCATCATCCTCGATCACCAGCACCCGCATATCGCACCTCGTCTCAGGCCTTTGCATGCGCATCCCGCGCCACCATGCCTCGATGGCGGTTTCATAGCGGTTACAGCGTTTCGCCCCAGGTTCGGGCGGACGCTGAATAACCGCTGGACGTTTCCTACATAGTTCGTATCGGCGATGATGAGATGAATGACGCACTGCTGGAACTGCTCTACGACGACCCGCTGGACGCCTGGAGAGACATCCCGGTGCTGGAGCTGAGCGGGCCGCTCGACGGCCGGCTGGACGCGGTCCTCGCCGCACTAGACCAGTCCCGGCTACCTCGCCTGCCGGGCCTGGACGCTCGGGTCATCACCGATCGCGCCTTACCGCTTATGAGATATCTAAGGGGTACGTTGCGCCAACCACCCCCACCCGAGGGGTACCGTGCGCCAACCATCCCCTAGAGCGCCGTCAGGTAGCGGGGCTGGACCCGCGGGCCGTGCAGCTTTTGTCCCTTTCGCCGGATCCGCTGGGCAGGTTTTCGTGGATGATCCGGGCCTCGTGGTGATTTTTGTGGACCACGGAAGCGGAACCGGAACCGGAGCCGCTTTAGCTGGCCGGATCCTGGATGGTGGTTACGGTTAGCTTGCTGGGCGTGCCGGTGAGCGTGGCGGACACCTCGTCGCCGACCTTGATGCCGCTCGCGCCGCTGACCGCGCCGCCGAACCGGGTGGAACCGCTGAACGCGGCCGACACCGACTGGCCTTGACCACCCAAAGTGACCGACGTGCCGCTGACGGCCAGCACCCTCCCGACGAGTTCTACCCGCAGGCTCCCAGAACCGGACCCGGACCCGGACCCGGACCCAGGCAGCGCCCCGAGCGGCGGCAGGCCCCCGTTGCCGCCGCCGCCCGCCGAGGAGGAAGGTGCCGCAGACGAAGAAGCAGACGAAGAAGCAGACGGAGAAGCAGACGGAGAAGCAGACGGAGAAGCAGACGGAGAAGCAGCGGCAGCAGGAGACGAAGAAGGCCATCGCACCAACGCCAGGCTCACCGCGACCCCGAGCGCGGCGGCGACCACCGCGACCGCCGCCATGATCCAGGCCGGATTCCCGCGCGGCGACGCTTGATAGCCACCAGGCCGGTTCTCCCATACCTCATCGGCGGCCAACCCATCCGAATCGCCGTCTTCCTCAGGTGCGATGTGCCATTCTTCCGGCGTGACGTGTCCGTCGTGGTCCATGACGCCTACCGTGCCGCGCAGCCGGTTTCACCCCAGTTACACACCACACCGGAGCAGCCGGGCGTGTAACCCCGGTGCAACGCACCCCCGCGTAGACCAGTCGCCATGTTCTTCATCACCTACCTACGGCGCGAACTACGCAGGCGAATGCGCCAAGCCACCTTCATCGCCCTGGGGCTGGCCCTCGGCATCGGGCTCGTCATCACCGTCATCGGCGCGTCCAACGGCGTGAAACAAGCACAGTCCAAGGTGCTCGCCGACCTCTATGGTGTGGGCACTGACCTCACTGTCACCATCACGCCCAAACCCCCGACCGGCAATCCGGAGAGCGGCAAAGGCGGTCACACTATCCAGATAGGCCCCAACGGGGGCCAGCAGTGCACGAACGGCAAGTGCACGCCGCTCAAGGGCGGCGACGTCATCGACAACCTCGGCCCGGCGAGCGCCGCCCCGATCAGCGCGTCCGAGATCGGCGCGATCTCCGGTCTGCACGACGTCAAGGGCGCGGTCGGCGGCCTGCTGCTTGTCGACAACCGGGTCGTCATCCCCACCGCGAACAGCGGTTCGCTACCGCAGCCGTCCACCGTCAACGTCGATGGGGTAGACCTCGCGCACGAGAACGCGGGCCCGGTCAGCAACGCGTCGATCACCAAGGGCCGGAACCTCAGCAAGACCGACAAGGACGCCGCGCTGGTCGATTCCGGCTACGCGAGCGCACACAGCCTGAAGGTCGGCGGCACGGTCACGCTGGCGAACGTCAAGTTCACGATCGTCGGGATCGTCACCCAGCCGGAATCCACCAGCCCGCCGGACGTCTACATCCCGCTGTCCACCGCGCAGGCGCTGGCCAGCAACCCGCTGACCGGAAAGACGATGGCCGGTGACGTGAACACCATCTACGTCACCGCGGCCAGCGGAGCCGACATCGCCAGAGTCCAGACCGAGATACAGCACCTGGTCCCGGACGCCACGGTCACCAGCTCCGCCAGCCTGGCCAGCCAGATCACCGGGTCCCTGGCCAGCACGGCCAAGCTGGCCAACGAACTGGGCAAGTGGCTCGCGATCCTGGTGCTGATCGCGGCGTTCGTGGTGGCCAGCCTGCTGACCATGGCCGCCGTTTCGCGCCGGGTGCCGGAGTTCGGCACGCTCAAGGCGCTCGGCTGGCGCGGCAGCCGGATCGTCAGCCAGGTTCTCGGTGAGTCGGTCGCCACCGGCATCCTCGGCGGCGCGGCGGGGATCGGCCTCGGCTTCGCCGGCGTGGCGATCATCGACAAGATCGCCCCCAGGCTGTCCGCCACGATCGGATCTCCGGACACGGGACCGCAGGTCTCGGGCGGTGGCATCGCCCGCGCGGTCCAGATCGGCCAGCCGGCCGGACAGGGCACCGTCAGCGTACCGATGTCAGCGTCGGTGACCATCGCCGCGGTCGCGCTGGCCGTGGTGCTCGCGGTGGCCGGTGGTCTGCTGGCTGGCTCGTTCGGCGGCTGGCGCGCGGCTCGCCTGCGTCCCGCCGCGGCCCTCACGAAGGTGGCATAAACCAAATGGACAATACAATTTACCGCCTTTCCGCGGTCAGCAAGATTTACCGCAAAGGCAACCGTGAAATCCCCGCCGTCCGCAATCTCGACCTGGAAATCCGCGAAGGCGAATGGCTCGCGATCCAGGGCAAGACCGGGCATGGCAAGACCACGCTGCTTCAGTTGCTCGGCGGCCTGGACCGCCCCACCGAGGGCCAGATCAGGTTCGCCGGCGACGATCCGTGCGCCCGCGAGGTCCGCGCGGGTTCGTTCGGCTTCATCTTCCAGACGTTCAATCTGATTCCGACGCTCTCCGCGCAGGAAAATGTGGAAGCTGCCCTGATCCCGCTAAAGATTCATTTGAACGAACGGCGTGGGCGCATCCTCCAGGCACTGGAAAGCGTGAACCTGGCTGATCGTGCCCAGCATCTCCCCTCTGAGCTGTCCGGAGGCCAGCAGCAGCGGGTGGCGATCGCCCGGGCTCTCGTGAAGGACCCCAAGGTGCTGCTGGCCGACGAGCCGACCGGCAACCTCGACGAGGACACCCGGGATGAGATCATCGCGCTGCTGGAGGAGTTGTGGCGCGAGCGCGGGCTGACGCTGATCCTGGTCAGCCACGACAGCTCGGTGGTGCGCCGCGCGCAGCGGATCGGCGTGATGAGCCGGGGTCGCCTGTCCATCCGCCAGGACACCCGTGCCTCTTAAAAGGCTCTGACATCTCGGCTGATTAATGTTCGCTTAATCGCGCTCCGGGTACCTTGACTAGGCACTCGACGCGAAGGAGCAACTTGTCTAACGAGCGTGTATGGGACAAAAGGGTCGACCAGTGGCACTCGCACGTCACCTCGGCCGCGGCGTTCGAAAAGGTGCTCAGCTCCTTGCTGGAGGTGGCCTCGCCGCGGCCAGGTGATGTGTGCGTGGACCTTGGCGCGGGCACCGGCTTTGTGACGATGGCGCTGGCACCCAGGGTGTCCTCGGTGCTGGCCGTGGACATCTCCGCGGCCATGGCGGAGTCGCTGGCCGGGCGCGCCGCGGCCGATGGTCTGCGGAACGTGTCGACCGAGGTGGCCGACCTGGCCGGCTTCGAGATGCCGCCGGGCAGCGCCGACCTCATTGTCTCCAATTACGCGCTGCACCACCTGCCGGACGAGGGCAAGCGCGACCTGGTCCGGCAGACCGCCAGGTGGCTCCGACCCGGCGGCCGGCTGGTGGTCGCCGACATGATGTTCGGCCGGGGCGCCAGCGCGCGGGACCGGGCCATTCTCCTGCAGAAGGTGTCCGCCCTCGCGGCCAAAGGGCCGGGCGGGCTGTGGCGGATCACGAAGAACCTGTTCCGCTACGGTCTCGGGGTCGGCAGCGAGCACCCGGCCTCGCCGGAATTCTGGCAGGCCGCACTGGACGACGCCGGCTTCGCCGAGGTGGGCTTCCACCCGGTCGTCGCCGAAGCCGGCATCGTGAACGGCGTTAAACCTCTTTAGAGCGGGGGGAGCCGTCCCCCCGCACCCCCGCGGCGGGCTCGGTTAGGTGCCATCGATAGGGGGCGACTAGCTTGTCGACCGAAGACGGCCCCCACGAACCCTGCGGGTACACCTCCACTGGAGGAGGGGTGTCCAGCAAGGGCTGGGAGATCTCCCACACCCGCTCGACGCCGTCCGACCGGGTGAACAGCGACTGGTCGCCGAGCATGGCGAGCAGGATGAGCCGCTCGTAGCCCTCGAGCGCGTTGGCCGCGGCGAACGAGTCCTGGTAGCGGAAGATCATGGAGGATTGCCCGAGCGCCAGTTCCGGGCCGGGGATCTTGGCCAGGAACTCGGTGCGGATGGAGCCCGGATCGGCGAAGTCGACCACGATCTCGTTCACCCGGCCATGCGGGATGTCCTTGCGGTGCGCGCGGAACATCCGCAGCGGCGGCTCACGGAAGCCGAGCGTCACCACCTGCCGCGAGGCGGCCATGCTCTTACCGGACCGCAGGAAGAACGGCACGCCGTGCCACCGCCAGTTCTCCACCTCGACGCGCACCGCGGCGAGCGTCTCGGTGCCGGAGTCCTTGGCCACGCCCGGCTCGTCGCGGTAGCCCTGGTACTGCCCGCGTACCACATGGCGGGGATCGATGGGCCGCAGCGCTTCGAACACCTTCTCCTTCTCGTCCCGAAGGTGCTTGGCGTTCAGTGACACCGGCGGTTCCATGGCCAGGAACGCCAGCACCTGGAACAGGTGGGTGACGACCATGTCCCGGTAGGCGCCGGTCGCGTCGTAGAACGCGGCCCGGCCTTCGATGGACAGCGTCTCCGGCACGTCGATCTGGACGTACTGGATGTGCTGGCGGTTCCAGACCGGTTCGAACAGGCCGTTGGCGAACCGGAAGGCGAGGATGTTGTCGACCGATTCCTTGCCGAGGAAGTGATCGATGCGGAACACCTGGTCCTCGCTGAACACCGCGTGCACCGTCTCGTTCAGCGCCTTCGCCGACGCCAGGTCGGTACCGAACGGCTTCTCGATGATCACGTGTGCGCCCTCGGCCAGCCCGGCCTCGCCCAGCATCTGGACCACCGAGGTGAACGCGACCGGCGGTATGGCCAGGTGGAACAGCCGTTTCGGGCTCTGCCCCTGGGATGAGGCGCCTATCTCCTTCTCGGCCCGCGCGATAGCAGCGACCAGATCGGCATACTTGCCGGGTTCGGCCGCGGTGAACGACAGGTGGTTCTCGAAATCCTGCCATTGGCCGTCCGGCTTGGTGATGCCGAACTGGCTGACCGCGTCCCTGGCGTGCTTGCGGAACTGCTCGTCGGAAATCGCCGCCGCGGCCGGGGCCGAGCCGATGATGCGGAAGCCCTTGGGCAGCAGGCCGGCCACGAACAGGTGGAACAGTCCTGGCAGCAGCTTGCGTTTGGCCAGGTCGCCGGTGGCGCCGAACAGCACGATGACGTGATTGTCAGGCCGTGGCTGACCGTTGGCCCGGTTCATACCTTCTTCTCCGCGTGGCCGCCGAATTCCGACCGCATCGCGGACAGGATCTTCCCGGTGAACGCGCCGTTGTCGCGGGATTCGAACCGCTCGTACAGCGACGCCGCGATCACCGAGGCGGGAACCCCCTCGTCCACCGCGGCCAGCACCGTCCACCGGCCCTCGCCGGAGTCGGACACCCGGCCGCTGAAGGTCTCCAGGCCGGGCGACTTGGCGAACGCCGCCGCGGTCAGGTCGACCAGCCAGGAGCTGACCACCGAGCCGCGCCGCCACACCTCGGCGACCTCCCCGACGTCGATCTGGTACTGGTAGGCCTCGGGCACCCGCAACGGCGCCGTTTCCGCGTCGATCTCGTCGGGGTGCAGGCCGGCGTCGGCATGCTTGATGATCGACAGGCCCTCGGCGATCGCGGCCATCATGCCGTACTCCACGCCGTTGTGCACCATCTTGACGAAGTGCCCGGCGCCTGGCGGACCGCAGTGCAGGTAGCCCTGCTCGGCGGTGCCGCTCTTGGTCCGGCCCGGCGTGGGCTCGGCGCTGCCGCTGCCCGGCGCGATGGTCTTGAATATCGGATCGAGCCGGCGCACCGGCTCGTCCTCGCCGCCGATCATCAAGCAGTAACCGCGGTCGAGACCCCAGACACCGCCGCTGGTGCCGCAGTCCACGAAGTAAATGCCGTTCGTTTTAAGAGCCTTTGATCTTGTCAAGTCGTCGCGGTAATACGAGTTCCCGCCGTCAATGACGGTGTCCTCCGCATCAAGGATCGGGACGAGCTGGTCCAGTGTGGGCTGCACGATGCCGGCCGGCACCATGATCCAGATATTGCGCGGCTTCTCCAGCTTGCTCACGAATTCGGACAGGCTGCCCGAGCCAGCGGCGCCTTCGGCCTCCAGTGCCTTCACCACGTCCGGGTTGACGTCATAGACCACACAGCGGTGGCCGTCCCGCATCAGCCTGCGCACCAGGTTCGCGCCCATCCGGCCGAGCCCGATCATGCCCAGTTGCATCGGCGTATCAGTTGGCATCTGACTATGCCCCCTTCAGAGCACGGTATTTGCGAATCAGTGCGTTCGTCGACGAGTCGTGATCAAGTGCGGGCTCGTCGGTGCTGGTCAGCTGGGGGATGATCCTGGTCGCCAGCACCTTGCCAAGCTCTACCCCCCACTGGTCGAACGAATCAATGTCCCAGATCGCGCCCTGGGTGAACACGCTGTGCTCGTACAGCGCGATCAGCGAGCCGAGCAGCCGTGGCGTGAGGACCTCCGCCAGCATCACGTTCGACGGCCGGTTGCCCTCCATCACCCGGTGCGGCACGACGCGCTCCGGGGTTCCCTCGGCGCGGACCTCCTCCTCGGTTTTGCCGAACGCCAGCGCCTGGGCCTGCGCGAACACGTTGGAGGACAGGATGTCGTGGTGGTCACGGATGGGATTGAGCGTCTTGCCGAAGCCGATCAGGTCGACCGGGATCAGCGTGGTGCCCTGATGGATCAGCTGGTAGAAGCTGTGCTGTCCGTTGGTGCCCGGCTCGCCCCAGAAGACCGCGCCGGTGTCGTAATCCACATGCTCGCCGCCCACCGTGACGTGCTTGCCGTTGGACTCCATGGTGAGCTGCTGCAAGTAGGCCGGGAACCGCTTGAGGTACTGCTCGTACGGCATCACGCCATACGTCTGCGCGCCGAAGAAGTCCCGGTACCACAGGGAGAGGAGCCCGTGCAGGACGGGGAGATTGCGCTCCAGCGGGGCGGTGCGGAAGTGTTCGTCCATGTCGTGGAAGCCGGCCAGCATCTCGCCGAACTGCTCCGGCCCGAGCGCCACCATGATGGACAGCCCGATCGCCGAATCCATCGAGTAGCGGCCGCCGACCCAGTCCCAGAACCCGAACATGTTCGCCGTGTCGATGCCGAACTCCGCGACGCGTTCCGCGTTGGTGGAGACGGCCACGAAGTGGCTGGCGACAGCTTCGGAGGAGCCGAGGCCGGCCACGATCCAGTCCCGTGCGGACCTGGCGTTGGTCAGCGTCTCCAGCGTCCCGAATGTCTTGGACGAGATGATGAACAGCGTTTCCGCCGGGTCGAGGTCGCGGGTGGCTTCGGCGAAGTCGGTGGAGTCCACGTTCGACACGAACCGGAACGTCATGTCCCGTGTGGCGTAGTGCCGCAGCGCCTCGTATGCCATCACCGGGCCGAGGTCGGAGCCGCCGATCCCGACGTTGACGACGTTCCTGATCTGCTTGCCGGTGTACCCGCGCCACGCCCCGGACCGGACCCGGCTGGTGAAGTCCGCCATCCTGGCCAGCACCTCGTGCACCTGGCGGACCACGTCGGTGCCATCAACCGTGAGGCTCGCGCTGGCCGGCATGCGCAGCGCGACGTGCAGCACGGCCCGGTCCTCGGAAACGTTGATGTGCTCGCCGCGGAACATGGCGTCTCGTCTGTCCGGCACACCCGCCTGCGTCGCGAGTTCGACGAGCAGCCGCATGGTCTCGTCGGTGACCCGGTTCTTGGAATAGTCTAGGTAGATCCCGCAGGCCTCAGCGGTCAGCCGCTCGCCGCGTCCCGGGTCGCTGGCGAAGAGATCGCGCAGATGCGTCCCCGCGATCTCGGCGTGATGCTGCGTGAGCGACTGCCAGGACTTGAGCTGCCGCAGCCTCGGCCCCGTCATGGCTTCTCCTCCCGGTATGTGATTCCTCCGCACAACCTACTAGGGCGAGTCCCCAGGGGGTCCGGGGGGATGGCTTCCCCCCCAGATGCCGCGGGACGGCTCCCCCCTAAGCTTGAGAACTCGATTCTGACGGCACCGATGGTGCCATCGGCACGCTCGAATCGTACAAATTGCCTTGGAGGGCGGCACCGATGGCCCCATCGGTGTTCTCGCGGCTGTTAGGCAGAACGCAGCCAGGTGGCGAGCTGAACGCGGGAGGAGACGCCGAGCTTGGCGAAGATGTGCTCGATATGCGCGTCGACGGTGCGTTTGGAGATGACCAGCCGGTGGGCGATCTCCCGGTTCGATAGTCCGTCGGCGACCAGCGTCGCGATCTCGTGCTCCCGGCCGGTGAGGGGCCCGGACGTGGCCTCCCGCGCCGAGGCGGCCGACGCCGGGGCGAACTCGTCGGCGTCGGCGACGGCGAACGCGACGATCGCGTCCGGCGGTGCCAGCCCGCCGCGGCGCAGCAGCGTGTCCCATCGCTCGGGGCCGAGCGCGTCACGCGTCGTGGCGGCGGCTTGCTGATGGAATCCTTCGAGGAACGGATTGCCGCTCACCCGGCGGCCGGTCCGCTGCCACAGCGCGTCGGCCGCGCCGAGCAGGACGGCGGCCCGTTCATAGCGCCGCTCGCGCACCGCCAGCCACGACAGCACCTCCAGGCAGTGTGCGGCACCCATCATGTCGCCGAGCTCCACCTTCATTCCCAGCGCGGTGTGCTCGGCGTCGGCACTCTGCGCGTACTTGCCCTGCTGGAACAGGGCGAGCCCGAGCGTGTAGTGCATATAGCTCGTTTCCCAGACCTCGCCGTCTGGCGCGGCGCAGCTGCGGGCCAGCCCGTCCGCGCACCAGGCGACCGCCAGGTCGGGCTCGCCGGCCACCGCGTGCATCTGCGCCATCTGCGCGTCCAGGCAGTGCAGTCCGACCGTGTCGCCCAGCGTCGCCAGACGTTCGGCGGCGATGGCGCCGGCCTGCGCCGCCTCAGCCAGCCGGCCGCTTGCGGCCAGGGCCAGGTGCAGATACAGATAGCCGCGGGCGGCGACCAGCGGCTCGCCGAGCTGCTCGGCGATCGCGATGCCCTCCCGGCCGTCGGCCTCGGCCCCGGTGACCAGGTAGCACCGGACGACCAGCAGCCTCGCCCGCGCCACGCACGGGTCCGGGAAGCGCTCCAGCAGTTTGGTGAGCCAGTAACGGCCCTCCCGCGGCAGGCCGGCGATATGCCAGTAGGCGAACAGATCGGTGGTCAGGCGAGCCGCCGCCACGTCGCGGTACAGGTCGAGCGCCGTCTCGATCGCGGCCCGGATGTCGGCGTGCTCCCGGCGCAGCGCCCGGTATCTGGAAAGCTGCGCGACGGTGAAATTCTCCGCGAAGTGCTCCGCCAGGGTGAGGTACCGGTCCACGTAGCGTTCCCGGGTATGGTCCGCGGTCAGCTTTTCCGCGCCGAATTCACGCATGGAGTCCAGCAACCGGTACCGGTTACACCCGTTCTCGGCTTGCTCGGCGCACAGCACGACCGACTTGTCCACCAGGCCGATGAGCGTGGGCACCACGTTCTCGCGTGGCAGACCAGGCCCGGAGCAGACATCCTCGGCCGCGGCGATGTCGAACGAGCCCGCGAACACCGACAGCCGCGCCCAGAGCAGCTGCTCTTCCGGCGTGCACAGGTCATAGCTCCACTGGGTGGCCGCGTGCAGCGTCTGGTGGTGCGGCAGCGTGGCCCGCCGGCCGCCGGTGAGCAACCGGAACCTGTCCTCCAGCCGGGTATAGAGCTGCTCGAGCGTCAGGGCACGGAGCCGGACGGTAGCGAGCTCCAGCGCGAGCGGTACCCCGTCCAGCCGGCGGCACAGCGCCACCACCGAGGCCCGGTTCGCCTCGTTCACCGCGAACCCGGGCACCACGGTGGCCGCCCGCTGGGCGAACAACTCCGCGGCCTCGGCATCCGGCAGCGGCAAGACCGCGAAGGCGTGCTCTCCCGGCACGTCGAGCGGCTGCCGGCTGGTGGCCAGCACGGTGACCTCGGTGGTGGCGCGCAGCAGTACGTCGGCGAACATGGCGCACGCGTCGACCAGGTGCTCGCAGGTGTCCAGGATCAGCAGCAGCTGGCGGTCGCGCAGGTAATCGGTTATCGCGTCCAGCCGGTTCCGCGCTCCCGCCTCGTTCAGGCCAAGGCTGTTCGCGACCGTGTTGGGCAGCAGTTCGGCGTCGCGCAGGTCGGACAGTTCCACCAGGCACACGCCGTCGGCGAACTCCGCCTCGGCTCTGGCCGCGGCGCGCAGCGCCACCCGGGTCTTACCTACGCCGCCCGGACCGATGACCGTGACCAGGCGGGCGCTCGACAGCAGACCGGCCAGCTCGTCCAGCTCACGCTGACGGCCGACAAATCCGGTGACCTCAATCGGCAGCCCTTGACGGCGCCGCACTAAACCGAGTGTCATGACGACCTCACCGGTTGTCTGGGGGCAGGATCAACGTACCATGTGGCGTGCGCCGTGCAATCCCATCCCAGGCAATGGCGTGAGCGGTGTTTCCCTCCGCGCCAAGGCTCCTTGCTCTCCGCGCCAAGGCCTCGCTGCGCTCGGCCGGCTTGGGGCCACGGCGGGAATTGCCGCCCCTGCGGGACGGCAACCGCCGCGGCGCTCGCTCCCGCTCGCATGCGCCTGGCGATAGCATGACCGCCGTGGGCGATGACAAGCTTTACCACCAGTACGAAGCGATCAACCTGCACCGTAGGGGTCCCGCGGCGACGATCGAGCTGAACCGGCCCGACCGGATGAACGCGTGGAGCGACCGCCTCTCCCTCGACCTGCTCACCGCCATCGGTGAGGTCGCCGGCGATCCGCAGGTGCGCGCCGTGCTGATCACCGGTGCGGGCCGGGCCTTCTCCTCCGGCGCGGACCTCAAGGAAGGGGCCTCACGGGCCGGCGATGGAAAGTTCGATCCGTACCAGGTCCTGACCGAGCGCTATCACCCGATCATCACCGGGATCCGGTTCATGCCCAAGCCGGTCGTGGCCGCCGTCAACGGCGCCGCCGCGGGGATCGGCGCGTCCCTGGCACTCGCCTGCGACCTGGTTGTGGCCGCCGAGTCCGCCTATTTCTCGCTCGCGTTCGTCAACATCGGGCTGGTGCCGGACGGCGGATCCTCGCTGCTGGTGCCGTCCCGGATCGGCTTCGCCCGGGCCGCCGAGCTGGCCATGCTCGGTGAACGGCTGCCCGCCCGCGACGCGCTCGACTGGGGCCTGATCAACCGGGTGTGGCCGGATGAGGAGTTCACCGCGAACGCCGACGCCCTGCTCGGCCGGCTCGCCGCCGGGCCCACCAGGTCCTATGCCGGAACGAAACGCCAGCTCAACCGCTGGCTGTACACGCAGATGGAAGAACAGCTCGAGTTCGAGGCCGGCATCCAGCGCGAGATGGCCGGATCGGCCGACTTCGCTGAAGGCCTTGCCTCCTTCACCGAAAAGCGCTCGCCCCATTTCACCGGCGCCTGACCTAGAACGGGCCTACCGGGACGAGGCCCGCAGGATCCGCGCGTCGCTGGCCGCGCGGCTCGGCGACGTCGGGCTGGCCGAGGACGCGGTGCAGGACGCGTTCGTCGAGGCCCTCGAGCACTGGCAGGGCCACGTCCCGGCCAACCCCGGGGGCTGGCTGGCCACCACGGCCCGCCGTAAGGCTATCGACCGGCTCAGGCGCGCCCGGGTTGGCGAGGAAAAGCTGTCCCTTCTCGCCGTTACGCCGGAACAACCAGATGAAACGAACGACGATGAGTTGCTCGGCATGATATTCGCGTGTTGCCATCCGGCACTGTCCCGGGACTCCCAGATAGCGCTCACGCTGCGCGCGGTCTGCGGCCTGACCACGGCGGAAATCGCGGCGGCCTTCCTGACCAGCGAGACCGCCATGACGCAGCGCCTGCTGCGGGCCCGTAAGGCCGCCACGGGTCAGGTGCGTGTGCCCGATCCGGACGACCTGGCCGGCCGGCTCGCCGAGGTGCTGGCCGTTGTCTACCTGGTGTTCAACGAGGGTTACCTGGCCAGCGCCGGCCGCGAGCCGGCCCGGCGGGACCTGGCCGCGCAGGCGGTGTCGCTGACCCGCCTGCTGCATGACCTCATGCCCAGGGAGCCAGAGGTGCTCGGCCTGCTCGCCCTGCTCCTCCTGCACGAATCCCGGGCCGCGACCCGCTTCGATGGCTGGGGCCGGCTGATCAGGCTGGCCGACCAGGACCGCGCACGCTGGGACCAGCGGCTCATCGCGGAGGCGATGCGCACGCTCGGCGCGGCGTTCATGTTCCGGCGACCGGGACCGTACCAGGTCCAGGCCGCCATCGCGGCGCTGCACGCCGAGGCGCCCTCCTACCCGGAAACCGACTGGCGGCAGATCCGCCTGCTGTATGACGAACTACAGGTCATGACGCCCTCGCCGGTGGTGCTGCTCAACCGGGCCGTCGCCACACGGTACGTGCTCGGTCCCGAGGCCGCGCTCGCCGAGATCGAGCCGCTCGCCGCCGCGCTGGACGGTTATCGCCTGTTCCACGCGCTCCGGTCTGGCCTGCTGACCTGCCTGGGCCGGGAGGCGGACGCGGCCGCCGCCAGCGAGCGAGCGCTCGCGCTGGCCAGTAACCCAGCCGAACGCGAGCTGCTCGCCCGCGGAATTTCGTTTTTATCCGGGGGGAGCCGTCCCCCCGGACCCCCCTGGCTACATCGGGACTATGGGGCGGACCTCGATCGTGATCCAGCCTCGGTCCACGCCGGGCCAGGTCTTCGCGATCTCGACCGCCTCGTCGATCGTGTCGGTCTCCAGGACCGAGTAGCCGCCGAGGGCTTCCTTCGTCTCCATGAACGGCCCGTCGGTCACGCCGGTGGCGCGGATCGTCTTGGCCGTGGCGGGCGGCTGAAGCTGCTGGCCACCGTCCGGCATCTTCGGCGTCGCGCCCCACTTCTCGTACCAGGCGAAGACCTCGGTGTACCAGGCCTGCTTCTCCTCCTCGGACTTGGCCAGGCCCTCGGGCGTGTCCGCGATCAGGATGACATATTTCATGGTGATCTCCTTTGCTGGCGTCGTTCTGTCAGCTCCACGAACGGGGCGACGCCGCTTCCGACATCGGCCCCCTAATTTCTTCCGGCGGTCAGCCGGGCCTCCACGGTGAGCACCGCCTCATAGCGTCGCTGCACGTCGGCCCGGTCGGCGGCCTCGGGCACCGACCGCTCGCAGGCCCGGTCGATCATCGCGGCCTGCTCCAGCACCACCCGGCGCTGCCCGTCGTTCGTGGTCTCGGCCATGATCCGCGCCAGCGCCTCGAGCGACCGGATCATCACGGCCGGCATGCCCAGGCTGACCTGCCGGATCTTCTCGAACGCCCGCTGTACCAGCCGGTCGAAGGCCGGCTCGGCCGCGATGACCCGGATATATCCATGGCTGTCGCGGTGCACGCGCGCGGGGTGCCACTGCGTGGTGATCTTGCACAGGTTCTCGCCCAGCCAGTCGATGCAGGTCATCGCCGTGAACGGGTCATTGACGGCGGGGGAGAGCGCCCGGACCGCTATCTCGCTGAGCTGGTCGACGCCGAACGACACGTCCTGGGTGAGGGTCCGGTGCGGCCCGACGATGTGGGCGCGGCCCAGCGCCTGGCGGACCAGCGGAGCGGCCTCGGGCGGCCAGACGGTCGCGAACCGGTGGCCGCGCACCAGGAAGTGGCCGGGCCGGTGTTCCAGGCTGATCACGGCGTCGGCCCGGGCGGCCAGCTTGACCAGGTTCTGGTGCTTGATGAACTGCAGGTAGCCGCTGGCCGGGGCGAGCAGCACACTGCCTTCGGTCTCGGCCCGGGTGAGCAACTCCACCGCGGACGGGCCGCGGTCGCGGTCGGATGCCGGTTCCCGCGTGCCGCCCTGCACCTCGATCGCCTCGGTCAGGTCGGCCGCTATGCTCGCGATCACCTGCGGCAGCTGGATGGAGACGGCGGTGTGGTGAATGAAGTAGATGAGCACGGCCAGGTCCGCGACCATCAGCCCGAGGGTGATCGTCACCCCGATGTGCGGCACGAAGTCGCCGTGCGATCCGGGTCCGATAGAGACCAGCACCAGCACGGAGTACACGAACGTCGCCACGAACGTGCCGAGTGTGAGCTGGGTGCCTCGGTCACGGATGAAGTTCCGCAGCATCCGGGGCCCGAACTGCGTCGACGCCAGCGTCAGCGTGACCAGGATGATGGAGAACACGACGCCCACGACGGTGATGACGGCGGCCGCGATCGCGGTCAGGATCTGCCGGGCCGCGTCCGCGGTACCGCTGATCACCCATGACGGAACGGTCAGCTCGCCCCGGTAGGCCGTGCGGTCGAGCGCGGTGGTCAACGCGAACAGCCCGATCGCCGCGATCACCTCGACGGCGGGCACGAACCACAGATTGGTTCGCAGCTCCTCCCGCCGCCAATGCGAGGCTAGCGCCGATGACCACATATGCCGAGCTTAGAGGGGCAGGCCAGCCTCCAGCAGCGCGAGGGCAGCGTCGACTTGGTCAAATGACTCGTCGATCGTGCGCCAGCTCTGTTCTGCCCAGGTTTCCCACGGCACGGTGATCGCCATGATCACGCCCATCACCGCGCCGGCCATCGCGCGGACCGCGAGGTCGTCGGCGGGCCGTCCCGCCCGCTTGGCCACGGCCACCACGAAGGTGTTGATGGTGCGGGCGAACTCATCGATAGCCCGGGCTCGCACCTCGGGCACGGTGAAGGTCAGCGAGGTCGTCTCCCGGAGCATGGCCAGGTCGGCCCCGGTATAGGAAGCCAGAGCCTCACGGATCGCCGCCCGCATAGCAGCGATGGGGCTCAGCTCCGGCGGCTGCCGCTCCAGCGCTTCGAACATGCGGGTGTCCATGTCGTCCTGGAGGATCACATCTTCCTTGGTGGGGAAGTAGCGGAAGAACGTGCTGGGCGACACCTCGGCCGCCGCCGCGATCTGTTCCACCGTGGTGGCCTGATACCCCTGCTCCCGGAACAGCCGGAGCGCGTGCTCCCGGATGGAAGCACGCGTCCTGGCCTTTTTCCGCTCGCGCAGGCTCTGCTGCACTTCAGTCACACTCTGTCTATCCGTCACGAGGGCAATCCTGCCCTTTCCGCCGCGCTTTCACCGGCAACTACCTCACCGGCGGGCCCGGAGGCCTGCCGGGGAAGGAAGATGAGGGCCAGGATCGCGCTCGCGAGCGCGATGCCTCCGCAGGCCCAGAGCATGACGTCCATTCCGTGGGCGAACGCCGTCCGGACGTTGTCGAGCAGTGCCGTTGAGTGCAATGTCTTCGCTACCTCAACCCCGCCCGCCACGCTGTTCTTCACCGCGGCGGCCAGCGAACCGGGCAGGTCGGCGACCGCCAGGCGAGCGTGGTAGCCGGAGCTGAGCACCGTGCCGAGTATGGCCACCCCGATGGTGGCGCCCACCTGGCGCAACGCCGAGAGCAGTGCGGATCCGGAGCCGGCCCGGTCGGGAGCCAGCGCGCCGAGGGCGGCGTTCATCGCCTGCGGCATCGCGATGCCGAGCCCGAGCCCCGCCAGCGCGACCCAGGTCGCGGCGAACCCGGTGCCGCTGCTGACCGAGGTCGTGGCGCCCAGTCCGAGTGCGATGGCCATGATCAGGAATCCCACCGCGACCAGCAGCTTGGCGCTTACAGCGCCAAAGGGGCGCGGCGTCGCCTGGACCGAGGAGCGAGGGACGAGCGACGAGGGAAGGCGTCGCCTCGAAGCGCCCCGGCGGCGCGAAGCCAACACCGTTCCGCCGATCATGCCGACCACCAGTCCGCCGACCAGCGGCAGCAGCCGCAGCCCGCTGCCCATGGCGTCGAAGCCGAGGACTCCCTGGAAGTACTGCGGTAGCGCGAAGAACAACCCGAACATCGCGAAAGACACCAGCGTTGTCAGCACGGTTCCCCAGGTGAAGCCGCCCGAGCGGAACAGCGCCAGTTCGATGAGCGGCTGGCCAGCCCCGTCATTGCCGGCCGCACGCCGGCGGCGTTCCCAGGCGACGAACACCGCGAGCACGATGAGCCCGGCGACCATGGTGACGATCGCGGAGGTGTCACCCCAGCCGTTCTGTCCGGCCTTGATGAATCCGTAGGTGACGCCGGTCAGCCCTGCGCTGGACAGAACCACGCCGATACCGTCGATCCCGGGGCGCCGGCCGCTGCGCGATTCCGGCAGCAGGAAAATGACGGCGATGAGGGCGAGCGCGACGATCGGCACGTTGATCAGGAACACCGAACCCCACCAGAAGTGGTCCAGCAGGTAACCGCCGACCACCGGGCCGATCGGGAAGCTGAGGTACGTGGCGGATGCCATGAGGGCGATCGCCTTCTGCCGCTCCTCGGGGGCGAACATGACCGGGATCACGGACAGCGACATGGGGAAGATCGCCGCGGCGCCCACCCCCAGTATCGCGCGGGCCGCGATGAGCTCTCCGGTGTTCGCCGCGTAGGAGCAGAGCACGGAGCTGATGCCGAACAGCGCGAGCGCGATCAGCAGGATCCGCTTGCGGCCGTAGCGGTCACCGAGCCGGCCCGCGGGCAGCATCGCCGCGGCCAGCACCAGGCTGTACGCGTCCGCGACCCACTGCAGGTCACCGGTCGACGCGTGCAGCTGCGCGGCGATCGACGGCAGTGCCAGGTTCAGCACGGTCAGGTCGAGCCCGACCACCAGGACGCTGGCCGCCATCGCGACCAGCGCCCACCACCTACGGCTCCCCTCAGCCATGACACCCACACCCTTTCGCCATAGTCTCTCAAATGAGAGTAACTATCAAAAGTATGAAACCCTCATTTGACATTGTCAACCGCGATTTTGCCCGCACCCCCGCACCCCGCGCCCCGCAACCCCGCACCCCGCACCCCCCGCACGCCCCCCGCACTCCCTGCACCCCGCAGCGCACCGCCGCGCCCCGGCTCCACTTCCCCAGGATCGCATCGCGCCAGCGGCATCCACGAGGTCAGATCGCGCCAAACCCCGCCCGGAGCCGCCAGATCCCGCCATCAGCGCCCCCCCCCCCTCCCCCCCCCTCGGCCCCCCCCCCCCCCCAGGGGTACCTTGCGCCCCTCCCCCCCCCCCCACGGGGACGGAGCGCCCAC
>Ga0213881_10000576_pt1 | contig 22307 bp, 18 predicted proteins | sample BarmaccoBMER_R08_FD_160104 | JGI IMG/M metagenome (GOLD analysis project Ga0213881, IMG submission 160104) | Barbacenia macrantha exposed rock microbial communities from rupestrian grasslands, the National Park of Serra do Cipo, Brazil - ER_R08 ... | reverse complement strand
TCCAGTACAATTCGGTCGTGAATGCGGCGGAACGCTCCGGCTGCGGTCAAGAAAAAATCCGGCATAACTCGCTCTGCTTGGCCTCCGGCACTTATTCCGTTTTCCTCTTGAGCTTCGCGCCGCGTTCCACGCAGATGGTGTTTATGACTTTCGTTTCGAAAGCTGTTTTTTTTTCTGAGTCAGTGAACAGTGCGAAGCGACACCTCTCAAGAGCCGTGCTTTACTTAGTCGTGTGTGCAGGTCGCGTTTGAGTCTGCCATAATGGAGCTGCCGTGTTGCTATCCAAATCAAACGATTCGAGAACAGTTTCGCGCCTGAAAGGTAATCGAAATGAGGCGACCTCACAATCGCGCTGCTCGTAAACGCCGCAAAATTTCTATACGGCCTTTCTATACGGCAGGCGCAAAACGCCGCAGTTCAAAGCAAAAGCCAGCGAATGCTCATCGGCAGTTTTCCCTCTGAAAGCAACGGATTGTCAATTAGAGCCAAAGCGGGAAAAAGCGCTTTTTCAAATTACGAATCAGCTGCTCTACCAGCTGAGCTACGTCGGCGTGGCATTCGCAGAATAGCTCGTAATCACCGCTGCGCGAGCCGCTTTGCGCGTGGCAGTTCTGTACTCAGCCTGATTTCGGCAAGCTTGAGTACAATCCGCATCATGACGACCATACTCACGGCTAGGCGGAACCGTAACTGGCGCTGATTCTTACAAATGTTAATGCCATTAAGCACTGGACAAACTTGTTCTTTGTGGCAGACTTATTCACAAGTAGAAAGCGAGTAATGCGCTCGAATGCGCATTCGATTTTTCCCGAAGCGCGCCTGTTCTCCTAGCGGCGCGCGCGGTTGAAATACTCTGCGGGCTCCGAGCGTCTGGAGCCGCATATCGCCGAGGTTTCGACGCTAGAAAATCAACACATGAAAACTATCTCCACGACAGACAGATTCGCGGGTTTCACTGACGCCGGCCACGGGCCCGGACGCCAGTTCCCGTTCATTAACGCACATTTCCACGGCGACATGGCCGGCAACTCGTTTGCCGGGACGCCGGCGTACCGCTCGGAGCTGCGCCGGTTCCGTAAATTGAGCGGTCACTTTCTTGAGAAGGAAACGCCGCGCGATTACGTGCGCGAGATTGCGCTCTTCGGCGTGATCGTCGCGGTGTCAGCGTGGCCCATCGTCTCGATGGTGCACGCGCTGATGCAGATGTTGCGGTAAGTTCGACAAGAGGCGTGCGCGTTCGCTTTGGACGCGCGCGCTTTTCTTTCTTGTCATTCCGAGCGGAGCCGCGGAATCCCATGGAAGCGCCTCAACGTGACGCAGCGGGATCCCTCGACTTCCCTCGGGATGACGGCGCATTTGATTTCCGCTCGGGCAGAAATTCCCGCCGGTATTCCGGCGTACTCTCCGGCGCGAACCCGTGGCGCATAATGTTCTCAGTGACGACGCGCGGCACGACAAAATTGAGCAGGTAATCCGGGCCGCCGGCTTTCGTGCCGCCGCCGCTCATTTTGAAGCCGCCGAATGGATGCCGCCCGACAACGGCTCCGGTGCAAGAACGGTTCACGTACACGTTGCCCGCGACAAGTTCGGCTTTGATCCGCTCGATGTTGGCAGGGCTGCGTGAGAAAAAGCCCGCGGTGAGCGCGTAGTCGGTACCGTTGGCAATGCGGATTGCGTCGTTGAGATCGCGCGCTTTCAGTACACTGAGTACCGGGCCGAAAATCTCGCACTGGCTCAGCGTCATCTCCGGTTTCACATTGGTGAAAATCGTCGGCGGAATGAAGTAGCCTTTCTCTGGAATGTCCTTCGCCTGATACGCCAACGTCGCCTCTTTTTTCCCCGCCTCGATCACTTCCAAGATTCGCTTGTAAGCTTTCTCGTCGATCACCGGGCCGACAGTAGTTCCCGGCTCTTCGGGATTCCCGACGCGCAAACTCGCCGCCGCGGAAAGCAATCGCTGCATCACACGTTCGTAATTTTCCTCGAGTACAATCAAGCGCGAACAGGCCGAACATTTCTGCCCTTGATAACCGAAGGCCGAGTAAATCGTGTCCACGATTGTTTCATCCAGATCGGCGTCGGAATCGACGATCACTGCATTCTTGCCGCCCATTTCGCAGACGACGCGCTTTAATTCGCGCTGACCTTCGCGCGTCCGGCCCGCCGATTCCCAAATGCGCAAGCCGACTTCGCGCGAGCCGGTGAATGCGATCATCTCCACATCAGGATGATCCACCAGGTACTGACCGACGACCGAGCCACGGCCCGGCAGGAATTGCAGCACGCCCTTTGGCAGGCCCGCTTCTTCGAACACTTCCATTAAGAGCGCGCCGAGTACGGCCGATGGTTCAGCCGGTTTCATGAGTACCGTGTTGCCGGTAACCAGCGCGGCCGTGACCATTCCGCACAAAATCGCGATCGGGAAATTCCACGGCGCGATGACGAGCGCCACGCCCCGAGGCCAGTAGTGCTGATAACTCTCTTCCCCGAGCACGTGCTGCGTCAGCCGCGGACGCCCGATAAGCCGCATTTGTTGCGCGTAGAAAAAGCAGAAATCCATCGCTTCGCGGATGTCGCCGTCGGCTTCCGCCCAGGCTTTGCCGACCTCGAGAACTTCCCAAGCAGAAAGCTCGAAACGCCGCCGGTCGAGGATTGCCGCCACGCGCTCGAGAAGCTGGCAGCGTTCTTCAAATGGCGTGCGACTCCACGTTTCGAACGCGCGCCGTGCTGCTTTCACAGCGCGCTCGGCTTCAGGAATCCCTGCTTCCGCCACCATCCCGACGATCTCGTCCGGATTACTGGGATTAAGGGAAGCGATGTACTTTTCGGGCCAGACTTTCTCGCCATCAATTGTCAGCGGATAATTTCGACCAAGCCGTCCGCGAGCATCGCGAAGAGCCGCGCGCATTTTTTCCTGTGCTTCCCCGTCGACGAAATTGACCAGTGGCGCATTTTCGTAGGTGTCGCCCGGTGGACTTTCGCGGTTGTAGGGGCGCGTGTCCTCACCCGCAGACAGACGTAGGTCCGCGTCGCCATTGCGGGGGAGGACACCCGCCTCTACAGCGCCGCTCTGGCCGGTGGAAAGAGTTGTTTCGTTGATCAGCTCCCGCGGGTCACGCAACAGCTCCGCTTCGGCTGTTCCCTCGGAAAATTTCGCCCGCAGGAAACCTTCATTCGACGTGTTCTCGAGCAGACGCCTGACGAGGTAAGACATGCCGGGCAGCAATTCGCCGACCGGCGAGTATTCGCGCACTCGGTAGCCAAGCTCGACCAGCGCGCGCTTGATCGGGCCGGCCATACCGTAAAGCAGTTGAAACTCGAACCGGCTTCTGTCGATGCCGAGTTCGTCCGCGACTGCTTGCGCGTGCGCAATCGAGCGCACGTTGTGCGAACCGAACGCGCTGGTGACGATCGCCTCGTTCTCGAGCAAAATGCGGGTGAGCTTCTCGTAATTCGCATCACTCTCCGGCTTTTGCAGCCAGACCGGAATTTCCCAGCCGTTCTGCTTTGATTTGATCCGCTCGTAGTCCCAGTACGCGCCTTTGACCAGCCGCACGGTGAAACGCGTCCCGCGCTTGCGTCCCCAGTCGATCAGGTCGTGCAGATCTTTCTCGGCATCGCGCAAGTACGCCTGAATCACGATCCCTGCATGGGGCCATCCTCCAAACTCGGGCTCGGTAAACAGCGTCTTGAAAAGCTCGAGCGTGGCATTTTTGTGCGCGTAACTTTCCATATCGAAGTTGATGAACGCACCGAGTTCTTTCGCGCGCCGCAAAATCGGGCGCAGCTTCGGCGCCAGATGCGCGATCGCGTCCGCCGGATCGGCCGGGTTCATCTGCGAATAGAGCGCGGAAATTTTCACGGAAACATTCGTGACCGGGAACAGCTCCGCGTTTCGGCCAAGTGGATCGGTCCAGCCACGCGTTTCGCGGGCGAGATGCTCCAGCAACTCGAGTACGCGCGCGCCGTACTCATCTGCTTCCTCCTCGCTGACCACCGCTTCGCCGAGCAGATCCACGGTGAACCCGATCTTCTGCTTGCGTTTTTTCCGCAGCGTTTTCATCACGTCCTGCGGGTCTTTGCCGGCGATGAATTGGCGCGCCATGCCTGAGACATTCCAGCGCATGAAAGGTCCGGCGAGCCACGGCGCCAAATGCGACAGGCGAATCGCCGGTCTGAGTACCGGCGCGAAACCGTTCTGCACCGTACTCAGGTACTCATCAAAGTGCTGCACGATGTCTTTCGGCCGGTGAATCGTCGCGAGCACATCGACGAAGCGGAACATCTGTACTTTGAAATGCTCGTCGCGCATGGAGAGCTCCATCATGCGCTGGTAAAACCCGGCTTTACTGAAGATCGATTCCGGATGGCGATCGACCAGCGCGAAAATGCGCGTGCCGCGACGTTCGGTTTCCGCCTGCAGGAGACTCATGCACGAGAATCTAGACGGCGGGTTTGCCTTGGTAAAGGTGTAGTGGCGGCTGTCCGGGTGTAGTGGCGGCTTGTCCTCAGCCGCAGATAGAACGCGACCGTTTTGAAAGTTGCGAGTGGGGACACCCGCCGCTACAGCCGTTTGCGATTCCATCGCAAGGAGGAGACAACATGAGAATCAGCGACAAAATCAAAGAAGCCGGCGCCATGGGTTACATTTTGCTTTGGCTTCTGGGGATACCAATCCCGGTACTCTTGATCATTTTCCTGCTGCGCGGCTGCACGTAAGCTTTGGGCGTGACGCCCAGTTCCGCTTTCGCCAGCGACAACACTGCCGGCATTTGCCCGGAAGCGTTCGCTGCCATGGAAGCGGCGAACGGCGGAAGCGCGGCGTCGTACGGCGATGACGAATGGACTGCGCACCTGTGCGATCGAGTACGCGAGCTGTTCGAGATCGATTGCGAAGTGTTCCTCGTCTTTAACGGCACTGCGGCGAATGCGCTCGCGTTGGCGCAACTCTGCCGGCCGTTCCACAGCGTCATCTGTCATGAGTACGCGCACATCGAGAACGATGAATGTGGCGCGGTAGAATTCTTCTCTGGCGGCTCCAAGCTGATCCCGACGCGCGGCACAAATGGCAAGCTGGAGTTGGCGGAAATGGAAGGGGCGCTGGCGCGTCAGCATGAGCTGCACTCGCACAAGCCGCGGGTCATCAGCATCACGCAGGCGACCGAGCTCGGCACAGTGTACGCGCGCGAGGAAATCGAGACGATTGCTGATTTCGCCCACAGCCGGGCCATGCTGCTGCACACGGACGGCGCGCGTTTCGCCAACGCCGTAGCGAGCCTCGGTTGCAGGCCAAAGGAAATCTCCTGGCAGGCCGGCGTGGATGTACTTTGCTTCGGTGGCACGAAGAATGGACTTGCGGCCGGTGAGCTCGTCGTGTTTTTCGATAAGCAACTCGGGCGTGAGTTTGAGTACCGCGCCAAACAGGCAGGGCAGCTCGCTTCAAAGATGCGCGTCGTCGCGGCGCCGTGGCTCGCATTATTAACGGACGAGGTGTGGCTCAGGAACGCCGAACACGCTAATGCCGCCGCGAAGCGTTTGGCCGAAATGGTACGCCGCTGTGATGTGGAAATCGTGCTGCCGGTGCAAACGAACGCAGTGTTTGCGCGATTGAGCTCCGGGACGGTCTCGCGTTTGCAGGCGCAGCTTTACAAGTTCATCGAACCGGACATTTACCGGCTGATGTGCTCCTGGGCCACAACGGGCGAGGAGTTGGCCGAGCTGGCGGGCAACTTTGAGGCCGCTCGACCTTGCGCCGGAGCAGCAGCATGGTTATAAAGCGCTGGTGATTCGCATCGCCGCCTTCCTCCTGGTCGCAGCCGCATTGCTCAGCGGTTGCCGCTCGCATCGTTATCAGCAGGAGCAGGAGCAAAGCGGCGTTTACGAAGGTCGGCCCGTGGAAGTCTTGCCGCCGGATACTGGTGTTCCTCCGCCGCCGCCGGCCAGCAGCACGGTCGTGCGCGAGCAGGAACGGCCCTTAGTACCCCCAGTGCAACGCCAGACGCAAGCGCAAACGCAAACCCAGACACAAACCCAAGCGACAACCAGCGCCACGCCTCGAGTCACGCCGCGTTCAGTCGCCGCCAGTACTGCGGCGCCGCAGTTTCCGGTCGCCAAGCCGGTGCCGGGTAAACCGGGATTCGTTTACAGCCCGTTTGAATCCAACGGTACTATGATTGACGTCACTGGCTACACGTCAGGCACCAAGGTCAAAGATCCGGGAACGAACAAAATTTTCATCGTGCCCTGACGCGGGAATCGTCGCGGCGCCCGGTCTGAGACAGTTTCCACCGCGCGGCAACGCGTGCCCCGGAATGTGCTCCGCCGGCTTTGTTATGCGCCCCTGAGCTGTACTTTTTTGTCTTTTGTCGCTGCGGTTCTTCGGCGCTCAATCGCGAGCATTCCTCGGAGTGAGTACACGCGTCATTTCAAGATCGTACAACGCGAACCGCGCCGCGCTGCTGAGCCGATGGCGCAATTTGGTGAATCACATTCCGGGCGCGCCAGCGTTGAACGTCTCGACGCATCGAAGCTGAGCTCGTACTCGTAAACTTCTACTCCTACTCCCTATTCCTACTCGCTGCTCGTACTCCCGGCCTTACTCCCGGTCGTCAGAGCACAGCTTGGAAGCGGCGCATTGACCCTTTGAGTACCACCCGACGGTCGGCAAGGTGACCTATTGCGGGCCCGAATTCATCCGCGCTCGAAACACCTGCGCATGGGAAATGCTTTATGGTAAGTATGGCTTTTCTGCCCAGTTCCGCCCGTCAGCTCCTCAGGTCGTTCCTCCCCCGTCCGAGATTCTTTCTGCCCCTGTTTCTCCTCACCACTGCGGCATCGTTCATGCCCCGATCCTCCCACGCCTATGCGCTCGAAGGCGTTCACTGGCCCGCAGGCAGCGTGGTGAATTTCCAAATGGGCCTCGGCTCTGCCGGTCGGACACTGATCGACGGTAATACATCGTGGGACGCCGCCGCCACGCCTGGCCCGAGCGCATGGGACAATGTCGTGGCGAACCTAAAATTCAATGCCGTTCCCGGCGCCAACGTGCCCGTCGCTTCCGGCGATGGCGTCAACTCCGTCGCGTTCTCCAGTACCGTGTTCGGCCAGGCTTTCGGGTCGATGACACTGGCGGTGACATATTACATCTCATCTGGCTCGAACATCATCGAGGCGGACATTCTCTTTAATAATCATCAAAGCTTCGATTCGTATCGCGGGCCGCTTCGCTATGGCGCGAACGGCTACGCGATCGGAGACATCCGCCGTGTCTTCATTCATGAGCTTGGTCATGCACTCGGCCTGGCGCACCCGGACCAAAACGGGCAACACGTGGACGCGATCATGAACTCGGTGACGAGCGACCGTGAAACGCTGTCGAGCGATGACACAGCGGGCGCGCAATCTCTGTATGGCAGCGCTCCGGCTCCGGCGCCCACGCCGACGCCCACTCCCGCCGCCACGCCCTCGGCCGCGCGATTCACAAACATCTCCACGAGGCTCCGCGTCGGCACCGGAAATAACGTCATGATCGGTGGATTCACCATCAGCGGCTCGCAACCGAAGACAGTGTTGGTGCGCGCACTCGGGCCGACCCTTGGCAGCTACGGCGTCAATGGCGTGCTGGCTGATCCCGCCGTTGAGTTGCACGATTCGACCGGCGCCGTCATCGCCAGCAACGACGATTGGCAAAGCGGCGGGCAAGCGGCGCAGATCAGCGCGAGTGGTTACGCGCCGGCGAACGCGAAGGAAGCGGCATTGATCGCGACACTTGCGCCTGGCGCGTACACGGCGGTCGTCCACGGTTTTGGCAATACCACCGGCGTGGCGTTGATCGAAGTTTACCAGCTTGATTCCAGTACGAGCAAACTATCGAACGTCTCCACTCGCGGCTCTGTCGGTACGGGCGACAACGTCCTTATCGGCGGGATCATCGTCAGCGGCACAACGGCGAAAAACGTCATCGTTCGCGCCATCGGGCCCACGCTTGCCGCGCCGCCGTTTTCGATGACCGGCACTCTTGCCAACCCGACGATCGAACTGCACAACGCCTCTGGAGCGTTGCTCTTCAGCAATGCGGGCTGGACGAGCAGTACTCAGGCGGGAGCGATCGCGGCCAGCGGCTACGCGCCGCAAAATGCCGCGGAAGTAGCCATTATGGCTACTCTTTCAGCCGGGAGCTACACTGCCATCGTCCGCGGCGCGAACGAGACCAGCGGAATAGCATTGATGGACGCCTACGACCTGGGCCCATAACTTGCGACTGCGACAAGTTTAAGCGGTTTAACAATTAAACGTAAAATCCAAAATCGACTTTGCCAATGAAACGAACATCTCTCCTGCTAGCTGTCGCCGGCGCATTCGCTGGTACTTTGCTGGCTACAACCGTCATTCCGCCTTCCTTCGACGAGCTGGTCAGCCGCGCGCAAATGATATTCCAAGGCACGGTGACAAACGTCAGCTCGCAATGGACGGGCGAAGGCGCGCAGCGTCACATCGTCAGCTATGTGACGCTGAACGTGGACGACACTTACAAGGGCGACCCTGGCAAGCAGATCACATTGCGCATGCTCGGCGGCACCGTCGGCGACGAGACCATGGAAGTAAGCGATGCGCCCAAGTTCAAACCGGGCGATCGCGATGTCCTGTTCGTGGAGAACAACGGGAGCCAATTCATTCCACTCGTTGGGATCATGCACGGGCGCTACCGCATCGAGAAAGATCAGGCAGGGCGCGACGTCATCATGACGAACAGCGGCGCACCTCTTGGTTCGGTAACGCAGGTAGGGAAAGCAGAGGGGAGTCAGGCTCAAAGCATCCAGGCGCAGCAGCCGATGACGCTTCAGCAGTTCAAGCAGGCGATCCAGGCGAAAGCGCACACCGCTGCGCCGTAAGTACGGCGAAAGCGTTCGTTTGCTCGATCCCACGGCGCATTGCCTCAGCGCCGGCCAGATGGTAAATATTGGGATGAACGCGCTCAGGCGTGTACTGGCGTTCGCGATTTGCGCTTTCGCTGTTTCCGCGCACGGCCAGATGTACGAAGGCCAGCGGCTGGTTACGGCCGAAGCCGTCGCGAATGTCAGCGCGATCGTGCCCGGCGAACCGTTCCTTGCCGGCGTCCTTCTCAAGATGGCGCCCGGCTGGCATACGTACTGGAAGTACCCAGGCGACGCCGGTATTCCCACGGACATCAAATGGCAATTACCGCCCGGCTGGCAAGCGGGCGAAATCCAATGGCCCATGCCGCTGAAGCTGAACGAACCGGGCGACATCCAAATCTATGGCTATCACGATGACGTCCTGCTCATTCAGCAACTCACGCCGCCGAAAAACTTAGCCGGTCAAACCGTTAAGCTCTCCGCGAAAGTAAGCTGGCTCGTCTGCGAAAAAATCTGCATTCCTGGCGACGGCACAGTGGAAATGACGCTCCCGGTCGCGCCGGCAAACTCTCCAGCGAACGCCGAGCTATTCGCCCGTTTCCAGAAACAGTTGCCGCAATCGCGCGATCTCTCGGCGAGCTGGTCTCGCGAAAAGGGCGCGCTGCTATTGAAGGCAAAAAGCGCCGAACTGGCCAAACTCGAGCCGGTCGATTTCTTCCCCTCGCCGGCCGAGAACGTCGCCGTGGGTCACCCGCAACTGCAATCGCGCAACGGCGATCAATTTGTCTTTCGCGTTCCGCTGGAAGACGCGAACCGCAACTCGATCCCCGGGCTGATTGTTGCGGGTCAAGGCGAGCACCGCCTCGCGCTGGATGTCTCGGCCGTGCCGCAAGCCGCGACTGCCGACCACGGTTCCTCGCCGTTCGGGCAACTCCTGCGTTTCCTCGTCTTCGGATTCATCGGCGGTTTTATCCTGAACCTGATGCCGTGTGTACTGCCGGTGATCTCGCTCAAGGTTTTTGGCTTTGTTCAGCAAGCCGGCCAAAGTCGCGCCCGGATTTTGCGCAGCGGTGTCGTCTTCGTGGCAGGCATTTTCGTCTGGTTCATGGGCCTGGCGCTCGTACTCGTGCTGCTCAAGTCAGCCGGGCACGAAATCACCTGGGCCTTCCAATTCACGAACGCGTGGTTTGTCCTCGCCATGAGCGCCATCGTGCTGGTGTTCGCGCTGAACCTGTTTGGCGTGTTTGAGATTTCGCTGCCGCAATGGTTGAACCGTACCGCAGTGGCGAGCGGCGAAGCACACGGAGACGCCGGCTCATTTTTCCAGGGCGTGTTTGCCACCGTGCTCGCCACGCCGTGCACCGCGCCATTTCTCGGCACCGCGCTCGGTTTTGCCTTCACCCAGTCGGCCACGGTCATCCTTCTCATGTTCGGCGCCATCGCCGCGGGAATGAGCGCGCCTTACCTGCTCCTCAGCGCACAGCCGGCATGGCTGAAATTTTTGCCCAAGCCGGGACCCTGGATGGTGCGGGTAAAGCAACTCATGGGCTTTTTGCTGATCGCGACGCTGCTTTTCCTGCTGTCCGTACTCGGCGCGCAACGGGGCGTTTCAGCCGTGATCTGGGCGTCTGCCTTCCTCCTTGTACTCAGCATCGCCTGCTGGATGAAAGGCGCCTTCATCACTCCGATGGTCACGTTCGCGCGACGCTCAGTCGTGCTCCTGCTCATGCTCGTACTCGTACTGGGCGGCGGCTGGTACTTTGTTTTTGGAAAGTTCGCCAGCGCGACTCCGGCGGTTGCAGCGGGCGGAGCATCTGCTGGCTGGGAACCATTCACGCCTGAGCGCCTCGCCATCGAGCTTCAGCAGGGCCACGCCGTTTTCATCGATTTCACGGCCGAATGGTGCGTTACCTGCAAATTCAACGAAGCCACCGTACTCGAAACCGACGCGGTTCGCAGCGCATTTTCGCAGCGCCAGATCGTGAAACTCAAAGCCGATTGGACCAATGGCGACGCCGCCATCACGAAAATGTTGAAACAATTTGGCCGGCCAGGTGTCCCACTTTACGTCCTGTATCCGGGAGGCACGGCGCAGCCGTATATCTTTCCGGAACTGCTGACGAAAAACATTGTTCTGCAAAAACTCGAAACCGTAAACCACCCGATCGTGTCTAAGTAATCATGAAACGACTCACCACTCTTGCTCTGCTCTCATTCGCCACCGCCGCTACTCTCTACGCGGCCGGCTCGGCCACCGTAGGTTCAGCCGCGCCCGATTTCAGCCTCAACGATGCCAGCGGCAAAACGCATTCGCTTTCCGAGTACAAAGGTAAGTACGTGGTTTTGGAATGGTTCAATCCGCAATGCCCGTTTGTGAAGAAGCACTACGGCAGCGGCAACATGCAGAAGCTGCAAGGTGACTTCACCAGCAAAGGCGTGGTCTGGCTCACGATCGATTCCAATGCTCCCGGCACCGAGGGCAATCTCTCCCCCGAGCAGGCCCAGAAAGTGATGAAGGACTGGCACACCAAACAAACCGCATTCCTGCTCGATCCGGAGGGTAAAGCGGGCCGGAGCTACAACGCGCACAACACGCCAGACATGGTGGTCATCAATCCCGAGGGTAACATCATTTACGAAGGTGCAATCGACAGCAAAGCGACGCCGAACCCGGATGACATCGCCAGCTCGACCAATTACGTCAAAGTCGCGCTCGACGAATCGATGAGCGGAAAGCCCGTTTCGACCGCCAGCACGCGCCCGTACGGCTGCTCGGTTAAGTACAAATAAGGAGCGGAATTCAGGCTTGGTCGCGTTCGTCGGCGACACGCGAGGCGAACCGCAGCAGCGGTAGCGGAAGCAGGCGCGTCATACCCATTCCCAGCTTCATGACGAGGCCCGGAATGACGATCGGCTTGTTTCGTACTATGGCGCGCAGTGCGGCATGGACCACGTCTTCAACCGGCACATGGGTGAATTCGGGCGCGGACCTTAGCGGGCGCGCCGCCCGCGTGGCAACTTCCTCAAACTCGGTGTGCACCGGTCCCGGACAAAGTGCGGTGATGTGAATGCCGCAGCGGCGCGTCTCGACGCGGATTGCCTGCGAGAAACTGTTCACGTACGCCTTTGTCGCGGCGTAAACCGCGTACCCGGGTAGCGGTAGAAATGCCGCGGTGCTGCTGACGTTCAGGATCGCCCCGAGTTTGCGCGCGAGCATTCCCGGCAGCACGGCACGGGTGAGTACACTGAGTGCAAGAATGTTTACCTGGACTTGTTGATGGAGCCGAGGGTAATCGGCGGTGGCGAAATCTCCGCGGTCGCCCAGTCCAGCATTGTTGATCAGCAGATCAATCGGTTCGGCGGCGAGCGATTGTGCCAAATCGGTCATTTCGCGTTCGTTTGCGAGATCGACGGTACGAACGTCAACGCGCAGAGCAGGATTAATCGTCAGTAATTCCGCCCGCAATTGCTCCAGCCGATTTTGCCGGCGGGCGACGAGCAGAAGGGAGCCCGCACGAGGCGCAAGCTGCCGGGCGAATTCGCGGCCGATCCCAGCAGACGCGCCGGTGATGAGGGCTGAACAGTTATCCAGCCGAAACATGCGTGATTCCGCGTTTGCTGGGAGCAGGGTGCAACAAATCTGATTCGCGCGCCGAGAGCATGCGCCAGTGTCCGCGCGGTAAATCGCCCAGCCGTAAATTGCCGATGCGGGTGCGCACCAGCCGTTTGGCCCGGAAGCCGAAGCACTCGAGCATGCGGCGAATCTGGCGCGTAATTCCCTGCTCGAGCACAATGCGCAATTTTACTGGCGAAATTTGGCGCGCCTGCACGGCGCGCGCCCGTTTGCCATCGAGCATCACGCCACGAACGAGTTGCTCCGGCAGATCGGGCGTCGGTGGGCGGTCGAGAATGACCTCGTACTCTTTTTCTATCTTGAAACGCGGATGCGTCAGACGCTGGGCGAACTCGCCATCATTCGTGAGCAGCAGCAAACCTTCGCTCTGCGCATCCAGCCGGCCGACGTAGTGGAGGCACGAATATTTCGGCGGGAGCAAATGGTAGATCGTGTCTGTGGCGTGCGGGTCGCGGCGCGTGCAAACGAACCCAGGCGGTTTGTTTAGTACGAGGTAAATCTGCCTCTGCTGCTGCACCAGTTTGCCGTCCACTTTGACGTGGTCGGTCGCCGCGGGTTGAAAATGGAAATCGGTGCATGGAGTTCCGTTCACCATTACCCGGCCGGCGGCGATCAGCTCGTCAGCGCCACGCCGCGACGACACACCGGCAGCAGCCAGGAAGCGGTTCAAGCGCATGATTCGTGAATGGTGACGACCGATGAGTGAATGGACAAACCATTCACGATTCACCAGTGCCTGTTCACATTAGACGTCCGGCTTTGTCTTCGGCAGTCCGATCACTTTGCTCGTCTCCTTCCACTGACCGCGTTTCTTCAGGAGATCGACGCGCTCGAAGCGTTTCAGAACGTTCCGTTTCGCGGTGATGGTGCTGGCGCCTCTGAGACTGCGATGCTGCGACATAAGAGCCGAAATCTTAGCGCGGGAAGCGACATTTTTCAAAACGAGGAACGTTCAACCATTCGCACCGTTTTACATCTCGTTTGAGAGTACAACGTAAGTACCAGACGCAGCAACCTGATGGTAAACGTGGAAGTTGCGCTGCAACACCTCGCGCCAATGGCTGGCGCGATCCTGTTCGATGATGAGAAAGACCGTCCGTGACGAACGCCAGCGTTGCAACGCCTCCTCTTCTCCGAGGAACAGCTTGCGTTGTGCGGCCGAGAGCGGAATGCGCGCATCCGGCTGCTGATTCACCATGGCAAACGTGCGCTCGAGATAAAACCCGAGGCTGCTCGCGATGTCCGGCGGCCCTTCAAAAATCACTTCGCCGGTTGAGCCGGCGCGCGCGTTCAGGAACCGCGCGGTCTCAGCGAGGGAAAAGTACGGGGCGACTCGCGCCACGCCGCTGACCATGCAAAAACCGACGACAATCATGCCAAGCGCGAGACCAACGATGGCAATCTTTTCGCGACCGCTGCGTAGCAGATAAACCGTGAACACCGCGCCAGCGATCAGGGCCACTGCGGTAATGGCGAGCAGCGGCCGGAAATGCGACCAGGTGGACACCGGCATATCGCCGAGCGCTTTCCACGCTGTCCAGCGGAAGTCTGTTTCCCCCCAGGTGCGCTCGTGCGCCGGGAGCAGGCGCGGCAAGGTCACCGCCAGAGCTGCGATCATCACACCAGCCAACGCCACCAACGCGGCGCCGATGCTGCGCATTTGATCTGACGCCCGTTCCCAAATCATGGCCGCCCAGAGCGCGAACGCCGGGAACATGCTGAGCGCGTAGTAGTCCTGCCGCTGCCCAATCGCGAGTACCGGCACAAGTACGACGGCGCTCCAGGCGACCGGAAGCGCGTCATTGAAACTGATGTCGGCCGGGCGGATCACACGACGCCAGGAGAACAGTAGCGCCGGCAATATTGCCCAAAGCCAGGGGAACCACCATGCCAGATGCGTCGCGGCAAATTGCGCCCGCGGCACGTCATCGTACCAGGTCCCATCGGGGTAACGCCCGATGACGTGCTTAAGCCATTCCGTCAAAACGAGGCGATGAAACGAGCCGCTAAAATGCGTTTCGACCCAGATGTGCCACGGCACGACAATGGCAACAAAAAGGAGCAAGTACGGCCAGCGCAGGAGCGGGCGAAAACGGATGCGAGCTTCGCGGTAAAAAATCGCGAGTAGGCCGAATGTTGCTGCCGGCAGGAGTACGCCATGCGGGCCTTTCGTCAGGCAGGCGAGTGCCGCGCAAATCCAGAACCCGGTGTACCAGGCGCGGCGGCGATTGCGCTCCTGGAAGCCGGCCAGTCCGCAATAAATCGCGCCCGCGATCCACGCGCTGAACAACGGCTCCGGCATGATGATCCGCGCCAGGGCGAATGTTCCGCTCAGTGTCAGATAAATCAGCGCGGCGGCAAAGCCCCGCCAGTAATCACCGAGCCGTTCGGCGAGGACGAATGTGAGCGCGGTGGTGGCGATGACGGCCAGGGCTATCGGCAAGCGTGCAGCCGCGGCATTCACGCCGAAAAGTTTGTAGCTTCCGATGATCAGCCAGTAGAGAAGCGGCGGTTTTTGCAGACGCGGAATGCTGTCATTTGTCGGCATAAGCAGGTTGCCGCTTTGCAGCATCTCGCGCGCGGCGGCGGCATACTGGCCTTCGGTCTCGCTGTAGAGATCGCCGATGCCGATGCTGCCGAGATGCACCAGCGCAGCGAGGGCGATGACGATGAGAAAAAGCGCGTGCCGGGTGGGCGGCGGCGGCAGGACACGCGGCCCGAGGAATGTCTCATCGATCTGAAGCGCGCCGGAGCTTGCGGTCATTCGGACGATGTGGCGCGGTACTGCTCCCATACGGGAGGCAACGGCAGCAGCCTGGCTTCGGGCATTTGCACCAGCGCGAGCATCTGACGGCACTCGGCGATGAGCGCCTCATCGGGCACTCGCGTGACGCGAAATGCGCACCAAAAGCGCACGCGCGCGACTTCATCGAGCCAGCCATCGATGGCGAGGCAGTCGCCCAGTTTGGCCGCGCGCCGGTAATCGATTTCGGTGCGAACAACGACTGGGTAGCGCTGCGTTTCCGCCATCTCACGCAACGACAGCCCAAGCTTTTCCGCGAGCAAAGTACGCGCCGTTTCGATGAAACGTAGATAGGCAATGTTGTGCACGACGCCTCCGCAATCAGTATCGAAAAACATGACCTGTACTTGAGTACAGATGCGCGGCCGTTCCGTCATTGGGCAGATCATGAGGAGGAAACGCGGGAAAGCAATTCCATGGAAAATCAACCGCGCAGCGTTTGCTCGATGGCGCGGACGACCTCGCCAGTGGTGACGGCATGCATGCAGCGGAAATCAATCGGGCATTCACGCAAAAAACATGGGCTGCACTCGACGTGATGCCGCAGGACGCGGTGACCGGCGCCGAGCGGCATGGTTTTGCGCGGCTCGGTTGAGCCGAAAATCGCGATCACTGGCACCTGCAAAAGCGCGCCAAGATGCATCGTGCCGGTGTCGTTGGTGAGCAGAAGATCGCACTCGCGTAGTTCCGCGATGAGCTGGTCGAGAGTGGTTTTGCCGATCCGGTTTTCGACGTTCTCGCTGATGGCGGTGGCGATTTCGGCGGCGATTGCTGTGTCCTTGCTCGTGCCGAAGAGAATCCATTGGACAGAAAATTTGGCGCTGATTGCTCTCGCCACTTCCGCGAAACGCTCCGGCAGCCAGCGCTTGGCCGGCCCGTACTCAGCGCCTGGGCAAAGCCCCAGCTTCAATGTTCCGTGCCGCCTGACGGGGCGCGCTGCCGGGAACTGTGGCTGAACCGAGGCGCCGAGTGTGCTGGCAAGCTCGAGATAGCGATACGTTTGATGAACGATGCCGCAGGCGCGGGTTTCTAACGAGATCTGGTTCAGCAACCAGCTGCGGTTATGCCCGGCGAAACCTGCGCGCCGTGGAATGCGCGCGAGAAAAACCTCGAGCGCACTGCGCAACGAGTTTGGGAATAGTACTGCGACATCGAAATGTGTGCCGCGACTGTAGGCACGTGCGGCGCTCCACACCGATTTGCGACGCAACGCGATCACGTCGTCCACTTCGACGACAGTTTTCCACATCGGCGCAATTCTTTCTGGAACAGCGATGGTGACATGCGCGTCCGGCCGGCCGGCCTTGATCGCGCGCACGGCTGGCACGCTCATGACGGCGTCCCCGAGCCAATTAGGGCCGCGAATCAAAATGTTGAACGGCTTCAACGCCACATCTTCCTCCGGCAAAAACACGCCGCGCTTGTAGCGCGCCAGCAGAAAATTCGGCGTGGGCGTTTTCCAGCGATTGTGTACCCAGAACCAATCTTCCGGCGCGCGGCGAACCTGGCGCTCGACGGCTTCGTTGCTGCGCGCGGTGAGCGACTCGATCGAGTCGTCCGGCTCATCAATGGCCGGGTCGGCGATGGCGCGCCAGCGCGCGAATCCGTCAGTGTGGACAGCGAATGCGCTTACCTGCGCGCCCGTTCGTTTCGCCAGAAGCGCAGGCAACGGCGTTGTCGAGGCTAGCCGGGCAAAAAAAGGCGTCCAGATGCCGCCGTCACCGGCATGTTGATCGCAAAGTACTGCGACGCCGCCGCCGTCGCGGAGGAGCGCGATAGGCTTGGCGAAACCTTCCGCGCGATCAAATACCTTGACGCCAAAACGACTGCGCGCCTCACGCACGTGGCGGTCGATGTAGCGATTCTTGATGCGCTGATAAATGGTCGATTTGCGATGGTGGCGGACGAAATGGGGGAAGATGCGCGCGCACAGTTCCCATGAACCGACGTGACTGAGCAGCAGCACCAGCGGCCGCCCCCGCCGGAAGGAATTATCGATGTGCTCGAAATTCTCGACCCGCACGCGCTCGAGAATTTTCTCGATCGGCATTTCGGCGAACTTGATCGAGCAAAGCAGGTTCGCGCCGAGCTGCTGGAAGTGCCGCCGTACTACGCGGCGCTGCTCGGAGTTTGAGATCTCATTTCCAAAGGCGATGCGGACGTTGCGCAGCGCCAGGGCGCGATATTGCGGCAAAATCAGCCATGCAATTGTGCCGGCGGTTTGGCCGATTGCGAAAAGTACGGGCAGCGGAAACAGCGCCAGCAACCACGTCGCGGCGCGATAAAACAGATAGATCGCGTACTCGAGCATGACCGAGGCGAAGGCTAAGTTTGCCCCGGCGCGCCATCAATCAATATACTGGAGCATGGACGAGGAACTCCGGGCGGCCGAAGCGCACATCGCGCGGCTCGAGCAAGAGTTGCTGCGCCTGAAGGACGTCAAGCGCGAGCTGCAAACGTTGCGCGCCGAACATGACGCGCTCCGCCGCAGCTTCGCCGGACGCATCGCCACGTTGCTCAGGCGCAAAAAGAAAGCTGCGCACGAGCCGAGCGAGTACGAACGCTGGTTCGCGCGACATCGTACTCAGGAAAACGAAATCACGGAATTGCGTGACCGGGCACGGGCATACTCCTACTCGCCGCTCGTTTCGGTGCTGATGCCGGCGTTTAATTCGCACGACAAATTTCTCGCCGCCGCAATCGAATCAGTGCGGAATCAAATCTACGAAAATTGGGAGCTGATCATCGTCGATGACGGTTCGCCAAAACCTTCCAAGTTACTCCGGCGCGCCAGCGACAGCCGCATCAAAGTTTTTCTGGAAAAACATCACGGCGGAATTTCGGCGGCGCTGAACGTGGCGCTCAGTCATGCCCGAGGCGATTGGATTGCGCTGCTCGATCACGACGATCTGCTCGAGCCGGACGCACTCTTCCGCGGCATCGAGCTGCTGCAAAGCGACCGGTTCGCCGATCTGGTGTACTCAGACGAAGACAAAATCGTCGATGAGCATTTTGCCGCGCCGATGTTCAAGCCGGACTGGTCGCCGGATTTCTTTCTCACGCACGATTACCTCGGGCACTTCGTACTTATCCGGCGCGAGTTCGTCGATGAATTCCGCAGCGAGTTCGATGGCGCGCAGGACTACGATTTGCTCTTGCGCATCGCTGAACGCACGAGACGCATCCGCCACATTCCGCGCGTACTTTACCACTGGCGGCGCACGCCGGAATCGACCGCGCACAACATCCGGCACAAACCGGGCGCGCTCGAGGCCGGCCGAAGTGCCATTGAGCAGCATCTGCGTCGCAGAGGCATTGATGGACGGGTGACAATCGATTGGGAAACGCACGCCTACCGGGTGCGGCGAGATGTGGCGACGCCGAAGGTCACGATCGTGATGCTCGATGCGAATCCGGAACAAGCCGGACTCATTCGCGAGCGCACGGCTTACACGAATCTGGAGATCGTGACCAAGCCCGCCGCGCTGCTGGATGTCGAATCAGAGCTGCTGGTTTTCCTCGAGGGCGGCCTGGTGCCGGTAGCGCAAGATTGGCTCGCGCTGCTGCTTGAGTACGCCGCGCCCGAGAAGATCGGTGCGGTGGCGCCGCGGATTCTGAACGCCGATGGCCTGGTCGAAAGTGCAGGTTTGATTTTGCTTCCGGGCGGCAGGATTCGGCGCGCGTTCGCGGGCAGCGCGCGAGATTTTCGCGGAGCAAACCGGCAATTGCAGATGGTGCGCAATTACAGCGCGATCGCTCCCGCGTGTCTCGTGACCCGGCGCGATCTTCTGCAAAAGCTCGCGTTCCCCTCCGCTGCGGGGCTGCTCGAGTTCGCGCGCAATCGCGACCTCTGCACATCGGTCGAGTTTTGCCTGAAATTGCGCGATGCCGGCCTGCGCATCGTCTCCGTGCCCTACGCTGAGTTGCGCCGGAGTACTTCGCCGCCCGGAGAAACGACGGCGTCGTGTCCGGAATTAGCCAAACGGTGGCCTGAGATGTTCGCGCGCGACCCGTTCTACAATCCAAATCTTTCTCGCGAGCGCGCGGATTTCTCGCTAGATGAGGCGCGAGCATGAACGAGCGTTGGCGAGGATTGAACCCGCAAGCCGCGGCGGCATTGAGTACGCGCGATTACGCCGCCGCTTCGCTCGCGGAACGTCTTGCCACCGTCGGAGTCGAAGCAGGGCAACTCATCTCGGCCGAGCGCGCAGCATTGCCGTGGATTCCCGGCGTGGAAATTTTCGCGCGCACCATTCACCCGCAACGCCACCGTGGAGTCTTCGGCGAATTCGTTCGGCATAACGAAGGCGTACTCGCCGGCTCAAAACTCTGGCCGAAACAATGGGCAGCGGCGCGCATGTTTGCGGGTACCGCAAAAGGCTTTCATGTGCATCCGCCGTTTATCCCGGAGGGGAAAAGCGCGGCCGAATGGATGCAGCACCTTTTCGCGGAAAAGGGCAGCGCCGTTCCCGAGTACGAACGCGAGCAGTGGGACATCATGTTTTTCGTGCAAGGCCGCGTCGAGATCATCCTGCGCGACGTCCGCGCCGGGCTGCCTGGACGCACCATGCGCTTGTTCATCGATGGCGATAATCATCGCAGCGCGAACAATGCCGGAGTCATCATTCCGCCGGGCGTGGCGCACGCGTTACGGGTGGAGGGCAACGAAGATGTGATCATGGTTTACGGCACGAGTACGACGTTTCGGCCGGAGTTTGAAGGCCGTATGGCGAGCGACATCGAAACCGCGGAACTGCCGCTGGAGTGGCGTGATTTTCTCAATGAACGAGGAAAGCAGCAGGGCGGGAAATAGATGAAGTCTTTTTTCCTGCCGTCCTGCTTTCCTGAGTTGTACTTTTGCTGCGGGTGAACCGGCAGTTCGATCCGGCGACGCCGGAGCTGATGGATCGGGCGCAGCCCGTCACGCCGGAACTGGAGCGCGATCTCGCGAATCTGCGTGCGCTGAACCGCGCTTACGGCAGTCATCGTTTAATTCGAGAATTTCTGCGCCGATGGCTGAAGCCAAGTACGGCCGTGCGAGTGCTCGATCTCGCCACGGCATCGGGCGATATTCCGCGGCTGATCGCGCGATTTTCCCGTGAAAGGAACGCGCGCGTTCAAATTGATGCGATCGATCAGCAGCGGGCGAGCATCCAGATCGCGCAGACGCTCAGCCGGGAGTACCCGGAAGTTTATTTCCACTGCGCGGATTTGTTTGAGTGGAATCCGTCGGAAAAATACGACCTCGTCTTCTGCTCACTCGCGCTCCATCATTTTGGCGAAGATGAGGCGGTGCGCGTACTGCGGCGTTGCCGCGAGCTTTCGCGCGGAGGAGTTCTCGTCTCCGATCTGCGAAGAGCGCGCTGGATGAGCTGCGCGATCTGGTTACTTACAGCGACCATTTATCGTGAACGGATGACCAGGATTGATGCGCGCCTCTCCGCTGCTCGCGCTTTTAGCTTCGATGAAATGGGTCACCTTGCCCAAAGGGCAGGCTGGCGGGATTTCGGGCACCGGCGCTTCGCCATCGGACGCCAGGCGATTTGGATCGATCCGCCATGAAAATCATCGAGACGCTGAGCGAGATGCAGGCGCATTCGCGCGCGGATGGAAAAGGGTGCGTACTTGTGCCGACGATGGGCGCGCTGCACCGCGGACACTTGGAATTAATTCGTGTCGCGCGTGAGCGGGCCGGCAGCGGCGGGGAAGTCGCCGTCAGCATTTTTGTTAACCCGTTGCAATTCGAGCCCGGCGCAGACCTGGAGAAGTACCCGCGACCCCGACAGCAGGATGAAGAAGCGTGTCGTGCTGCTGGCGTGACTGTACTTTTTCGCCCGACAGCTAACGAGATGTACTTCGCTGATCGCTCGGTGTTCGTGGAAGAGACGAAACTTTCGAACGGCCTTTGTGGCGCCTCCCGTCCCGGCCATTTCCGCGGCGTCTGCACGGTCGTGACGAAGCTGTTCAATCTGCTTCAGCCCGATGCTGCTGTGTTCGGCGAAAAAGATTACCAGCAACTGGCGATTGTGCGCCGGCTGGTGCGCGATTTGAATTTCGCGATCGAGATCATTGCTGTGCCGACCGTGCGCGACGCGGACGGGCTCGCGCTCAGCTCACGCAATCAGTACTTAAGTACGAGCGAGCGGACCGAGGCGACGGTGCTGTTTCGCACATTGCAGCGAAGCAAAGAACATGTGCAGCACGGCGAAACGTCACCGGAAAAGCTCGTTTCGCTCGCGCGGCAGATGACTGCGGAAACGAAGGGCGCGCGTGTTGAGTACATCAGCATCGTGGATGGAGCGACACTCGAGCCGGTAAAGCAAGTGCGCGCGAACGCAGTGATGCTGCTGGCCGTGTTTATCGGCAAAACGCGGCTGATCGATAATCTTCGGCTGGCGTGAAGGAGTTCGATTTCGTCGTGGTTGGCAGTGGAATTGCCGGGCTGAGTTTCGCGCTCAAAGCGGCGGAGCACGGATCAGTCGCGCTGATCACAAAACGCAAAGGCGCGGACTCGAACACGGCGTGGGCCCAGGGCGGCATCGCGTGTGTAACAAGCGATGAAGATTCGATCGAGCTGCACGTGCGCGACACGCTCGAAGCGGGCGCGGGACTTTGTGACGAAAACGTGGTGCGCACCATCATCAGCGAAGGACCGCAGGCGGTGAGGGAGCTCATGGAAATCGGCGTCCAGTTCGACGAACGCGAGATTTCTGGGCATCGCGAGCTCGATCTCGGTCGCGAGGGTGGCCACTCCAAACGGCGCGTGCTGCACGTGCGCGATGTCACCGGGCGCGAAATTGAGAACGCATTGCTTGCCGCGTTGCGCAAAGCGCCACACGTGGAACTGCTGGAGAATCACACTGCCATTGACCTGATCACGGCGGCGAAGCTTGGGTTTGCCACGGAAGATCGTTGCCTCGGACTTTACGTGCTCGATGAAAAGAGCGGCCAAGTGGAGGCGGTGAGGAGCGATCGCGTGACGCTCGCGACCGGC
>Ga0213881_10000575_pt1 | contig 22336 bp, 17 predicted proteins | sample BarmaccoBMER_R08_FD_160104 | JGI IMG/M metagenome (GOLD analysis project Ga0213881, IMG submission 160104) | Barbacenia macrantha exposed rock microbial communities from rupestrian grasslands, the National Park of Serra do Cipo, Brazil - ER_R08 ... | reverse complement strand
GACGCCCTGAGCTACCACCCCGTCACCACAGCCAAAATCGCCACCCAGATCGGGGTCACCTGGAGTCGCTACGCCCCCGGTGATCACACACGAACTGGCGACAGTTGAATACGCGAACTCACCAGTCTCACATGCTTAGCCCACCTGCCCAGTCGCACCACCATCGGCTACGTCATGAACCACATGCGCACCGGCCTGGCCACCGACCACCGCTTCACCAACCTCGCCACCGCCCTCACCACCTCCCTGTGAGCCAGACGGCCCTTGATACTGGCAGGCTTCGTTGATCGAGTGATCTGTATTCGAGACCGTTCGGATCCGGGGAGATCAACCGCCCGAGTGCCCGGGATCAACCAGATTATGGCCAAGCGGATGGTCAAAAGCAGCAGATGCGCTGGTCACCGACCGGAGCCCAGCTCTTCCCCCGGCTCCGCACCGCTGTCCTCAACAACGAGCTGGCCGGCTGCTTCCGCCGCTGGTATCCGGGCTTTATCCACGGTGGCGGCCCGGCCGAGATCGAAGTCGACTTCACCGCATAGCGCCCCGGAGACCACCGGGGGCACTCGGGCAGTTGATCTCCCCCGGATCCGAACGGTCTCGTGTCTGGGGTACTCAAGCCCTGCGACAGCGGGGCGCTGAGCTGGCGATATGTCACCGATCACCGTTCCTGGCAACTTTCTGCTGGCAGCCCGTTTCGGGTCGAGCTGGCGAGGCTTGGCCGCTCGTTCGGGGGACGCGGCGTGTCGGAGCGTTTTTTCGCCAAAGCTGCGGAATGATCTGCGCCCATGAACCGCCGCAAGGATCCCCGCGGGCGCCCGTCCATCGGGCAACCCGAGATGGTGTGGGGTCGGGTCTCGGTCGAATGCCGCAACGCGATCGACGATCTGGCCGCTCAGCACGGCTTGCCGAAGGCGCGCATCGTGGCTGCCTTGCTGGCGGTCGGGCTCAGCAACCTGGACCAGATGTGCCTGCCCACGCGCAGCTCAGACCAGCAGGAGTTGCCTTTGAAGGCCTCATAAACACGAATGAGGCGGCCTCAAGGAAGCCGCCTCTAGTCCGTGTCATGGGTGGGTTGCCGCCCACCCAGTGACTCAGTACCCCGGTATGCAGCCGGGGCGATAGCCAGTCCCTCGCCAAAGGGGTCGCTGACGTGTGTCCACACTAACCCCTGGGCCGCCGCCTGCGCGAGAGGCGCGCGGTGCAGTTTCTGAAACAGTTCTCCCTGACTTCGACGCGCACCTTGTTTCCGGCTGGTGCGCTGAGTGCGTCGCGTCCGGTCAGTTCGTGCCGGCGGCAGAGCCGTACGGCCGGTTCTGTGCGTTCCACGTTCGATCCGCAACCCACCGCCGTGAGCCGTCACCGGCTGAGCAGCCGGTTGCGTCCCGACCCGAGCCCGTGGGTCCTGGGCGCGGCCGGCAGGGTCGGCGTGCACGTCGGGCGCTGGCGCGGGCGGTCGGTCGAGCCCGGAGTCGGGCCTACGGCCGGGAGCGGGCTCGGCGGCGGCTGGCCTCGGGCCGCTGGGACCCGCACCCAGGCTGGCGCAACCGGGTCAATCGCGACCTGATGATCCTCACCGACCAGCTCGCCGCGCTGGATCGCATTGAGCAGCTCGTCAACGCCGAACTCTGGCGCGACGATAGGCGGGACCGCTGGATGCGCATGCTGCGGCAGCTGGTGCACTCCATGGACTGGACCAGCGGCCTAATCTGCGGGGTCACAGCAGCGCAGCTTGCCACCACCGGGGACTGCTCACCGCGCACCGTCTCCCGCCTGCTCGCCTGGGCTCAGGACATCGGCCTGCTGGTCGTCGTCGAGCAAGGCGCCACCGCAGCGTTCCTCGGCTCAGTGTGCAACCGCGCTCCAGCCTATGTCTTCGTCGCACCCGCCACTCCCCCAGACGGCACACCACCGGAGTCACAGAAAGCATCAGCCCAGCTCAACGACTCTGTGGACAAAAATGGCGACCTCCCCAATTCTTACGCAAACAGTAAACCCTTGACCGACAGCAGACGGCCAAGTCAATCCCCCCAACCGCCCCGTGAGTGGCCACTCTGGCAAATACCCACCACCCCAGCTGAGCGCTCCGCCGCTGTAGCCACGTTCCTAACAAGGATCAACCTCGGAAGCACCCAAGCCCCTGCCTGGCGAGCCCGCGCCCTGCTCCACCAATGGTGGGCCGACGGCGCCTGCGTCGCCGGACTGCTCTACGCCATCGACCACCACCCCGACCACCCCACCCAACACCGCGGAGACGCCCTGCGCGGCGCCACCGACCCCCTTCGAGTCCTTGGATACCGGCTGCGCCCCTGGCTCGGCCAACTCCACCGACTACCCCAGCACCTGGCGGGCCGTCACGGTGACTACCAGGCCGACCAGGCCACCCGAGTAGCCGAAGGCATTACCCTCGCCGAGTCCAACCGAGCCCGGCGCGCCACTCAGCCACACCAGGTGACATCCACCGCAGCAACCCGGGAAGCTGCTCGTGCCACCCTGGCGGCTGTGCTCGCTGATCGTGCCCGCCGTCGCGCGGCCTCACCGACCGGTCCGGGAACATCGGTAACGACAACCAGCGCTCAGCCCTAGCTGGGTGTCGCCCCGTGCCCGAAGACTGCCGTTCCCGCTTATCGGCACCTTGACGTTGTTACTGCTCAGGGCGGCGTGCGCGACCTGCAACACCTGCACGCCCTTGCCAGCGAAATCGCCCCGGCCCAGTCACCGCTTGCCACCGTGGTCTGCGCCGACAGCAACCCGGACCCAGTCACGAACCCTCCCCGTTACTTCCAACGCCACGGCGGATCAGGCACTAGCGACGGGCTCTGTCCACAGTTCCCATGATCATCGCCAGCTGAGATCCAAGGACACGACGTGACCATCGTTGTGCGGACGTTTGAGGATCATTCTCCTCGCTCGCGCTGCTCCTTGAGTGCCCGAAGTCCCGACTGGACCGCGATCGTCGAAAATTCGGTATAGCTCAGGAGCGGGTCCTGTTGACGGGCCAGCAGCCATTGAGCCCGCAGGACCTTCGCTGTCGGACGGTTGATCCGCACTGTTTGGTATTCGACCTCGCGCCGACGACGTGGCTTCACCAGCGGCGCTTCCGCAGCAAACTCGAACGCCTCAAGATCGGAGTCGTCAAGGTCGTCGTCTGAGACCTTGATCACACCGGCCGGTGGCACGAGCTTTGCCACCTTCGGCTGTTCTCGTCCGTGAGCGCTTCCCTCGTCGTCTCGGTCCGACACGATGGCCGGCGCCGCGGAGAGCAACGCTGTGATGGTCTCGCTGTTTCGCCGTTTCGTGGACATCTCCCTCAGCCCCTGCTGTGTCGGCCACGCCGTGCGCGGCACTCGTTGACCCGCTGGATGACCTCCAGCGTGAACCGCCCGTGTGCTTCATCGATGTCGCTGTCCGTCCCCGCGTCCCCCAGCACGAGCCGTTGGGACACCATGCGCTCGGCACCCGTCCGCTTCGGAATGTAGGTGTCAAACAAGGGCAGCCCACTGCCGTGCAGCTCTCCCCTGATCTCGCGGCCAATCCGCGTCCCGCTCTCGAACTTGGTGAGCAGTACCCCGAGCAGGTCAGCACTCATGACGCGGGCACGGCGTAACTCCTCTCCCCACTCAAGGAACATCTGCGCTCCCCTGAGCCCCCAACGCGAGGCGTCGGTAGGCACCACCAACGACGTGGCGGCGCTGAGGGCAGAGATCACCACAGCATTCAGCGATGGCGGCAGGTCGAACACGAGGACGCTGTAGTCGTCCAACAACGGCTCCACAGCCTCAAACACCTTTTCTTCGCGACGGTGCATCGAGATCAACTCGTGGTCCAGCCGCGCGACAGCAAGCGTGCTCGGTAACACGTCCAGGCCGTCAATCCGCGTTGGTAAAACGACTTTACGGACGTCTACTTGATCCTTGATGACGTCGAACAAGTCGAACTCCACAGCATCGTCGGGGAAAAACACCGACGTGCTGTTGGCCTGTGCGTCGCAATCGACGAGGAGACAACGCCACGATGCGCGAGCTAGACCTGCCGCCAGGTTGACGCTGACAAATGACTTTCCCACGCCGCCTTTCATTGCTGCTACGGCGATGCGTTCTGCTGTCATGGCGGCACCCTCTCACAGCCCCTCGCCCGCTTCCAAGCGACCTGCCGGACCGTGGACGCAGCGATGTGTTGCTGTTTTTTCTCGGGACGTTCGGTGAGCAGTTGTCAAGAGACCAACTGTAACTCGATCAGGTGATGGTGTCGGCGGGTACGGCGTCGCGCGATGCCGGTGCGCTGGTTGCGGGACCGAGCGGGTCACCAGTCCGGGAGTTGGATGTGTTGTCCTTCGGGGGTGATGGTGAAGCGCCAGCACTTGGCGGTGGGGCGCCCGGCGTCGAGCCACCAGTGGTAGCTGCCCTGCACCTCCTCCCACAGGCGTCGTGGTCCGGACTGCAGGACGCGGTAGGGCCCATCGCGGTCGGGATGGTGATGCACCCGGGCCCACGACCCGGAGCGCGCGTCACTGAGCCAGAGGATGCCCTCGCCGTCGGCGTTAAGCTGCGGTGGGGCATAGCTCATCGCGCAGTGCGGGACGCGGATGCCCAGGGCGATGCATGCGTCGAACGCGACGTGACCGTTGGCGATCTCAGCCGGATGGATCTCGGTGGTCGAGTGGGCGGCGCGGGCGTCATCCTCCGCGGTCAAGGTGAGGCCGGGCCGGAGGAAGCGGTGCTGGCGCAGGGTCATGAAGCTGGCCTTGTCGACGAGGCAGCCGACCGCAGTGTGCTCCGCGGTGACTCTCAGAGCCAGCAGCCCACCGTTGTAGTAGTCGCTGCCCCACGGGGTAAGCACGAGCCCACCGGGGCGGGTCTGGGCCACCCAGTCGTAGGGCACCTGCTGGACCGCGGCCGTGGAGAGGACCCGATCGAACGGCGCCGCAGGCGGGTACCCCGCAGCACCGTCACCAGTGATCACCATGACCATGCCATACCCGGTGGCCTTCAGCGCGGCCCGGGCGCCTTGGGCCAGCTCGGGGTCGATCTCGATGGTGACCACACCCTCCGCGCCGAGCCGGTGGGCGAGCAGGGCGGCGTTGTAGCCAGTGCCGGTCCCGATCTCCAGGACCCGATGACCCGGCTGGGCACTACAGTGGGTCAGCATCTGCGCCACGACCGTCGGCATGCTCGCCGAGCCGGAGATCTGAACCCCGGTACCCTCCCGTGCGGGGTGACCATCATCGACCTGAGTGATCACCGCATCATCGGCATAGGCCAGCTCCCACCACCGCCCCGGGTCCTCCGTGCGACGCAGCGGCACCAACCCGCCCCCGTTGCCCTCGACCCACACCGTCTCGGGGATGAACTCCGCCCGGTCCACCGCATCGAACGCCGGCCGCCACTCCACGCCCAGCACCCCGCTCTCACTGAGGTGCTCCACCAGACCTCGGCGCCCCAGCGGGGCCTCCACGGCGGTCATCGACTGTGTTTACCCGGTTTCGGCTCCCGCGGATCCGGGGCCGGACCCGTCACCTGACCGTCCCTCTCACCCGGGTTGGGTGGCGTCGAATGCCGCCCGCCCTCCTTCTCCGGCGGTGATGGCGGCAGATCTTGGTTACCCATCACACCCTCCGCTGAACTCGCACGCTCCCGTTCGTACCGCAGTGATGCCACCCGTGTACAGCTCTGGTGCGGTGGACGTGTAAGGCGTGCTGCCGCGCCGCTTCCGCTCCTCGGCGCCGGCGCGCCTGCGGCGGGTCGGCTTGCCCTCGGATCTTTGCTTGCGTGACCTTGTCCTCGCCCCCTCACAATGGGTGGCGCCATGGTGGTGTCGCGTGATCAGCGGCTCACGCACTCCAGCCCCGGGCCTGAACCACCACGGTTGGCGTTGGATCGATCCCCTCAGCGCGTGATCTCCTGCTATCACGCAGACAAGTCACGGCGACCGGCGAGGTCGTTCGGCTGCTGACCACCGGGCAGACGATCACGATCCTGGTCCGCTGGCTCCCACTTCGGTAGCTCAGTCGTCCTGATCGTCATCCCCTTCTCCGCCGCCGTCGTCGTGTTCGAGGATGCCGTGACGTCTGTGGCTTCTCGGGTGATCTGGCGAGCAGGAATGCCGCTGACCTTGGGACTCGCCACGTGTTCCGGTCATCTCGTCGGTCACCTCCTTCTCGCCGCATCTGGCGGCTTCCGGTGGTGTTCAACCCGCGCCACCGTAAGCCGCGCAAGATCCGCGTCCACCCAGGTTGCTCGGCACATCCGAGGAGAACTCGTCACCCGCACCGACAGGTCACGTGACAACACCAGGTCAGCTGCCCAGCGGCACCAGCGACGCGGGCTGCGGCCGGCGCCAGGCAAACAAAATACTATACTATACTATATTAACGAAACTTTAATTGACAGTACGATATTTTCGTGGCAAGATAGGGGCGTGATGCACGAGAACAAGACAGGCCCCCGTGGCGTCGCGGCGAGTGAGCGGTGGGTGAGCTGCGAGATCCCGGGGTGCACGCACCGGATGCCCTACTCGGGGACGGGACGCCCGCCGCGCTACTGCGGGCAGACGGTGCAGGGTGTGCCGCACACCCGGTTCACCGCCTACCGGCTGGCCCGGGGGCAGATCACGCTGCCCGAGTCAGGCAACGCCGGGCCCCCCGCGCCGGTGGGGGAAGCGACACGGGGCAGTGAGGGGTACGGCGAACAGGCCCGGCCGGTCACCACGTCGCGGATGACGCTAGAGCTGGCGCTGGGCGAGCTGGTCGCGCAGATGTCCACTCACGAGCAGCGGATGACCGCGCTGACCTGCCAGATCACCGAGGCGCTAAAGACCGCGACCGACCCCGGCGCCGCGGCCGCCGAGGTCGCCGCCGCCCACCGGGCCGCCCGCGCCGAGATCGACGCCGCGGAGACCGAACGTGACACCGCGATCCGCACCGCACAGCAGGCCCAGCGCGCCGCCGAGACCGCCGAGCAGCAGGCCAGCGCCGCCGAGACCGTCGCTGAGGAAGCCCTTAGCGACCTCGAGGCCGCCGAGGCCGACCGCGATCAGGCACGAGCGCAGCACGAGGAACTGACCGCCACCACCGCGCAGCTGCGCCAGGAGCTCGACACCGCTCGATCCCACGCCCAGACCACCACCGAGCAGGCCGAGCGGACCAGCCAACGCCTCACCGCTACCACCACCGAACTCAGTGCCGCCCGAGAGCAGATCGACCAACTCCGCGAGCAGCTGGCCACGGCCCAGCAGCAGACCGCCGAGCTGGCCGGTGCCCGCAGCGAGCTGACCGAAGCGCTCAACGTCGAGCGGCAGCACACCGAAGGGCAGCGGAGCCGGGCCGATGCCGCCGAGCGGCAGGCCCGCGAGGAGGTCGAACGCATCCGCCGGCAGGCCGCCGAGCAGCTCAGCGCCGCCGAAACCGACGCCACCCGCCGCATCCAGGCCGCCCACGACGAGCAGCGCCGTCTCCTCGCGGAGCACCAGCAGCATAGCGCAGCCGAGATCGAGCGGATCCACACCCAGGCCGCTACCCAGGTGCACGCAGCGCAGCAGGAGGCCGACACGCAGATCAGTGCCGCCCGCCAGGAGGCTGCCGAGGCCCAGTCGGCCCGCATCCGCGCCGAGACCGAGAAAGATGCCGCCGAGCGGGCCGCCGACACCGACCGCGCCACCCTCACCCGGCTGCGCAGCGAACTCGAGGCGACCCGTCAGCAGCACCACGAAGACCTCAAGGCCCTCCGGGCAGAAGCCCGCACCGACCACGACCAGCTCCGCACCGACCACGCCCAGCAGCTCCGCGACCTCCGACAAGCCACCGAAGACCGGGTCAGCGCCCTCACCCGCGCCCTGGAACTCGCCCACGCCGCCGCCGAGAGCTACCGCACCCAGCTCACCCACCGTGCCGAGGTGGTGGCGGGATGACCCGACCGGCACCTCGCCGGCCGAGGATGCCGGCACAGCACGACCAGCCAGCACCACCCGGCCACGCCAGTCCACACCCCGCAGCTCACCAAAGCCACCGCGAACCCGCCCCTCGCGCCGATCGGTGCCGGATGAGGGAGACAGAGCATGAGCGAGGACGACGGGCACCGGCCGGAAGGGGAACGATCTCTGCGGGCATCCCGGACTGAGGCTCCTTTTCCCTCGGCGCGGGGATGGCCGCAGTGAGCACCGGGAGGCCGGCCAGGGTGTGGGCTGAGCTCAACGAGCGGCAGCGGCAGTACCTGTCTACGATCTTCGAAGCGGACCAGGCGGCCGAGGCCGACATCGCGGCCCGCTCGTCGCGGCGCGCGAAGACCCCACCGGCCTCGGAGTGGCGGCAGATCACCTACGACATCAAGGTGCCCAAGGGCGCCCAGCTCGGCGTCGGGTACACCAGCGTCCAGCACACGCTGCGCCAGGCCGGGGTGCACGATCCCGGCGCCGGATCCACTCTGGCCGCCCTGAGCAAGCGTGGGCTGATCATTGTCACCTACGACCAGGTCGAGGTGCTCCCGTTCGGATGGGTGCCCCGCATCCGCGTGCGGCTGACCACGCTGGGCCGCGCGGCCGCCCGCGGCGGCACGGGGATCACGACCCCGGCCAGCCCGCCGCGCGGGCTGATGGCCCGCTGGTCGTTCCACGCCCTGGCCTGCCTGTATGCCGCCGGGGACACCGGGCTGCACAACGGGGTTACCCCGGACCGGGCCGATCAGGCACCGTCGTGGAACACGCTGCTGAATCTGCGCGACCGCCGCGACGGCTCTCTCATCGAGGAGTTCATCGTGCGCAGCCGTGTGCCCGGGATTAACCCGCACACCGGCTCCGAGTACGAGCAGCGCGTCGATCACCGGGTGCGGCTGTCTGCGATCGGACGCCGGCACTACGAGCTGCACCACGCCTGCTACCGCGAGCTCTACCCCGCCATCGACACCCCCGCGCCAGCTGATCGAGCGGATGGCGCGCACGGGGGACTGGCCGACCATAGGGTCCGGCGGCCGCGGCACCTGGTGCGCGACACCGACCTGCCCGTCCTGGTCTGGCTCACCGCGCTAGAGGCCAAGGGCGCCTGCCCGCCGCGCCAGAGTGTGAGCGAGGAGTACGAGCGGCTGCACCGAGTCGTCCCTGAGGAGGTCCGGGCCATCCCACCGGGGCTGCTGCGCTGGCAGGTCACCGACCTCACCCGCACCGAGAAGTCCATCGACCGGTTGCTAGCCCACCCCGGTGGGCCGCTGGTCGAGGTGATTGAGGCCCCCAACGGGCCGTTTCATCGCGATACCCCGCCTACTGTGCCGCTGGTCGTGCTCACCCCGCTCGGGCGCGACCACTACGCCCACTACCTCGCCGACTACCGGCGGGCCTACCCCGAATTTCCTTTCCCCGGCACCGAGCCGGCGTCATGAGCGGCCACCCGAGCGGAGTCCAGCGGTCCGTGTCCCCAGCGGTCTGAGCTGGCTCTGTCAGCAACCCGCTCGCTGGGGTGAGAAGCTTCCCGGCCGCGGCCATCGCACCCGGCTGCTCTGCCAACGCCACGCCGATCTCGTCTTCGGTACCGGGCCGAACGGGCCCGATAACCCAGGACCATCGGACACCCCGCAGGACCGGGCACCATGACCAACCGCGCTGACCCGCGCTCGTCCGGGTCTGGATTCCACTCACGGTTGTGCACCTGCGCTACACCGACGAGCAAACCCTGGCTGGACGCGGGCAGTACTCTCACATGCACAGTGGGTGAGCAAGGGCGACAGGCGGCGCCCTAAGGACGAAGGGTTGGGGGCCCGTGGGGGGTCGTCGACGGGGTCCCACCGAGCGGGATGGCCAGCTTTCGCTGGAGTCCTTGTGGGGCTGGGACGCTGATGACGCTGATGTTCCCCGAGCGGGAGGGAAGTCGGATGAACCGGTACGGGCGGATGGCCGAGGCGTACTGGCGGCGGTGGCTGCCGAGCCGCTACCGCGAGATCTCGGACCCGAGCAGCTTTTTTACGACGTTGGGTCAGGAGGTGGAGGAGCAGGTCGAGACGGTGAGTCTTCAGATGGCCGGGGACGACCCGCCCGGGGAGGGCTATCTGGAGAAGGTGGGTCGGCTGAACATGGCCAGGAAACAGGCCGAGGAGACCGTGCTGGCCGAGTGGGTCCTGCTGCCGGCGGAGCCAGGAGTCGATCCGGAGGAGGAGACCGGGGGAGCACCGGAGCAGGGGAGCGGAGGGGACTGGATCCCACTTCAGGAGGACCCGACGCACCCCTTCTGGATCGAGCACCGCGCGAAGAACCCCTAGCAGAGAGCTTCCGGCCGCGCAGTCAGGACGATCTGGCTCCCTCGGGTAGCGCCTCGCGCGTTCGCGCGAATCTTGAGGCTTTGGGTGTGCTGGGGCGCTTGCGGGCTGAGGGTGGCCGGGCTGCGAGTCCGGCTGAGCAGGCCGTGCTCGCGCGCTGGTCGGGGTGGGGGGCCGTGCCGGAGGTGTTCGACGAGACCCGGCCGCGGTTTGCCGCTGCGCGGGCCGAGGTGCGGCGCCTGCTGGGTACCGAGGGCTACGCCGCCGCGGCCCGCAACACACTCAACGCGCACTACACTGACGCTGCGCTGGTCTGCGTGATCTGGGCGGGCGTGAGCAAGCTGGGTTTCACCTCCGGGCGGGTGTTGGAGCCCGGCTGCGGGTCAGGCAACTTCCTGGGTTTCGCGCCCGCCGGGGCGCAGCTGGTCGGCATCGAGCTTGAGCCCGTCACCGCCGCGATCGCCCAGGTACTCTACCCGCAGGCCCAAGTGCTGGCCGAGTCCTTCGCCCAGACCCGCGCCCCAGCGGGGTCGTTCGACCTCACGATCGGCAACGTGCCTTTCGGGCGGGTCGCTCTCACCGACCCCCGGCACAACCGGGGTGGGCACAGCATCCACAACCACTTCATCCTCAAGTCCCTGGAGCTGACCCGCCCGGGTGGGTTGGTGGCCGTGCTGACCAGCCGCTACACCATGGACGCCCGCAACCCCGCGGCGCGCCGGGAGATGGCAGCGCTGGCTGACCTGGTGGGCGCGGTGCGGCTGCCGAGCGGGGCCCACGACCGGGCCGCGGGCACCTCGGTGGTGACCGACCTGCTGCTGCTACGCCGCCGCGAGCCCGACCGGCAGCCCGACCCAACAGCCTGGGAGCGCACGAGCGCGCTGGCGCTGCCCGGTGGTGAGGCCACGGTCAACGAGTACTTCCTGGAGCATCCCCACGCCCTGCTTGGCCAGCCCACCCTGCACCGAGGGTCTTACGACCGCGACGACCTGGAAATCACCCCGTGGCCCGGGGCGGTGGCCGAGCACCTCACCCGGGCCCTGGAGCGCATCGTCGACCACGCCCACCAGGCCGGGTTGATGATGAGCCCCGCCGCGACGAGCCGCACGGCGTCGCCAGCCGGGCCGGTCGCCGTGGTCTCAGGCCGCTCGGATCGGCGCGAGGGTTACCTGGCGGCCACGCCCGAGGGGGGTTTCACCCGGGTCACCGACGGCGTCGTTGAGCCATATCCAGTGCCGGCCAGCCAAGCCGCAGAACTGCAGCGACTGCTGGAGCTGCGCGACGCCGTGGTGGCCGTGCTGGAAGCCGAGGCCAGCTGTGCCGAAGACTCCGCGGAGCTGGACGAGCTGCGCGCTGATCTCAACGTCCGCTACGACGCCTACGCCAGCACCCATGGTCCGCTGAACCGGTTTTCCTGGCGACGCACCGGCCGGATCGACTCGGCCACGGGTGAAGAGACGATGGCGCGGATCCGGCCCCGGCAGGGCGGGTTCCGCGCCGACCCCTTCGCCGCGGTGGTCTACGCGCTGGAGCACTTCGACTCGATCTCCCAGCAGGCGAGCAAGGCCGATGTGTTCCGCCAGCGCGTGATCGCTCCCCGCGCCCCCCGGCTAGGCGCCGACACCGCCGAAGACGCCGTAGCGATCTGCTTGGACACCCACGGGCAGCTGCACCTGAGCGAGGTCGCCCGGCTGCTAGGCGTCACCGAGGCGGCGGCCCGCGAGCAGCTGGGCACCCTGGTCTTCGACGACCCCGCCACCGAGGCGCTCGTCCCTGCGGCGGAGTACCTGTCGGGCAACGTCCGCAGCAAGCTCACCGAAGCCCAGCACGCCGCCCGGACCGACCCCCGGTTTGCGCCCAACGTCGCCGCGCTGTCCGAGGTCATTCCCCCTGATCTGGGCCCCGAGCAGATCGAGGCCCGGCTCGGGGCCGCCTGGATCAATTCCTCCTATGTCGAGCAGTTCCTGCGCGAGACCCTCGGTGATCCCGGTCTGGACGTCGAGCACCCCGGCGGGTCTACCTGGGCTGTGCGGGGCGCCCGACACACCGTGGCCGCCACCGAGACCTGGGGCACCCACCGGGTACCGGCCCCGCAGTTGGCTCAGGCGGTTCTCGAACAACGCCAGGTAACCGTGCATGACGAGCTGGAGGACGGGACCCGAGTCCTGAACCTCACCGAGACCCTCGCCGCGCAAGAGAAGGCGGCCCAGCTGGGCGCCCGGTTCAGCGAGTGGACCTGGGAAGACCCGGCCCGCTCCCAGGCGTTGGCCCGGGTCTACAACGACCGCTTCAACGCGGTCGTGCTGCGCAGCTACGACAACATCAGCCTGTCCCTGCCGGGCCTGGCGGTGACGTTCACACCACGACCGCACCAGCTCGCCGCGGTGGCACGGATGATTCACGAGCCCGCCGTAGGGCTCTACCACGAGGTCGGCGCCGGCAAGACCGCCGAGATGGTGATCGGCTGCATGGAACTGCGCCGGCTCGGGTTAGTGACCAAACCGGTCGTTGTTGTGCCGAACAACATGCTCGAGCAGTTCGCCCGGGAATGGCAGCAGCTCTACCCCCAAGCCAAGCTGCTCATCGCGACCAAGGAGGACCTGACCAGTCAGCGGCGCCGCGAGTTCGTGGCACGCTGCGCGACGGGAAGCTGGGACGGGGTGGTGATGACCCGCTCGGCCTTCGAGCGCATCCCGCTCTCGCCGACGCGGCAGAAGGACTACCTCGATCGCGAGACAGAGTTGGTGCGCGAGGCGATCGCCCGCTCCCGAGCGGGCAAGTCGCTGACGGTCAAACGCCTGGAGCGCTCGCTGCTCGCCGCGGAGGAGCGGATCAAGGCCAAGCTCTCCGGTGCCCGGGACCCCGGGGTCACGTTCGAACAGACGGGCATCGACTACCTAGTGATCGATGAGGCGCACGGGTACAAAAACCTGCGGACCGTCTCCAACATTCGTGACGCCGCGATCGACGGGTCGCAGCGCGCCCAGGACCTGGACCAGAAACTGGACTACCTGCGGGCCACGCGGGGGGAGCGGATCGCCACCTTCGCCACCGCGACCCCGCTGGCCAATTCCATGACCGAGGCCTACGTCATGCAGCGCTACCTGCGCCCAGACCTGCTCGAGCAAGCCGGTTTGGATGACTTCGACACCTGGGCAGCGACCTTCGGTCAGCTGGCCACCGCTATCGAGCTGTCCCCGGACGGGGCCCGGTTCCGGATGCAAACCCGCTTCGCGAAGTTCGCCAACGTGCCCGAGCTGCTGCGCATGTGGCATGTCTCCGCCGACATCAAGACCGCCGAGGATCTCCAGCTGCCCACCCCGGCGCTGGTGGCGCGGCGCGGCGACGGAGCGCGCACCCCGGAGACCGTGGTCATCCCGGCCAGCCCGGAGCTGACCGCCTACGTTGCCGCGCTCGGTGAGCGCGCGGACCGGGTGCGCTCCCGCGGGGTCGACCCCTCTCAGGACAACATGCTGAAGATCTCCACTGACGGGCGGCTGGCCGCGCTGGACCTGCGGCTGGTCGACCAGGACCAGGATGCCCCCACCAAGATTGATGGTGCGGTGCGGCGGATCACCACGCTCTGGCGGGAGCACCGCGAGGACGTCTACCGCCGCCCCGATGGCAGCGCCCACCCCGTGCGCGGCAGCCTGCAGATCGTTTTCTGTGACCTGGGTACCCCTCGGGAGGGCTGGAACGTCTATGACCAGCTGCGGACCCAGCTGGTGGGCGCCGGGCTGCCCGCCGCGGCGGTGCGGTTCATCCACGAGGCCCGCACCGATCAGGAGAAAGGAGAGCTGTTCGCCGCGTGCCGGGAAGGCCGTGTCGCGGTGCTGATCGGGTCCACCGAGCGGATGGGAGTGGGCACCAACGTCCAGACCCGCTCTGTGGCCTTGCACCATCTCGACTGCCCCTGGCGGCCCGCGGACCTACACCAACGTGAGGGCCGCATCGTGCGTCAGGGCAACCAGAACCCCGAGGTGCAAATCCTGCGCTACGTCACCGAAGGCAGCTTCGATGCCTACCTGTGGCAGACCGTGGAGCGCAAGGCCCGGTTCATCACCCAAGTGATGCGCGGGAGGCTGGATGTCCGCGAGATTGAGGACATCGGCGACACCGCGTTGAGCTACAGCGAGGTCAAAGCACTGGCCACCGGAGACCCCCGGGTGATGGAGAAGGCCCAGGCCGACGCCGAGCTCACCCGGCTGGAACGGCTGGCCCGCGCGCATGACCGTAGCCAGCAGCGTCTGGTTACCACCGCCCAGGCCAACCACGCCCGGGCCGACAGGCTGACCCAGCAGGCCGAGGCCATCGCGGCCGCCCTGGCCCGGCGCCAGTCCACCCGCGGTGACGCCTTCGTCTTGCACGTCAACGGCACCACACTGACCCACCGCGCCCAGGCCGGACAACGCCTCACAACCCTCGCCGAACAGGCACTGCTCGCTCGCCACACCCCCGGCAGCCCGGTGACCGAGCTGGCCACCCTCGGCGGGCTGACCATCACCGCGAGTTGTGTGCGCGGCCAGCACGGCCCCGAACTCTCCCTGGCCTTCACTGGTGTCCCTGGCGAGGAGATCCGCATGGATCTGGAGGAGCTGCGGCAGGCCGATCCCGGTGGCCTCATCAGCCGGCTCGAGCGTCGGTTGACGGCTCTCGAGGCGCGCCACGCCGACACCCTGGCCCAGGCCGCCCAGTGCCGCACCGAGGCCACCCATGCCACCGAGCAACTCGGCAAACCCTTCCCCCACGCCCAAGCGCTCACCGCCGCTCGCGCGCGAGCCCACGAGATCGACACCACCCTGCACACCCTCGCCGTCGGTCTGGCCGAACCACCGCACCAACCCAGCCCGGGCACTCCATCCGCACCGACGATCGGGTCACCGCCGCCATCGGGCGCACCCGGGCCGCTGCCAACACCGCAGCCCCACCACGCCCGTCGATAGCCCGGGCGGTCCTCACTTTTGACGCTGGAGGTAGCCCGGGCATAGCCGTGCTGCCCGGGCTTGCCGCTGCGGGTGGCGGCATGATGTCCGTCGTGCGCTACACGGTGACCCTCACTGAATGGGACCGCTTCACCGGTGACCCGGATGCGGAGATGGTGCGTGCCAGCTCGCACACGGGCGAGGCGTTCGAGGTGCTGGCGCTCGCGCTCGACCCGCGCCACGACTGGCGGGATCTCAGCGTTGGGATCCACCGCGAGACCAATGGCGCCCGGGTGGGTCGCCGGGAGCTGATCGAAGACGCCCGGGTCAACGCTGTGACACCGCAAGCCCGGCAGCAGTGGGTGGACGCCATGGTGACCTTGGTCCGCAGCTGGGTTTATCCCTGGGATGATGGCTACCCGATGAACCCGCCGCCAGAGCAGTACTGGCAGCAGGCTGGGCGCTGGTGGGCCGAACTTGTCACGGTCCCACTGCCGGATGACGTGATCACTGCCTTGGGTCAAGATTTAGATTTGGGCGGCCACTCGATTTTCGTGGACGTCGCCCGCCAGCACGCCAGAACCACCTCGGTGGCCACCTCAGCGGTACGCCACGCGAGCGCCGCGCTCACCTTGACCGGGACAGCTGGAGTGCAACCACATGTGACACCCTCACCACCGAATCAGCCAGCTCCCAGCCCGTCACCGCGTCACGATCAGGGGCGAGGGAGGTGAGGTGGGCGGGGTCCCCACCGGTTCTGGGTGTGTCGTTGCACCCCTACCCATCGGCCCCCAGACATCCGCCCCTGCCTGTGGCTCTGCTGTCCTGCTCTGGGTTGGGGGTCGCTACGATGTACCCGTGGACGCAGCGTTCGAGGTGTCACCTGACGACCCCCAGGGGCTGGCTGAGGCTATCCACCGTGCTGCCCAGGGTGCCGTCGTGCACTTGGTGCGCGACGGGCACACCGTCGCCGACATCGTGCCGGCCGACTGGGCACAGGCGACTGATGCTGGGCGCAACGAGAGGGCTCTGGCCATTGAACGCCGCCAAGCCGAACGTTTCGGCGCGCCAACACTGGCAGACTACCGGAAGGTCTATGAGACCAGTGGGTGGCCGTGGCCGGGGGATGACGTGATCCGTCGCGACTACCTCGTTGCGGACGCCTCCTGAGCCAGCCCGAACTCTCGATCGCGGGCAAAGTCCTCGATGCGAGTGCCGTCGCCGCCTGGGTCCGCGGCAGTATCGCGTTCAGCGCATGGTTAGGTGCTGCCCGTGTCCATGGCCTGACTTACTTTCTGCCCTCCCTGGCCGTCGCCGAAGTCCGGGTTTTGCGACCCGAGGCCGGCATGCTCCTCGATGACCTCGCGGCCCATCCACACGTCAGCATCGGCCAGCTCGGTCCCCCTGACGCGGCGGCGGTCGAGCGACTGCTTGAGGCCACGGGCACCTTCGACGTTCTTGCTGCCTGGGTCGCCCACGCCGGTAAACAGCGAGGCTGGCCCGCCCTCAGCGCCGATCCCGGACGACTGCGCCGCATAGACCCCACCCTGGAGATTGACCTGCTCTGAGGAAAGTCCCGGACGTCTACTTCAGCCTGCGCTACTTCACCGCCCCGGACTCCGGTAGGGACCGCTGACATCGTTCCGGTGTTTCCACTTGTGGTGCGTCAGCAAATAGCAGAGGGTGGGCGTCACGAAGATGGCAGTGGTATTACCGCAAGTTGCGGGCAGCACGAAGAATGGCAGCACAGGGCCCCGGCTGGTCGGCGTTTTCCAGCGAATCGGCTATTCGATGCCAGTGCGGTGTTTGATCGCCCCGACCTTGGTGCCGAACATGTAGAACAAGGTTATGAAGACCTGCATCTGCCCCGCCACGTCCAGGGGCTCCAGCTCCGCGGCAACGTCGTCCTCGGTCAGATCGGCGGTGCTGGTGATCCGCCGGTTGAAGATCTTCTTCGCGATCTCGTGCTGCTGATCGCTGATCGTGACCGGATGCAGCTCCCGCAGGTCGAATTGCGGCGGCAGTGGAGTGCCAACCAGCTCGGCGGGATAGCGGGCCGACATGATTCTCATCGCGGTGTTGACCACGTGAACCGCCAGAGAAGACCCCATCCGTAGGTTCTGGATCAGGCTCAGCAGCTCCTCGATAGAGACCACGTCCGCATCGATGCTGACCGGCGTGGTGATGTCGACGTCCACGCGCTCCATCGCGAACGCGATGTTCTCCAACACCTTGCCCGGCACCATGACCATCCGGTCGCCGTCGCTCAGGCTAGCCCGCAGATGATGCTGATCGAGCAACTCGCTGACCGCCTGCTCGTCAGGTTCCCCAGGTCCGGAGTTCCTGCCAAACCACGTCACGCAGCGCCTCACCTCCACTGAACACCCAACATCCGATGAGCGCCCAGGGTAGCCACTGCGTCAGTAGTGGAACATCCGTTGATCAAGGGGCTCGTGGGGTGTGGGTCCCGGCGTGTCGCGTCCCGCAGGTTATGCCACCGATCTTATGTCGTAACGGCCATGCGGAGCTGACCTTCGGTACGAGGCGCGCGTGGATCTGGGGTACGCACCGGTGTCGAGGGGCAAGCAGGACCTTGACCGTCGGCTCGGCGTGCTGGGCCGGCTTGGCATCCCCGGTGAGCGGATCTATGTCGGTGGCCGTTGTCGCAGGCCGGCCGCTGGGGGTACTAGCTCCAGTGCCCGTAACCAGATCCCGGTGGTGGTTTGCACCAGCCCCAAGGAGTGGGGGTCCAGACATCGTCTCGCGGGGCGGTGGGCATCCCAGAGTTGCGCGTCGTCGAAGACGTGGCCGCATCCGCCGGTGCGCCGGCAGCAGTGGGCGCGATCAGCGCCGATCCAGTGGGTGCCGCAGCAGGACATCTTCGGCACTGGCATGGTCGATGCTTTGGACAGTTCGACGGCGTGCCCGGCGGTAATGTCCGCGGCGAGTTGGTGCGGTGTCGTGGCGGAGGAGCGCACGCTCTGCGCGGTCGCGCAGCCGCGCGGCCTGCGCTGATCTTGTGCGGTGGGTCGTGCCTGCGGGCTGCGCGCTGTCGGCGCTGGCCTGGTCCGGGTGGAGTCGCGGGGCTGTCCGTGTCCCTGGCCAGTCATGATCGCGTGGGGTGCGTCAGTGCCCGGGTGTAGTGCGGTGGTTGTCCGTGCGGTTGTGCTCATCATGCCCTCTCGTGGTCGAACCTTTGTTCGATGGAGGGTAGGGCGTGGGGCGGACTGGCTGGTTGCGACACGCTGTCACGGCCGTGGCAGCCGGAGCTGGCGCTCGGTGGCCTGGACAGCGCGCTGGATGGCTGGCTGTGCCATCGGTTGCTCTGGCGAGGGGATCGGCGGTCACGTTGTTGGGCCGGTCTCGAAGATCCGGGTCAAACCGGGCGATGGGATGATCTCGTCGTCCGGCCCCGACGGACCGGGAAAGTGTGGGGATTGTCCGCGTTTGGCCGCCGGGTGGCTAGCTACTCGTCCGCAATCTGTGGTTTCGCCGGTTGGCTGCCAGGGGTCAATGCGAATAGTACTGACCTTTTGGTGACTGAGCGTCGCCTGCGTTCCTGCGGTGCCAAGTTCGCTGCTCAGCCTAGGTATTTTGCCGGCAAGTATTGTCGACTGGCCCGCTGGCCGCCTCGGCATTGCGCTTGTTGATTTCGCCAATTTTCCGCGATTTTTCCCCGTCCCGTTATCGCCGGTTTTTCGGAATGGTATTACAGGTTCGTGATCTGAGTGAGGGTGGCGTGGTTGGTGATGGTGATGTGGCGTCGGTTGTGCTGGGTGGCGCCGAGTTTGTTTAGGGTGTGGAGTGCTGTGTTGATTTGTCGTGTGGTCGGGGTGTTTGTGGTGTGAGGGTCGTGCTGGGGGAGTGGTTGGGTTTGGTTGTTGTCAGGGAATTGCTGGGCCCATTGTTGCCGTAATGCTGTTCTGGGGATGGTGGTGGCGTGGGAGGTGGCGAGGCCGCGGAGCAGGGTGGCGGTGGCGATGGTGGTGGCGCTGATGAACACGGGGTGGCCGTGGGGGTCGGGGAGGTAGGTCAGGTCGGTGCGGGTGCCTTGGCCGGGGCGGTGGGTGTGCCAGGTGCGGACGGTGGCGGGGTCCCAGGTTTTGCGGCCGGTGTCGGGGTCGTAGCCGGGTAGCGCGGTGGGGGCGCGGTGGTTGGCGACGTAGTCGCGCCAGGTGGAGGTGGCGATCCCGGCATGCGCGGCGCACTGCTCGGCGGTCCACCGGTCCTGGCTCATCTGGTCCATGACGTGCTACTCTACCTCAAATTACCACTACCTTACGGTGAGACGCCGTAATGTGCTGTCCTCAGCGGAGCAAGATATAGCGTAACCTATGGTTACGCTCCGGCCACGCACCGTGGCCGTGTGAGGCTGCCGGCCGGCAGCGCTGGCCCCTGGCGGGGCGGGAGCCCCCGCCAGGGGCGAAGGAGGCGCCCCTCAGTGGGCGCGCAAGGAGGAGTTGCGTGGTGGTTTCAGCGCGGGCGGGCCGGCGGTCTCGGGTGGCGGGTGGACGACGGCACCCGGTGCAGTGCCTGTTCGACGAGCCCGAGATCGCGGTGGTCCGGGAGGCGGCGGAGCGGGATGGGGTGTCGGTGGGTGGGTGGTGTTCGTCGGTGGCGGTGCGGGCCGCGCGGGAGCAGCGGTATCCGTTGGATGCGGATTGGCGGGCGGTGATGGGGGAGTTGATGGCGCTGCGTCGGCAGGCCCGCAACATTGGGGTGAACCTCAATCAGCTGGCGGCGGCGTGGAATTCGACCAGCGAGTTGGGGCCGCAGGCGGAGCGGGTGTTGGGAATGGTGGAGCGGGTGGTGGCGGATGTGGATGTGGTGACGACGCGAGCGCGGCAGCGGTTACGCTGATGATCGATAAGATCACGTGGGGGTGGCGGCCGGCGGGATTGTTGCGGTATCTGGCGGTATCTGATGGGTCCGGGCCGGGGCTTTGGCGCGGGTGTGGCAGGTGGGTGGCATGTGGAGCCCGGTTTCGGGGAAGGCTCTCTCAGGGGGGTGTGACCTGGGAAGATGGTCTTTGTTGAGTGTGGCAGGTTGGTATCTGCCACGGTATGCCACACCTGCCACGGCGAGTGGCGTCTTCCCAGCTCAGCGACGGTATGGACGGGTGACCCAACCTGCCACAGTCCGCCGTGGCAGGTTGGGGGGTAGTGGCATGTTCTCTGCTGCCTTGCCAGCCTGCTGGAGCTTCCTTCGGCGGGTAGCCGAGGTCGGGTACCGACGAGGAGCGGGGGAGTGCGCAGCAATCGGGCGGGGTGCCGAGCAAACCTGCCGCCCAGCGGCTAGCCCGAACGGACAAACATGCGAGAGGGCGCCCCGCCGTGCTGGCGGGGCGCCCTCTCGATGGGGATGGCGAGGGTTAGTTGGGGGGTGCTTGGCGGGTACCGGCGGTGACTTCGGCGGCCGCGCGGCGTAGTTCGCCGATCTGGATGACGGAGCCGGTGTTTTTGCGTTCGGCCTTAAGGAACCAGGGTGAGCCGCCGAGCTCGCGGCCGAACCGGATGGCCGCGGCGCGCTGGGTCTCGGGGTCGTCGTCGGTGGCGATGCGGCCGATGAGCCTTCCCAGTTCGGCCACGCCCACCAGTTCGTCATCCTGCCGTTCCCGGAGGGCCTCCAGGATCGCGGCCATCGGCTGGGCGATCGGGGGACTGGGCTCGGGAACAGGGGAGGTGACGCCCGTGAGGTATTCCCGGATGCGATCCATCAGCGCGGTTCGTGCCCATCCCAGCGCGCCGTCACGCTCGGTGGGGTCGAGCCGCCAGGGGTTGGCGCGCAGTTCGCTGATGAGGTCGTGGCCGGCGGTGTCCCAGTCGCCGTCGCGGTCCACCCGGCCGGTGACGAACGCGAGCTGTGCGGCGGAGATGAACGCCGGGGCGTTCTGCGCGCGGATCGCCTCCAGGACTTCGGTCATGGTGTGGCCGAGCGAGCCGTACTTGCGGAATGTCTCGATCGCGTGGTCCATCTTCTGCTCGGCGTCGGCGGCCATGGCCGTGATCTCCTCCTCGGTCGTGGGCTGGGTCGTGGGGTTCTTGCCACCGTCGAGCTCGACCGTGGCGTGGTGGACCAACTCGTCGAACACGGCGTTAACGGCGCCGGTGGACACCGAGGCCAGCGCGGGCCAGCGCAAGCCTTGGGCCCCGACCAGCTCGGCGAGCTCAGGCAGCCGCTCGGGGTGCCACCGCCCGGCGTAGGCCTCGCCGAGCTGGGCCGCCAGCCAGGCCGGCAACCGGGGCACGGTGGCGGTGTTGCGGGCGGCTACCGGCGCGATCTGGTCGAGGCCGTCGAGTTGGTAGGCCTTGGCGGGGATCACCCTGGGGATCTCGCTGCTGGGCTGGATCAGCAGGGTGTAGTCCCGCAACTTGGTGGTCCGTATCTGGTCCATCCCGACCAGGGTGGCCATCCCGTCGTGGTCGGTGTAGGTCTTGCCGGCCACCCGCAGCGTGATGTTCCGTTTGGCCATGCTGCCCTGGGTGCCCAGGGCGTCCATCAGGCCGTACTGGGTGAGCATCAGCAGGCTGACCCCGGCGGAGCGGGCCGCGCGGGTGATCGCGTTGACCAGCTGGGAGCCGTTCATCTCCTTGCCGTCGAAGGTGCGGATCGTGACCGTGCTGTTGTCCAGGAGCAAATCGGAGGCCTCTTCGAGGATGCAGTTGATGGCGGGATCGGTGGGGGTGGGCTCGAACTTGCTCACCGGCCCGAGCTTCTTGTTGCGCAGCTTGACCAGCTTGTAGAGAGCGGCGAGCTGCTGAAGTACCCGAGCGGGGTCCTCACCGGCGACCCAGTCCAGCACCGGGCGCTCGGTCGTGCCGGCGAACCAGGGGTGTAGCCAGGGGTAGATCAGCGGCAGCAGCTTGTCGCTGGCGCAGATCCACAGCAGCGCATCGGAGCAGTGGGTGACCTCGGCAATGACATTGTTAGTGAACACCGACTTGCCGCTGCCGGTAGCACCGACCATCACACCATGCACGCCCAATAGGGAAAGCTGGATGTCCTCGCCGTCTTCGTAGAGGCCGGGCCTAATCGGGTGGCGGATCGTGCCCACCGGGCGGGCATTGTCAACTTGATGGCCTGACTGATCTTTGGGGTATGGTTGGGCCGGTTCGGGTGTTTCTCTGCCGTGGTGGTCAGGCGGCGGTTGGGGTTGTTCCGGTGATCTGGTTCCAGGTGGTG
>Ga0213881_10000574_pt1 | contig 22397 bp, 17 predicted proteins | sample BarmaccoBMER_R08_FD_160104 | JGI IMG/M metagenome (GOLD analysis project Ga0213881, IMG submission 160104) | Barbacenia macrantha exposed rock microbial communities from rupestrian grasslands, the National Park of Serra do Cipo, Brazil - ER_R08 ... | reverse complement strand
CGGCAGCGACACTTTTCTGCGGAACATTTCCCGCCGGCCAATTTCCGAAAAAGTGTTCGAGCTTAGGCTTGATTTCACCGAGCGTGGTGTCTCCCACGACAACCAGAGTCGCGTTCCCCGGCTTAAACCAAGTCGAATGAAACCTGATCATGTCACTGCGAGTGAGCTGTTGAACGCTCGTCTCGGTTCCTGATCCCGTGAAGGGCAAGCCATAGGCGTGTTTGGAACCGAACAAAAGCGGAGGCAGCGCGCGGAGGGCCATTTGCAGCGGCGTCACTTTTTCGTTTGCAATGGCGGCGAGTTGAAGGGTTTGCTGGCGCTCGAAATCAGCTTGCGGAAATACGGGATTCAGGATGACGTCTGCATAGAGATCGAGTGCCTCGTCGAGCGTATCCTTCAGGGCGGAGAGGTACACGGTAGAAATATCGAGATTTGAGCCCGCGCTGAGCTGCGCGCCCAAGAGTTGCAGCTCGTCGCTGATTTCGAGAGCCGTGCGGCGTTTTGTTCCGCCGGTCAATAGAGCGGCAACCATGCGCGCTGCGCCAGGAAGGGCGGATTGATCGGCGGCATAGCCGGCATCGACGTTCAGCCAGAAGTTGACGACCGGGATTTCATGCCGCTCAGCGACGAAAACCTTCAGGCCGTTTGAGAGAGAATCCTCATGAATCGCTGGAAGCCTCAATTCCTGAGCCGGACCGAGTTGAGGCGTGCTGCGTCCGTCCGCCGCAGGCGCGATTTCAGCAATTGGCGCGGCTGCTACGAAGGGAATGACTTCCAGACCGTAGTAGCCTCCACTGAGCCACTCGCGAGCTGTCTGGCGCAGGTCTTCCGCACTCGCCTCTTCCAAATTCCTCAGCCTTTCTTGATACGCGCGGGGTGAGCCGAGATAGGTTTGGCTGCTTGCAAGGATATCTGACTTCCCGCCGAAACCGCCGATGCGCTCGACGCCGCGGACAAACCCGGCGAACGACTGTGTTTTGATGCGCTCGAGTTCACGCGCGGTCGGGCCCTCTTCGAGGAAACGCGCCACCTCTTCTTCCAGCGCGCGCTCGACAGCATGAATATCCTGCTGCGGACGAGCCGTGGCAATCGCTGCAAATTGACTGCCGATCTCGCGCTCATCAAGATACGCGGAGACGTGAGTCGCAATCCGATCGTCATACACGAGGCGTTTATATAAACGCGAAGTTTTGCCGGAGGAAAGAATGCCCGCACTCAGTCTGAGGTGATCGGCAGCGGCTGTGCCATAACCGGGGACGTTCCAGATCTTGTAAATCCGCGCCTGGGGAACACGATCCTCAACCGTCTCGCGATGCTCACCATCGATTTTCGCGGTCCACGAACGCTGATGAGCAACCGGCGGACCCGGCGGGATCTCGTCAAAATATCTACGAACCTTCTCTTTCGCCTCGCCCGGCGTGATGTCACCGGCGACGACAATCACAGCATTTGATGGAGTGTAGTAGGTCTTGAACCATTCGCGGACATCGTCGAGGGAGGCGGCATCGAGATCCTCCATCGAGCCAATTACGGAGTGGGCGTAAGGATGCTCGGCCGGATAAGTAGACTTGACAACCAGCTCTTCGACGACGGCATACGGCTGGTTCTCGCTTTGGCGTTTCTCGTTTTGCACGACGCCGCGCTGCAAATCCAGAATCTCTTGGCTAATGGTGGGCTCGAAATAGCCCATGCGGTCGGACTCCGCAAAGAGCGCGAAGTCGACCGCTGCGGTGGGAACGTTTTCGAAATAGTTTGTCCGATCTTCGCTTGTAGTGCCATTCAGGTCGGTTGCGCCGACCCGCTCCATGGCCTCGATATAACTTCCCTCGATGTGCGCGCTGCCGCCGAACATCAGATGCTCGAACAGATGGGCGAAGCCGGTCTTCCCGTGTTTTTCGTTTTTTGATCCGACGTGATACCAGAGGTTGACGGCGACGATGGGAGTTTTGTGATCTTCGTGAATGATTACGGTCAGGCCGTTTTTGAGAGTGAATTGCTCGCAGGGAATTTCAAACTTTGAGAATTGCATCACAGCGTGAAACCGCCACGATAGCAGATGAAAGTTGCGGCTTGCGCTCTCAGCGCGGCTTCGGAATTGCGTGGCGGGACACGGCGCGATCCACGGCGGCGAGCAACGCGGGCTCGTCTTCAATTTCAAAATCGATATCAAGCCAGGCGAGATCGAGCGGCGCAATCGCTCTGTCAATGTGGGGCGGGCAGTTGAGCCGGTCCTTTTCGGTCGTCACAAGGATCTCCGCGCCATGCACGCGCGCTTGATGTGCGATCCGGTGCAATTCGACAGGCTTGTAATGGTGATGATCATCGAATGCCCACCGGAAGACGACATCGAGACGCATGGATTCGAGCGCATTCCAGAAATTTTGTGGGTTGCCTAGGCCACAGAAAGCGGCGACGCGCCGGATGCCGAGATCCGGAATGCATTCGCCGGTCGCGTAATCGCACCAGTGCCGCGGGGCGAGTTTGGCGCGGAAGATTGGCGCAGAGGGATTGTATTCGCGCAGCCGTTCGCAAATGGCTTCATAACGCAGCCGCGCTTCGGCGCGAGTCACGACAAACGCATCGGCCCGGCTCAATGTTTCCAGAGGCTCGCGAAGGCGGCCCAGCGGAACGATCTCTTCCTGCCCAAAGGAATCGAGACCGTCGATCACAACAATATCGAAATCGCGGTTCATGCGCACATGTTGGAAGCCATCATCGAGGAGCAGGAGATCGACTTCCGCGCACTGCGTCAAAAGAAGCTTGGCGGTTTCGTACCGATCAGCCCCGATTCCCACGGCAGCAATGCCGGCGCGCAGAAAGATCTGCGCTTCGTCGCCGGTAGAAGCGGACGGGACGTGGGCGCCAGGAGCCAGCACGAGAGTTTTCGCCGGAGAGCGGCGAGCGTATCCGCGAGTCAGAATGGCGGGCGAATAGCCACGGGCAGCGAGGCGCGTGGCGAGATGATTCGTAAGCGGTGTTTTTCCCGAGCCGCCGACAGTTATGCCTCCGATACTGATGACGGGCACCGGAAGGCGCGAAGATCCAGCCGCATACTCTAGTGAACGCCGGCGTCTTAGCATGCCGCCTGTTCTCCAAAGAAGAGCGAAGATTCCTAACAGCCCGCGACTCAAAAGACCTCGCGCAGGCTTGAGAAATGCTTTGTGATGCAGAGGTAACAAAACGCCGAGCACGCGGCGCGACACACCATTGTGACTGTTGACGACCGCCCGGGCGCGATCGCCGAGCGCTTTGCGGTAAGCAGGAAACTGCAGCAGGTCGCGAACAATCGGAAGCAATTCGTTTTCGTGTCGAATTTGAATGAGCGCGTCCGATGCGAGGAAATCGCGAACAATTGACGCGAAGTTATCCATGTGCGGACCGACAATTACAGGCACGCCTGCCGCTGCAGGCTCCAGGATGTTATGTCCTCCGCGAGGCGCAAGAGAGCCGCCAACGAACACGGCGTGGGCAGCGGTAAACGCAGCAGGCAGATCGCCGATTGTGTCAAGCAGTAACACGCCAGGTAAGGGGACGATCAACGATGGATCCTCTTCCCAATCGGTGAGCCGGAGGAAACGGATGCCGTTATTGTCAAGCTTCCGCGCTACTTCTTCGAAACGACTCGGATGACGGGGAGCCAAAATGAGCAGCAAACGGGAGAACTCGGCTGCAAGAGACTGAAAGGTTCGAATAACAATTTCATCTTCGTCAACTGAATGGCGCTGAATACTACCCGCCTCATTCGGACCTGCCGTGCTTGCGGCCACCCAAACGTGTTGAGCTGAAAACGTCGGTATGCGGGCCGAAGCGGAAGCAATCGCTACATCGTATTTGAGATTGCCGGCGATCTCGAGCCGCGAGTTGCGCACCTCAAGCTCGATGTAGCGATCGCGATCCGCGGCGCTCTGGACCAGAACCGCATCGGGAAGTTGCAAGATCGGTGCGAAAAATATCCTCAGCCGGTGGTATCGCGGCCAAGTGCGATCGGAAATGCGGCCGTTCACGACCACGAGCCGCGCGCCTGAGCGTTTCGTTTCAGCGTAGAGGTTGGGCCAGATTTCCGTTTCAAAGACAGCCAGGAGAGCCGGGCGAATCGCGGTGAGCGTGCGGCGAATGCAAGAGACGTAGTCGAAGGGACAGAAGAAAATTCCGTTAACGGAGGACACGCGCCGCTCCGCAGTCTCTCGGCCTGCGGTTGTGGAGGTAGATAGATAAATTGGAGTGAGTGGTTGCGCGGCTCGCAGTTCTTCGATGAGTGGAATAGCGGAAGCGACTTCACCCGCCGATACTGCATGCAACCAAATACAGCCGGGATTCGTCCGATTGAAGCGCCTGGGGAGGAATCCCAAACGTTCGCCGAAGTGAGACCTGTAATCGCGCTTTGATAAAAGCCGGAGAGCGAGATACAGAGCAACGAATGGAAAAGATAAGACCTGGACTAACCGATAGAGGAGGAGAGCGCGAGTGATTCCAAGAACGCGGTTCGTGATTTCGAGTATAGCTTTGATGCTGATATTGGCGGGAGCGAGAGCGCGAGGCGCGGACAAGGCGTTCCACGTGGGCGCGGCGAACGATTATGCGCACCAGACCGCAGATCAGGTGACAGTCGGGGCGAAATCTTACGATACGGAAGAGCTGACGGCAGAGGCGTTCGGAAAAAAGACGGACTTGTTGAGGTATGGGGTTTTGCCGGTACTCGTCGTCATCGAAAATAAGCGGCAAAAGACGCTTGATCTGCGTTATTTGGAAGTGAACTTGGTTGCTGCGGACGGGAGGCATGCGGCGGCTGTAGCGCCGGAAGATTTGTTCGTTTTGGGAAGATCACAGAAGACGCCAAAGATCAATCCGGTTCCGAATCCGCTTCCGAAAAAGAAGAACCCGTTGAACGCGCCGCAAATTGTCGAGCGAGCTTTTGCAGCGAGAATGCTGCCGCCTGGAGATTCCGCAAGCGGATTCTTCTATTTCGAAGCGAAGCCCGAGCCCGGCGACAAGCTGTATTTGAACGGTCTGCGCGAGACGCCCTCCGGACAGGAGATTATGTATTTCGAGTTCGGGTTGGAAAAGTGAGGCATGCTAGCAAATTGCTAGCATACATGGTATGGCCACGTTGACTATCAGAAATGTGCCAGACCGAGTTGTTGATTCTTTAAAGCGGCTCGCGCGTAAGAAACGGCACTCAATGGAGCACGAGATTAGAGAAATGCTTGAAGATTATGCCGCTGAGCGGAGTTCCGTTCTGCGGCAAATCGAGGAGGGTTGGTCTCGGCAGAAGCGCCGCCCGACCGCTGCGCAGATTGAGAAGTGGATTGCGGCGGGAAGGGAATGAAGGCGGTTATCGACACGAACGTTATAGCGTACTTGTTACTAGGCACTCTCCCGTTCGCTGATGAAGTCCGCCAGTTTTGGCATGAGGTGACCGAGACACTCGCGCCGGCGACATGGGAAGCAGAGCTGGCCAATGTCATTTGGATGGCGGTCCGGACGGGTCTTATGCCCACCGATAAGGGGATACAACGGCTTCGGCTCGCTGCTCGACTCGGGATTCAATCCGTTCCAAATCGGGCGCTCTGGGAAGGAGCGCTTCATCGCGCGCTTGATTCACGCTTAGCGGTATACGATACGTTGTTCGTCGAACTTGCGATACGGAAGCAGCTTCCGCTTGTGACGTTTGATTCCAAAGTGCTGTCCTCTTTTCCTGAAATTGCCAGACGTCCCGGCGCGCTAGTTGCAAACAAGCCCTAGGTGGATGCGAACGAGTGTAGAGAGTACCAGATGAGAGATCGGACTCTTGGGCTACGGGCTGATAATAAACCTATGGCTAGCGTGACTGCTCCCGGCGTGATGACGGCCGACGAGTACGAGCGACTGGATGAAGTGCTCGGGTTCCGCGACGAGCTAATCGAAGGAGAACGTGTCTTGTCCCCCAACGCGGTGTTCCCGCACGCGGCCATTATCAAACAGTTGGAGAAAGTTCTAGAAAATCAACTTCCGCATTTAAGCTCAGAACCGTTATACGTAGCACGTGAAACCGGGTGGAGATTTCACAATCCGGCGAGCGGAACAGATAGCATACCTGGGCCCGATCTGATGGTGATTCGTGACGATGACGCACGCCGCGCCATCAAGAACCGCCGTTGGTTTGAAGGTGTGCCGCTGTTGGTGATCGAGGTGATCTCACCCTCTGACCGAAAGGCGCGCCGGCTCCAGAAAGTCGGCCTGTATCTCGATATGGGCGTGCCACACGTGGTGGAAGTGGACTACAAAAAGCGCCTTATTCTTGTCCACACGGCAGAAACGGATTCAGTTGCTCTCTATCAAAAAGGCGACGAACTGAGCGTTCCATTTCGCGCTGCTGTAGACGAGATTTTTGCGGTCCTCGATTGTTAGACTCCTGAAGCAGACACCGGCGTTTCTGTCTGACTAATCGTCTCGGGTTTAGGCCGATTATGGCTTCACTGTGAGGCTAGCCGTTTTCTTCACACTGCTGTACGTGCCCGAGATCGTTACAGTCGTTGTTGTCTTTACCGCCTTAGTTCTCACGGTGAATTTTGCCGTGCTTGCGCCTGCGGCTACGGTGGCGCTCGCTGGAAGTGTCGCAACTCCCGTGTTGCTGCTTGAAAGCGTTACTTTTACACCGCCAATCGCGGCGGGTCCCGTTAGCGTAACTGTTCCGGTAGATGAACTGCCACCGGTGACTGTGCTCGGGCTAACTGTGATCGTCGCGAGTGCGGCGGGTTTAACGGTCAGTGTTGCGGCGGCTTTCACGCCCTTATAGGTGCCCGAGATTTCTACCGGAGTGCTCTTAGTAACAACCTTGGTTGTAACCTTGAAAGTCGCTATCGTGGCCTTCGCAGGTATTGTGACGCTAGCGGGCACGGATGCCACGGTGCTGCTGCTCGCGAGCGTCACGACTGCGCCGCCGGTCGGGGCGGGGGCGCCGAGGGTCGGGGTTCCAGTTGACGCAAGCCTCCGGCACGCTTGTGGGCTTTAGCGTAAGCGACTGCAGTGTGGCGGAAGCGGATGCTCGATTTCTCCGCGCGATCCTTTCCCCATTTCTACTGACTTTCATTGCCGCCGCGCAGGTCGGGCATGCCGTGCACATCGCACTCCAGCCATGCTCAATCCCAGAGGAGTGCGCGCTGCAGCGCTATGAAGTCGCTGAGAATCCGGACCGGCCTGCGTCCCGCACACTCGAAATACACTTCGTAATGCTTCCGGCGGCAAATGGCCGCCCTCGCGCATTTACGATTGTAAGACGAGTTTGCTACAAGTAGCTCAGGTGGACCTATGAGCGGCAGTGAGTCAGCGGCGCTTCGGAGGATGCTCCTCGATGGAATGCGCGGGCACTATGCTCACGTGGAATTCGAGTCTGTTGTCGAGGATTTTCCCGCTGAGCTGCGGGGCGTGAAACCCGCCGGCGCTCCGCATACCGCCTGGCAGTTGCTCGAACACATGCGGCTCGCACAACACGACATCCTCGAGTTCTCGCGGGAACCGGACTATCAATCGCCAAAGTGGCCGGAAGGATATTGGCCATCTACGGGAGCACCTCCAGATACGAAAGCCTGGGATGCGAGCGTTCGCGCTTTTCAGAAGGATGCGCGCGAGTTCAATAAACTGGTTCAGGATTCACAGAAAGACCTTTTCCAACCCTTCGGACATGGAGACGGCCAGACGCTGTTGCGGGAAGCCTTGCTGATTACCGCGCACAACTCATACCATCTGGGTCAACTCGTGTACTTAAAGAAGATTCTTACGAAAAAAGGTTAGAGTGCGCGGGCTCTTTTCGATTCCTCATCCGTCATTTGATCGTGTTCTCGTGATCGAGAGCGGACCGCGCGAAGTTACTGAGCAGTTGCTGGACCATCTTTACTCGATCCAGCGGAGCCAGACGGTTGATCTTCTGACGTGTTTCGAAGGCGCTCCTCGCGTGTTCGATTCGGCGCGGGGAACGATCTTTTGCACAAGCGATCGAGCACAGCCGACAAGCCGACGGAAACTTATTCGGGCGCTGTCGCGCGCACCCTACACAAGCATCGCCATACTTTGCACGGGCAGCTCAATCCTGGCGAAATGGAAGTGGATTATCGCCCTCAGAACAAGCGCCAAGATTCTCATTGTGAATGAGCATGGCGGGTTTTTTTCTCTCGATTGGAGGCGGCGACACACGGCGAAGCTCTTGCTATCGCAACGCTTGAGATTTCCCAAAATTCAGATCGGACTTGCGGCCGAGCTGCTGCTAGTGCCCTTCACCATCGCGTATCTTCTGTTGTACGCAGGAGCCGTGCATGGACGCCGGCTCCTCAGAACACGGAAGTGATTCCAGGCTCGCCTCTCGCGCGCAGGCTCGGTCTGTTTGACGCGACCATGATCGTCATGGGCGGCATCATTGGCTCGGGAATTTTCATTAATCCGTATGTGGTCGCGCGCCAAGTCCATACCGCGTTGCTCATTCTAGGAGCATGGATCCTCGGCGGGGTAACTGCTTTAGCGGGCGCGTTTATCTATGCGGAGCTGGCAATTCTCAGGCCGAATCTCGGCGGACAATACGCATATTTGCGCGAAGCGTACCACGCGCTGGCGGCATTTCTGTATGGCTGGGGGCTGCTGCTGGTCATTCAGACGGGAGCGATGGCAGCGGTAGCGGTTACTTTCGCGCGCTATGCGAAGGAGATCATTCACGCGAACATTTCAGACCAATGGCTGGCGGTGCTTACTCTAGGCGCGCTGACTGCGATCAACTGTCTGGGGGTGAAATCAGGCAGCACTGTGCAGAGCACGCTGATGGTAATGAAGATCGCCGCCATTGCGGTATTGCTGTTTGCGGGATTCCGGACTCCTCCCGCAATTGAACACGCTAGGACGAGTGAACCACTCGGTTTTGCGACGCTTCTCGCATTTGGCGCGGCGGTGATTCCCGTTTTGTTCTCATATGGCGGCTGGCAGACGGCCAGTTTTATGAGCGGAGAGATGCGAAATCCGGGGCGGGATCTCGCTCGCGCAGTTGTATTCGGAGTGATTGGGGTTACGGCTATTTACGTGGGAGTGAACGTGGTGTGTGTCCGGGCGCTTGGACCTGCGGGGCTCGCCGCGACAACGACTCCGGCTTACACCGTTATGCAGAAGGCGATCGGGCCACGAGGGGCACTTTTCATTGCGGTCGCGATCGCGATTTCGACGCTCGGGTTTCTAAGCCAAGGAATGTTAACTGCGCCGCGCGTGTATTTTGCGATGGCTCGCGACGGCCTTTTCTTGCGATGGATCGCCTGGCTGCCAGAACGCACGAAAGTTCCTGTCGCGGCGATTGCACTTCAGGGCTTACTTGCGGGGGTTATCGCTCTGTCCGGACGCTATGAGCAGATTTTGAATTATGTGTTTCGATTGACTTCATTTTCTTCGGGCTCACGGGCGCTTCTCTGTTTGTTTTCCGGCGCCGCTCCGGGAAAGCAGCACAGTTTCAAACACCCGGCCATCCATTCACGACGATTTTCTTCGTCGCTGCGTGTTGGGTCGTGGTGCTAGCGACCTTTTACCACTATCCGGCGAATAGCTTTGCAGGGCTTGGACTACTGTTGCTGGGCATACCCGTTTACTTTTACTGGAGCAGGAGAAAAACCGTTTAACTGTGACTGCGCGCACGACGAGTTCGGCGTACATGGAATGGGTGAAGACGAGCACCGATGTTCCGTTCAACCTTGCTAATAGTGGCGTGAGGAATTACCCGCTTTCGGGTTTGCCGGTGGATTGGACCGCTTTGGCACTGTGTGGACTTGGCGCCTACGGCTATGCGCCGCTGGTTGAAGCCATTGCACGTAAATGCGGCGTCGATCCGGATTGCGTCGCTACCGCGCAAGGAACCTCGATGGCGAATCATTTGGCTATGGCAGCAGTGCTCGAAGCGCGAGATGAGGTGTTGATCGAGAGCCCAGCGTACCCGCTGCTGGCGGAAACCGCGGAATACCTTTGCGCAAAAGTGAGTTTATTTGACCGGCCCGCAGAAGCTAACTTCGATATCGATCTTGACCTACTCAGGCGCGCAGTTAGCCCTCGAACGCGCCTCATCGTAATCAGTAATCTCCACAATCCGAGCTGCGCTTATTCCGCCGAAAGTACGCTGCGCCAAATTGGAGACATCGCGCGATCCGTGCAAGCCCGAATTCTCGTAGACGAGGTCTATCTGGATTTGCTCTTCGAGAATGCGCCCGAAACAGCGTTCAAGCTGGGAAACGAATTCATGGTGACAAACAGTCTGACGAAAGTCTACGGGCTGAGCGGGCTGCGCTGCGGGTGGGTCGTCGCGGAACCGGAGCTGATCCGAAGAATTTACCGCCTGAATGATCTCTTCGGAGTGAATAATCCGTATTTGACGGATCAAGTGAGTTGTATTGCGCTTGCAAATCTGGATCAAATCGGCCAATGGGCGAGGGAGCTGCTGGATGTAAATCGCGCGCTGGCCAATGAATTTATCGTCGCGACGCCAGAATTGGATTACGAGCCGATCGAGACCGGCACGGTTTTGTTTCCACGAATCGATTTCCCGGTTGAGAAATTCTGCGCATTTCTACGCGAGCAGTTACAAACTGTCGTGACCCCGGGATGGTTTTTCGGCTCACGCGACAGGATCCGGATCGGGATTGGAGGAGAGACGAGTATTTTGAAGGACGGGCTGAACCGAATTCACGATGCGCTCAGTTTGATGTAAGCCACTCGTATTGCTGCGCGGTGAGCGGCACAACAGATAAGCGAACTTGTTTCACGAGCGGTGAGTCAGCGAACAACCGATTCGCTTTAATCTCGGCCAGCGTGCGCGGATGCGATAACTGTTTCCCTGGTTTGATTCTGACGCGAGGAGTTTTCGGATCTTTCGTGTCTATGCCGGCCACAGAAGCGGTTCCAACGGTCTGGCGTTCATTACCGGTGTGATAGATGACCAGCTTATCTCCAGTCTTCATTTCGCGCAGGTGTTTCAAAGCGACTGGATTGCTGACTCCGTCCCAGATTGTTTCGCCATCCCTTTGAAGGTGAGCGAAGGAGTATTCGTCAGGCTCTGATTTCAGGAGGTAGGGCATAGCTCTTGTATTAAAGCAAAAGGGCGGTCAAGCCGCAGCTTGAACCGCCCTATCGGATGCCGAGTGCCCTTAAGTTAGTGGCGTGTTGAACGGGAAACCGGAGCAGGGGGTGGCGGCGGAGCCGAGAAGCTTCCCATACGAGAGGTTGCCGCCGGACGGCTTACGCCCTCCCCGCGCGCAAAGGTTCGCGCCGTTTGAGCGCGTGCTGCCTGTAGGGCTGCGGGAGAGCGAACCGCCGCTGTTTTGGTTCCGATTGCCGGCGGATTCTTCGTGCTCACCGCGACGGGCACCTGACGCCCGTTGACGGGGACGTACACAATAGGAGCATACGCGAGATATCCAGGCGAATAGAATCCCCAGCCGAATGGGCTGAAAAAGTAGCTGTTATACGGCAGCCAGGCCCAGGAATCCCATAAACCGTTCCAATACCATCCCGGACCATAGAAGCCTGCGAAGGGATATCCGAAAGCGCCGTAACCGCCGTAGTTGTTGATGGTCACGTTCTTGGCAGCGGCGTAACTCGAGCCGGCATCGTACTCAGAACGCACGTTGCTCCAGGCATAAAGATCGTCTTCTTTCTTGGTATCGAACTTCTGGGTCTTCAGGTCAGCCGTTAAAACCGCTTCGTGACCTTTGCCAAGATCCACTTTGCGGTCTCCCAGATTGACTGTGGCTTTACCCTCGATCACTGCTGCGGTCGGCGGATCGTCCGCGGTCACGCGATACAGCCCGTCCTTTTCGAGCCGCATCGAAGCGCCGTGATCGAGAAGCTGAATGTCGTTATCTTTCACGAGTTGAGCAACCTCAACCATCGCCTCGCCTTTCATAACCTCTACCTGGGTGTTGGTCAGCGACGGTGAAACCATCTTTATCTGAGTGTTGTCGCCAATGCGCAGGAAAACTCCCGGCGTCAATAAAACCTCGGCTTTGCCCACGTCTGTCGACAAGGTGTCGTTTGTATTCAGGAACGTTTTCCCGACTGTCTTTTGCGAGATTTCGCTACCGTTCACTGCGGCATGCCCTTCAATGTAGTTGATTGCACCAGGTCGCGCGGAAACCGTGTAAGCCTGTGGCATCGCGTACATGGCGGCCACGAAGAATCCCACCAGAACCTTCGCTGATGTTTGCCATACGCGTTTCATGTTTTGTAACTCCTCTAAACTTGTGTTTCTGCTCTAACAGTTAGATGCACCGGGGGGTTAAATCGTTCCGGTCCCCAAACGGCATAGAAATAGCAATTTGGCAGTAGAAGCTGCTCCCACCTGAGCGGTATTGTATCTCTTAGCGGGGTTACTGAGTAGCTCCCGCGGTTGTTTCCGGAGCTGGTCGGTTGTTCCCTGAATACCTTTCGAAAAACTCGATGATTCTGAGCATGTGGTCCATTCGTTGATGCGGCGGACCAGATCTGGTCAGTTCGTGACCGATTCCCGGATAGCGGACGTACTCGACTGGCCGGTTTAGCTGCTTCAGGGCCCGGAACAGCATTTGGCTTTGGGTAACACCGGTGCGGTTGTCCTGACTGCCGTGGAGAATGAGTAGCGGAGTAGTGATGCTCTTGACGTAAGTGATGGGTGATTGCTGATCCAGGACGCGACGGGTTTCAGGATCCCACGGGTAGCCGCCAAATTCTTCAGGCACGAGGCGGTACGCATTTCCTTCGCCAAAGAACGTGGAAAGGTCGTAGACGCCGCGCTCGGCTGCAGCGGCTTTGAACCGATTCGTATGGCCTACGATCCAGGCCGCCAGGTAACCGGCGTAAGAGCCGCCGGCCAGGAATAGCCGGTCTTTGTCAATCATTGGATACCGCGAGATGGAATCGTCAAGAGCGGCCATAACGTCGCCCATGGGTGCTTCGCCCCAATTCTGATAATTTGCGTGCTGAAAAGGGTATCCGTAACCGCCGGATCCTCGCGGATTCGCATAAACCACGCCGTAGCCGAAAGAGCAGAACATCTGGAACTCATGCCACATGGTGAACTCGCCGGGGCCCCACATAGCAGACGGGCCGCCGTGCATATCGAGAACCCAGGGATACTGCTTTCCAGGCTCCACATGAGCCGGCTTCATCACCCAGTACTGAATGCGCAAGCCGTCGGGGCGGGTCAGCCAGTGCTCCTCAGGCAAAGAAAGAATTCTGTCTTCGAGCCAAGCGGCATTGATCTCGGTTAGCCGGCGCGCGGCGGGATGACGCGAACTGGACCGATCTGTTGCGGACGCGAGATAAAGCTCATTCGGGTTCTCGGCGCTGATTTGCGCGTATACGATTTTTCCCGGAGCAACAGCGAAGGCGCTCACTCCAACTGGTCCGCTGACGATCTCCGCTGCTTCGCTTGTTTTCAGGTCCACACTGCGCAGCGGCTGACCGCCGTGGTAGTCGACCGTGTAGTAGACCCGGCCGTCTGCCGAAATCTCCGGCTGCTGAACGCTCGGATCGCCATCCTTGGTCAACCAGGTCAGGTGGGAGCCGTCGGGATCGCACCGGGCAAGCATCGTCTGCCGGTAAGTGGGTTGGTCATTCTGCTGGCCCACAACGACCAGATACTTGCCGTCCTTAGAGAACTTCGGATTGCGAAAGCTGTAGTGTTCATCGTTAATGAGGACATGCTCGTTGGAGCCGTCCGCGTCCATCTCCCAAATGGCGGATCTGTCCTCCAGCCGGTCGGGATGTTGGTGCGTTGGAGGCCGGCTTGCGAACAAAATGCGATCGCCGGCGGGTGAGAAGACAGCCTGCTGGTGATCGTTATAACTACGCGTGAGCTGGGTGGCTTTCTCCTCAGAATCGAGATCCACCCGAAACAGCTCATCGACGGTCATTTCTTCGTTGAGGTTCAGCTCGCCGAGAAAGGCGATGCGTGTGATATCGACCGGGTCGTTGTTTTCGGAGTTATGTTCGAGCCAATCGCGGATAGCCCGCAGGTTGCCGTCAGGACGCCCGGTGAATTTGGCATTTTCCTTTTGATCGGGATGGCCGCTTTCCGCCGGCTCTGGACGGTCGAAATCCCACCAATCGCGGCCCGGACGCTCCAAATCGAACTCCGGCTTCCCCGGCAGCTTAGAAATGGCAATAGGGCTCGAGACGAGCAGCGCCTTGCTGTCGTCGCGCCAGCGCGGAGCGGTTGCTCCGAACTCGAGATGCGTCACCATGCGCGGCTCGCCTGGGTTGCGCAGAGACATGACCCAGACCTGCGGATGCGGCTTCTCCTGCTTGTTTTGCGGCTTTGGCTCGGAAGCGGGCTGATCTCTCTTGTCGGCTTTGTCCGCACGAACGAACGCTAGCTGCCGCCCGTCGGGACTAATGGCGAGATTCGAGTCGTTGCGATCTCCGAACGTCAATTGCATAGGTTTGGCGGAGGGATCGCGAAGATCGATCATCCAAAGATTGACGCGATAGCTGTACGTGGGATCGGTGTTCGGAGTAGCCGGCGGCTCGGTGTGGACGGATTGAACGCCGTAAACGGCGAATGCGCCATCGGGAGTGAGTTGCACTTCAGTGATGCGCTGGATTTTGAGCAGGTCTGTTTCCGTGATGGGCTGCTTGGCGGCCCAAACCGGCAGAATCAAAAACAATCCGAGCGCAATCGAAGTGAAGCGAATAAAACACATGCGATTCATTTGAACACACAATTTTGGACGCACACTGAACCGGTTTGGCGTCTACGATACAATGCTCCCGGAACAGGGGTAACCCGTTGACTCTCAAACCCGTTGACTATCTCATCCTCAGCCTGTATTTCGCGTTCGTTCTAGGAATCGGGTGGCTTGCAAAACGCAAGATCGCAACGAGCTCGGACTTCCTAACCTCATCTCATTCAGTACCTGTTTGGATTACGAGCCTCGCGTTTATCGCGGCGAACCTGGGCGCTCAGGAAATGATCGGCATGTGCGCATCGGGAGCGAAGTACGGCATCATGACCGTGCATTTTTACTGGCTAGGCGCGGTTCCGGCGATGGTCTTCGTGGGCGTTTTCATGATGCCGTTCTATTTCGGCAGCCGCGCGCGGAGCGTTCCGGAATACTTGGCGCTGCGGTTTGACGAGAAAACGCGCGGGCTAAATGCCGTCACATTTGCAGTGATGACGATATTCTCTTCGGGAATCAGCATGTATGCGCTCGGGCTGCTGTTCGAGCTCGTGCTGCACTGGAGCTTTACCGCTTCAGTATTGCTGTCGGCGGCAATTGTGCTGATCTACACGCTGCTCGGCGGCCTTACAAGCGCCATCTACAACGAAGTGGTGCAATTCTTTTTGATCATTCTGGGTTTTGCGCCGCTCTCGATTCTGGCGGTCCACAAGGCCGGAGGTTGGAGCGGAATCGCAGCCCACCTACAGCCGGTGATGACACATTCCTGGCGTTACACCGCGCATGCAAGCGAGAATCCCATGGGCGTGCAGGTGTTCGGTCTGATTGCGGGACTTGGTTTCGTTTTGTCGTTCGGCTATTGGTGCACAAATTTTCTCGTAGTGCAGCGCGCGATGGCTGCGGAAACGATGGCCGGAGCGCGCCAGACGCCGCTGATTGCTGCATTCCCCAAGATCTTCATGCCGTTTGTCGTTATCTTCCCTGGGATCGCGGCCGTTGCTTTGATGAGCATGTCGGCGGGCTACACACTTCCGTTGAAGCCGCACGGCGGCTACGATTACGACCAGGTGTTAACGACGCTGATGGCGCAGTTCTATCCGTCCGGAGTGTTGGGTCTGGGTATGACCGCGCTCATGGCCTCATTCATGTCAGGCATGGCCGGCAACGTCACGGCGTTTAATACCGTATTTACGTACGATCTGTATCAGAGCTACATCCGCAAGAACGCGCCTGACAGCCATTATCTTTGGGTAGGGCGAATCACGACAGTTGCCGGCGTTGCGCTTTCGATAGGCACTGCTTATCTGGCGACCTACTTCAACAACATCATGGATTTTCTGCAACTCGTGTTCGCGTTTGTTAACGCGCCGCTGTTTGCCACGTTCTTGCTGGGCATGTTCTGGAAGCGCACGACTTCAGATGGAGCGTTTTGGGGATTACTGACGGGCCTTATAGGCGGTGGGCTTACGCTTGGGCTTACGGTCGCTGAAAACAAGGGTGGCTGGATCGCGCATCTCAAGGAGTTTCCTTCGACCATGGCGCAAAACTTCTGGATCGCGATCGTCTCATGGTGCGCTTGCCTGATTGTGACCTATCTCGTGAGCTTGGCGACGCAACCGAAACCACAAAGCGAACTCCACAACCTTGTTTATGGGGTGACAGACCTGCCGCAAGAGCCGGGTGTGGCCTGGTACAAGCGTCCGGGCCCGCTCGCGATCATCGTGCTTGCTGTGCTTGTGATCATGAACATCATCTTCTGGTAGGAGACAATGAACGACTTACGCCGCCCGATCGGATTTCTGTTTTCGTTGCTGGGGCTGATCATCCTTGCTTATGGCGTATTCAAACCGGAGGTGCGCGCGCCCCTTGATCCGGGAGTAAATGTGAATCTGTGGTGCGGCGCGTGCCTGGTCGTGTTCGGAGGCTGTCTTCTTTGGCTCTCTCTGCGGGCGAAATCGTAACCGCATTTCGCTCCAAACTGAGGGTTGAGGCAGAGCCGGAGATCTACCGAGCGCCGGGACGCGTGAACCTGATCGGCGAGCACACCGACTACAATCTTGGATTTGTTTTTCCGATTGCGCTCGAGATGGCATGCTACGTTGCGATTGCGCCCGCGAAGCACAAAAATCTACATCTTTATTCGCGAGATTTCGATCAGAATTTCGAAATTGCCGCAGAAAACATGGCGGATGCGAAGCCAACGGGTGAGTGGAACGATTACACGATCGGCGTAGCGCAGGAACTATCGAAAGCCGGGATCACGATCGGGGCTTCCGATGTCTATATAGCGAGTGAAGTGCCGGTTGGATCCGGACTCAGCTCCTCGGCATCTCTGGAGATCTCTTCCGCGTTTGCGCTGCTTGGCGGCAGGCGCATGGCGCCACTCGAAATTGCGCAACTCGGCCAGCGCGCCGAGATTCAGTTTGTGGGCGTGCCTTGCGGCATTATGGACCAGTACGCTTGTGTTTTCGGCCAAAAAGGCTCGGCCATTCAAATCGATTGCCGCAGCTTGACACACGAATATGTAACGCTTCCGGAGAATGTTCGAATAGTTGCGGTGAATTCAATGGTAAAGCACGAGCTGGGGACATCAGCATACCGGGAGCGGGTGAAGGAGTGCCAGGAAGCCGTTGCCGCGATTCAAGCCTTTGATAAGAACGTACAGAGCTTGCGCGATGTGCCGCTGAGCTTTTTTGAACAGATTCAGGACAGCATTCCCGCCATTGCGCGGCGTCGGGCTCGTCATGTGATTTCGGATACGCAGCGCGTGATCGATTTTGCAGCGGCAGCGCGCGCCCATAATCTTCCCGAAATGGGCCGATTATTCATTGCTTCGCACCGCAGCATGCAGTATGACTACGAGGTTAGTTGCGAAGAGATCGATTTCCTCGTCGATACGGCAATCAAAATTCCGGGCGTTTACGGATCGCGGATGACGGGCGGCGGGTTTGGCGGTTGTACGGTGAACCTGCTTGCGGCGGATGCGGTCGAGCCGTTCAGAGATGGTCTCAGCAGGTCCTATCAGGAGCGGTTCGGCAAAACGCCCGTGTTTTACGATTGCGAACCGTCAGAAGGCGCCGGCCGGTTGCAGTAAGAAAATTACAGTGACTTGGGAGCAAAACTATGCGCCGATTGGCGGAAGTTTGCTCTGGTCATCTCTGGTAGCGGCGCTGCCGGTTGCGGTGTTGCTCTACGCCATCGGCGTGCGGCGAGTGGCGGCGTGGAAGGCGTCTTTAATAGGCTTGCTGGCGGCGCTTGTCGTCGCGCTGCTGGCGTATCGAATGCCGCCGTTATTAGCGATCGATGCAGCGGTCTATGGCGCCGCGTTCGGCGTGTTCCCGATTTTTTGGGTGGTCTACTGGGCGATCGTGTTGTATCAACTCACGATTGAGACGGGTAAGTTCGAAATCATCAAGAACTCCATCGGCAGCCTTACGGCGAATAAAAACGTGCAGGCGCTGCTGATCGCTTTCGCTTTCGGCGCGTTCGTGGAGGGAGCCGCTGGGTTCGGCACTCCGGTTGCCGTTTCATCCGCGATTTTGGGAGGGCTGGGATTTCCACCTTTCTACGCCGCTGGTATCTGTTTACTCGCAAATACTGCGCCCGTGGCGTTCGGATCTATAGGCATTCCGCTGGTTACTCTCGCCGCGACGACGGGTCTTCCGATTGAGACGCTCAGCGCCGACGTGGGACGGCTGTGCGCACCCGTATCGATGATTATTCCCACTTATCTGGTCTTAGTAATGGACGGCTGGAGCGGGATTCGGCGGTTGTGGCCGGCAGCGATTGTGTGTGGAATTGCGTTCGCGGGCATGCAGTTTGTGATTTCAAACTTTGTCGGGCCGTATCTCACGGATATTTTGAGCTCACTTGCGGCAGTTGTTGGGTTAATCGTGCTGCTGCAGGTGTGGAAACCTGATGAAGCCACGCGCGCCGGCTCACGCTACCGGCTGAGCGAAATCGTGATGGGCTGGTCACCGTATCTATTGCTGATCATATTTATTTTGTTTTGGAGCTCAGGAGGCGTGAAGCGGGTTTCGGATCACGCGACCGTTACGCTCGCTTGGCCCGGACTGCACAATGCAGTGAGGCAAGTACCGCCCGCAGTCAGTCAGGCGCGGAATTATGCAGCACTATATCGAATGCGCTTATTGGGGGAATCGGGGACAGCGTGCGCGTTTGCGGCGATTGCGGCGGCGGCCCTGTTGCGCGTCAGTCCAGCACGTTTCGTCCGGCTGGCTGGGCAATCGGCCAAGCAATTGAGCCTGGCCTTCGTCAGCATCACGGCCGTGCTTGCGCTTGCGTTCGTCATGAATTACTCGGGCGCGACCGCGACACTTGGATTGGCGTTTGCGGCGACGGGGCGCGCATTCCCGTTTTTCAGCGCGATGCTGGGCTGGCTCGGGGTATTTTTGACCGGCAGCGATACCTCCGCGAATGCGCTCTTCGGAGGGTTGCAGACGGTGACCGCGAACCGCTTGGGTTTAAGCGCTGCTTTGATGGCGTCGGCGAATTCGGCCGGGGGCGTGATGGGCAAAATGATCAGCCTGCAGAGCATTTCGGTTGCATCGGCGGCGGCAGGGTTGAAGGCGGAGGACGAGCCGAAGCTGTTCCGGTTCACGTTTAAGCACAGTGTGTTTCTGGCGAGTTTGGTAGGCGTGTTGGCGGTAGTGTACGCCTACGCGCTCTAGCCGCCAATTGAGTACATCGGCCGGGCGGGCGCGATGAAGGACGGGTGGTTAATTTCGTGACCCGCCCATTTGTCCCAAACGGTGGCACGGATTGCGGCTTCGAGTTCGGCTTCTGAATCGAGCCGTTCGAGTAGCGACTTGACGTTCGTTTCTTCTCTCGCGAAAAGGCAATACCGAAGTTTGCCGTCCGCGGTGAGACGTAGCCGGTTGCAATTCTGACAGAAAGGCCGGCTGACCGAGGCGACGAAGCCCACGCGATACCCGTCAGAAAACTGATACTCGGTCGCCGGCGCGTGCGGATCACGGCCGAGCCTTGCCGTCAACGGGCCGAATTCACGCGTGAGCTGCGCAATCATCTCGTCCGCCGTCAACACGCGATCAAGGGACCAGAGGTGTTGTGCGTCAAGCGGCATAAATTCGATGAACCGCACTTCGATGTTGCGCTCGCGGGCGAAACCCACCATGGCGACCACATCTGATTCGGTTAGGCCTTTGATCGCGACTGCGTTCAGCTTTATGGATTTGAATCCTATGGCGAGCGCAGCATCAATCCCCGCGAGAACGCGCGGCAGATCGTCTCGCCGGGTGATGGCGCGAAAGCGGGCGGGATCGATCGTGTCGAGATGAATGTTCAACCTGCGGAGACCCGCATCGTAGAGCGGCCGGACCGCATCGCGGAGCAGAACTGCGTTCGTTGTTAGGGCCAAATCTTTGAGGCCGGGAAGATCTTTGAGGGCTGCGACGAGGTCGGGCAGTTTGGAGCGCAGTAACGGCTCGCCGCCTGTGAGCCGGACTTTGCGGATGCCGAGCGGAACAGCCGCGGAAACGAAGCGCGTAATTTGCGGGAAGGTGAGCAGAGCCGAAGCCGGGGTAAACGTCGCGCCGTGCTCGGGCATGCAGTAGAAGCAGCGAATATTGCAACGATCAGTAACGCTGATGCGCAGATCGGAGTGGACACGGCCGAAAGAGTCGATGAGGGCTCCGAAAATGGGCGGATGAGATTCGGGAGCGGTTGCGAGCTGAACGAGAGACATCTATGGATCGCGAGTAACTATACTAACTATTTAACCGCGATCAGCTAAGTCAAAAATCAAAAGGGGCAAGCTCCACGAGTTTGCCCCTTTGTAGATGCGACCCCGAAGCTAGAAGGAAAGCCGCAGTGCCAATTGGAGATTGCGATTTTCGAGTCTCCCGTTGTTAACCGAAGCGCCAGTAAACGTACTGCTGGCGTTTATGCCGCGAGTGGCAGTAATGTTGGGCAGCAGAGGATTCGCAACAGTTCCCGCAAAATTTCCACCCAAGGGAAGCGTGGGCCCGATATTCTCGCCGTACACCAGATAGAGGTTTGAATGATTGAAGATGTTAAAGGCTTCGGCCCGGAGATCGAGTTTGAAGCGTTCCGTCAGGGAGAAAGTTTTCGATACGCCGAAGTTGAACGTCCACGCACCCGGCGCCCGGAACGCATTCCGTCCGCTCATTGAGGAGGGGAACGGACCGAAATCCGAATCGCCTGAGAGCGGGTTAACGTAACTGCTATTGATGTTGGCCGCGGTCAGATCGAGATATGTGAACTCGTTCGGCCTGCCGGTCGGCACATCGGTGTAGTGCGGGGTGAACGGCGAGCCGAACATCAGACGCGGGAACAGATTTCCATCGCTGTTGGTCGAATCGTAGATAGTAAACGGGCTGCCCGTGCGCGCTGTGAAAATTGGCGCTAGATTCCAACCGCCCAGAACCAGGTTGGTAATGCCCGGTTTACTAAAGAACGGCTCCTGCCAAACCGCGGCTACTACTACACGATGGCGAACATCGAAATCGGAATCTCCGCGATCTAGGCTTGGATTCAAGGGGTCTAGATTGCCAAGATTAAATGTACTGTTGTTATCGTTTGTAAACGTAGAGCTCGAATCGTCGATGCTATGGGACCACGTGTAATTAGCTCGAAGGGTGAGCCCGTAGCGACGGAAATTGCGCAACTCGAATCGCGTATTCAACCCGTTGTATAACGAGTTGCCACCATTAGTCCGAAAGTTAATCGTGCCGTACTGCGGGTTAATGCGACTTTCTGTCGTGATACCTGCATATACGGGAGCTGTACCAGGAATGTTCAGGCGGTCGATCGTGTACAGGTTTTCACCTGCGGACCCGGTATATTCGACGGCGAAAATCGCGTCGGTTGAGAGCTGGCGCTCAATAGCGAAGCTCCATGAATGAGCATAGGCAGTCTTTATATTCGGATCTACGGCCCGAAGAGTCGTTCTGCCGAGCGGTTTTGTTCCCGAGGTACCCGCCAGCGGGCCTGCGTTGCTGGTTGTGATAGGAATTACAGGGACGTCGCCGTGTGGGCCGGATTGAAGAGCAACCACCGCATAGTTGGGCGGATTCTGGATAATATTGAAGGTCACGTTGCCGAAATTGCGCTCGTAACCAATTCCATAACCACCACGGATGGATGTCTTCCCGTCACCCGTGACATCCCAAGCGAATCCGATGCGCGGCGCCCAGTCATTCCACTGTTTCTTCCAAATCCCCCCGACTGGGTTGCTCGTGGCGGTGTCCACAACGCCCGTCGCCGATTGAAGTTCGATATTGGAACCTGTTCCAAGAAAGAAGTTCGAATTCAGAGCAGGTCTTGAGTTTGCAGGCGGACCGAAGTACTCCCAGCGCACTCCGAGGTTGAGCGTGAATGTTGGACGAATTTTCCAGCTATCTTGCGCATACAGCGCGGAGTCGTGGAATCGATTGCTGCGACTGAAACTTGGAGGACCAACCGGCAATGCCAGGGTACAGGCCGGAGTGACGATGGTCGCACCAGTGGTGACATTATGCAGACAAGGGTATTTCCCTTGCGGGTAAATTGCGGCTTGGAATTGGCTCAATTGACCGAGCGTTAGGTTATTCAACGCATTGGCCGTATTCGTTCCCAGCGCTTCCACTGCCTCCTCGTACGCGCCGAACAACCGGTTATCTTGCAGGTAAGTGAACAGGCCGCCAAATCTGAAGTCGTGCTTTCCAGCGGTGATACTGTAGTCCTCGTTGATGGTGGCCTGATTTTGGG
>Ga0213881_10000573_pt1 | contig 22502 bp, 23 predicted proteins | sample BarmaccoBMER_R08_FD_160104 | JGI IMG/M metagenome (GOLD analysis project Ga0213881, IMG submission 160104) | Barbacenia macrantha exposed rock microbial communities from rupestrian grasslands, the National Park of Serra do Cipo, Brazil - ER_R08 ... | reverse complement strand
CGGCTTCGGCACCCCGTACGCCGTCTATGTCCTCTACCTGGTCAAGATCGCAGCCTATGTGGCTGGCGCCGCGGCCGTTATCTCGCTAACCCAAGGCCTTGGCGGGCTCACCCACATCGCGGCCTGGTGGTCCCAGCCTATCGTGTACCAAAAACTCGTCGTGTTCACCTTGCTTTGGGAAGTCCTGGGACTGGGTTGCGGATCAGGCCCGCTTACCCTCCGGTTCTCCCCGCCCATCGGCGGCTTCCTGTATTGGTTGCGCCCTGGCACCATCCGACTGGCACCCTGGCCCGGCAAGGTGCCCTTCACCGGTGGTGACACGCGCACGCTCGTCGACATCGCGCTCTACGCCGCGGTGCTGATCTCCGGTGCTTACGCATTGCTGTCCACCGGTCAGGGTGGTCCGGTGACCGCAGGCAGTGACGTCGGGCTGATCCACCCCGTTGCCGTGGTGCCACTGATCGCGGCGCTCGGGCTGCTCGGACTCCGGGACAAGACCATCTTTCTCGCCGCCCGGGCCGAGCATTACTTGCTGACGCTGTTGGTGTTCTTCGTTCCGTTTGTCGACCAGATCGCCGCGTACAAGATCATCCTCGTGGGGCTGTGGTGGGGAGCGGCGACATCCAAGCTCAACCACCACTTCCCCTACGTCGTCGCGGTGATGATGAGCAACAGCCCGCTGCTGCGGGGCAAGGCATTCACCTGGTTCAAGCGCAGGATGTACGTGGACCCGGCCACCGACTTGCGGCCCTCATGGCTGCCGAAGGTCATGGCCCATGTCGGCGGTACCACCGCTGAATTCGTCGCGCCGTTCATCCTAGTGTTCTTCGCCGACGGCCATTCGTGGGCGTGGTTCCTTATCGGCTTCATGGTGATCTTCCACCTCAACATCATCTCGACGATCCCAATGGGTGTGCCTCTGGAATGGAACGTCTTCTTCATCTTCTCGCTGTTCTACCTGTTTGGGCATTACGGCAACACCACTGTGTGGCAATTGCATTCGCTGCTGCTGCTAGCGGTGTTGATCGTCGGTGTGGCGGTCATCCCCGTCCTGGGCAACATGTTCCCGCGCCAGATCTCGTTCCTGCCGGCCATGCGGTACTACGCCGGAAACTGGGCTACCAGCGCCTGGTGCCTGCGACCGGGCGTCGAAGACAAAATCGAAGCAAGCGTGGTCAAGGCCTCCGCGCTGGGCAACAAGCAGCTGGCGAAGCTGTACGACCCGAATACCGCCGAACTCGTGCTCGACAAAGCCATGGCATGGCGGTCCATGCACAGCCACGGCCGGGCCCTCAACGCGCTGGTGCGCCGAGCCGTCGACGATGAATCCAGCTATGTGATCCGCGATGGCGAATACATCGCCGGGCCACTGATCGGCTGGAACTTCGGCGAAGGGCACCTGCACAATGAACAGTTGGTTTCGGCTCTGCAACGGCGCTGCCACTTCGAGCCGAAAGACGTGCGGGTCATCGTCCTCGAGGGTCAACCGATCCACCGGCTCCGGCAGGGATACCGCATCCTCGACGCCGCAACCGGGCTCATCGAAGAGGGCCACATCGACGTCGAAGACCTGCTGACTCGGCAGCCGTGGCCGGAACCCGACGACCGGCTGCCGGTGCATGTCACCGCCAACAGCGTGACGACTCCAAGTGCTCACAGCGCACAATGAGCACAGCGCTGGTGGTGGGGGCGGGGCCCAACGGCCTCGCCGCGGCCCTCACGATGGCTGAGAACGGGGTCGACGTCACCATCCTGGAAGCCGCTGATGTCGTCGGGGGTGGTGCGCGCACCAGCGAGTTAACCCTGCCGGGGCTACTCCACGACGATTGCTCGGCGGTGCATCCCATGGCCGTGGCATCGCCGTTCTTCCGGGCGCAAAACCTAGCGAGCCGCGGGCTGCGCTGGCGATACCCGCAGATTGCCCTCGCCCATCCCCTCGACGGCGGTCGGGCGGCATGCCTGTATTCCTCCATCGACGTCACGGCCGCTCAATTCGACCACCATGACGGGGTTGCCTGGCAGCGCCAGTTCCGCTCCCTGACAATGCATTTAGACGAACTGCTCGACGAGCTGTTCCGGCCCATCCTGCATGTGCCGAAGCATCCAACCCGGTTAGCCAGCTTCGGTATCCAGGCGATGCTGCCAGCCACGGCGCTGGCGCGACGGTGGAGCGGCGAAGAGGCGCGAGCATTGTTCGGCGGCATTGCGGCGCACATCTACTATCCGCTCACCCGGCCGGCCACCTCGGCGGTCGGGCTGATGATCACCGCGGCAGGTCACCGCTACGGCTGGCCCGTCGCCGAAGGCGGTTCGGGCGCAATCACACAAGCCATGGCCACCCGATTGAGAGAACTGGGCACCAAGATCGAAACCGCCGTCGCCGTCACCTCGCTACGCGATCTGCCGACCGCTGACGTGGTGATGTTCGACCTGACGCCGAAGGCGCTGGCCACCATCGCCGGGGACCGGCTCCCGCTGCGAGTGCGCCGCGCCTATCGGCGATACCGGCACGGGCCGGCGGCGTACAAGCTCGACATCGCCGTCGACGGCGACATCCCATGGACCAATCCGGCATGTCGCCAAGCCGGCACCGTCCACCTCGGCGGCGCACTGGCGGAAATAGTGGCCGCCGAACGAGATATCGCCCGAGGGATCATGCCGTGGCGACCGTTCGTGCTAGTCGGACAGCAGTACCTCGCCGATCCCATCCGCAGCTGCGGTAGACGCAACCCGGTGTGGGCCTATGCACATGTGCCGCACGGTTACACCGGCGATTCCACCAACGACATCCTCGACCAGATCGAACGATTCGCTCCCGGATTCAGAGAGCGGGTGCTTGCGGTACACGTGCGGAGGCCATCGGATTTGCAGCGCCACAACGCCAACTACATCGGCGGCGACATCCTCACCGGAAGAAACGACCCGCTACAAGTCCTTACCCGCCCCCGCCTTGCCGTCGACCCGTACCGCACCGGTATACCGGGAATGTTCATCTGCTCAGCGGCCACACCGCCGGGCACGGGCGTGCACGGGATGTGTGGACACAACGCCGCACTTTCGGCCCTGCGCTACCTCCACCGGCGATGACGGCGCCCGGGACCGCCACAATGCGTAACCCGGATACGTGCGCAGCGCACGAACGCCGCATCGAGGTTCATGTCTTGCGCATATGGCCCCCCGGCCGCCTGCACCCATAGTGTGATGTTGCTGCTTCGAAAGAGCAGTGTCACAACGATATTCGTGCTGTTCATCGAGGGAGTGTGAAGGTCATGGGTCAGTACATTACGGGCATCGCCATTTTCCTAATGCTGTTGTCGCCGCTGTCGATCCCGACGGCGGTCAGCATTGTCCACGCGGTGCGCCGCATGCGTCGCGTTCCCGCGTAACGCCAACCGAACGGTTCGAGGTCCGGTGCTGCGTAACGCTACGACGCCTGTGCCGTTGTGTGAGACGCTCTGAAACACACGGATACAAGGAGGTCCCGCATGGCTGAGGATCACCGCGAACTGGTGTCGTTGGCTGCCCAACAGCTGGGGGATCATCGTGATGAGTTCATCGCCGAGCTGGTCGAACTGACCCTGTCGCAGATCCGGCCGCTGGAGAATGACCGGCGGATGGTGGAGCTGCTGGAGGCGTCGATCACCGAGAATGTCATTGCCGGAATCCACTTCCTGGAGATGGAGGCCCCGGCAGAGCAGGTGGAAGCGCCCACGGCGGCGGTGATGTACGCGCGGGCGCTGGCCCAGCGCGATGTCCCGTTGTCGGCGTTGATTCGGGCATATCGGATCGGCCACGGTCGGTTCGTCGACGCCGCGATGCACTTTCTGGCCACCCAGCCCTCCAATGGGAGCATGCCGGCGATGATCGAGCTCGTCAACCGCGCCGCCACGTGGATCGACCGCGTCACCGATCAGGTAGGCGTCGCCTACGAACAAGAACGCGACCGGTGGGTCAGCAGCCGCAGCGGCCTGCGCCAGCAATGGGTCAACCAAGTGCTGGCCGGTGGGCCCATTGATATTCCGCACGCTGAACGCGCGCTGCAGTATCGCTTGAACGGTGTGCACGTTGCGGCGGTGATGTGGGCGCAGGCAGCCGTCGGTGCAGGCGATGTGGTCAACCGCTTCGATCGGGCCAGGGCATTGCTGGCAGCCGAGTTCGACGCTGTCGGGCGACCCTTGATGGTTCCGACCGATGAGCGCGGGGTGCGGCTGTGGTTCGCCCGCCGCTCGGCTGACGCGATCGATTGCGCGCGGGTACGGCGCGGGGTTGAGGCCTCGGGTTTGGATCTGCGGGTCGCCGTTGGCAGTACCGATCACGGGATCGGCGGCTTCCGGCAGTCCCTGGTTCAAGCTGAACGAGTCAAGGCGGTGCTGTTGGGGGGTGCAGCGCGTTCATCTCGGGTGGTGTTCTATGACGAGGTGGCGCCGGTCGCGCTGATGGCGACGGACCTCGACGGTCTTCGCCGATTCGTTACTCAGGTGCTCGGTGACCTGGCCATTGATGACGAGCGCAGCCAATGGCTTCGCGAGACCTTGCGAGAGTTCCTGTGCAGAAACCGCAGCTACGCGGCGACGGCTGAGGCGATGTTTCTGCACCGCAACACTATTCAGTACCGCGTCGCCCAAGCCATGGAGCGCTGCGGCGGCCGATTCGACGATCCCGATGCCGTGCTGAAGGTACAGATTGCGCTCTACGCATGCCATTGGCTGGCACCGGCCGTGTTGCGCGCCGCCGCCATACCGCATCGCGGTAATTGAGCGTAGTCGCGGCGCTGGGCGGCGAAGTTGAGAAACGTGTCGCTGCTACGCCCGGCCGAACCCGCCCCCAGCCAACACTACATCGGTGGCGTGACTCATGGTGGACTCAGGGTTTCGCGAAACCTGCTGCGCTCAACACTTTCTGGCCAACCGGCCCGTCGACGACACCGACGAATTTGCGCGCCAATTCGAGGTTCTTCGACTGCTTGAGCACGGCGATCGGGTAGGTGTTGACCGCGCCGGCGGATTCGGGGAAGCCGACCGCGGTGACCTTGTTCCCCGCGCCCTGTGCGTCGGTGACGTAGACCAGTCCGGCGTCGGCCTGCCCGGTGACCACCTTGTTGAGCACATCGGTCACTTGTGACTCTTCACTGACCGGACTCAGGTGCGTACCGGTGGCCTGCTCCACCTTCTGGGTGGCCGACCCGCACGGCACCTGCGGCGCACACACCACAACCGACAAGCCTGGCTGAGTCAAGTCCTTGAATGAAGCGACCTTCTTCGGATTGCCGGGCGCGACAACGATAGTCAGCGTATTTGAGGCAAAGTTGACCGGATCACCGGCCAGCAGGCCGGCCTGGGCAGCCTTGTCCATGTTTTTGGTGTCGGCCGAGGCGAACACGTCAGCCGGTGCGCCTTGAGTCAACTGGGTCACCAGATCGGAGGAGCCGCCGAACGAGAACTCGACGTCGGTGCCGGGGTTGTCGGTCTTGAACTGTTCACCGATCTCGGTGAACGACTTCTTCAACGACGCCGCGGCGAAGACGACGACCTTCCCGCCGCCGGCCGTGCTCGGCGAGGGCGGTGAAGACGCTTGCTTCGACGAGCCGCAGCCGATGGCCACGCACATCAACAGGGCGACCGCCGCCGCGAGTCGAATTGGCTTCACGACTGTCCTCCAGGGATTTCGACGATCACGGTGGTGGCTTTGACGACCGCCACGGCCACACTGCCAGGCGCCAACTGCAATTCGCGTGCCGCTTCAGCGCTCATCAGCGACACAACGGTGAACGGTCCGCACCGCATCTCCACCTGCGCCATCACGGTGTCGGCAACGACTTTGGTCACCAAGCCGGTGAAACGGTTGCGGGCTGAGCTGCCGACGCTCAGCGGGTCCTTGGGTGCGGCACCCGAATGCGCGACAGCAAATGCAGCCAACGCTTCGCCGGGGATGACCTTGCGGCCCGACTGATCGCGGCGGGCCGGCAGCGCGCCGTCATCGATCCAACGCCGCACCGTGTCGTCGCTGACTCCGAACAGGTCGGCGGCGTCGCGGACCCGGATCATGGACACGACCGCATTTTATCCGCATACACGGCGCGAAACCGCCGGATCGACCGTGAATGCGTCTGTGAATGCGCCTGTGTGGAGGTATCGGGGGACGCGTCGGCGACGGTCATTGCACGCCGATGGCCACCTCGGTCGACTTGATGAAAACCGTCGCCGGTTGCCCCTCGGCGAGTTGCAGGTCGACGGCCGCATCTTTGGTGATCGAGGCGGTCACCACCTGCTCGCCGCCGTCGAGACGGACTTTGACCGTCGCCATCACCGTTCCCAAGCTCACCTCGACGATCGTGCCGGCGAGTTGATTGCGGATCGACAAGCGCATGGCATTCTCATTTCTCGCTAACGGATCGGCGTCGACAACGTTACGCGGCAGCGGTGTGCGCAACGGCGACCGAGCCTATCGGCAGCGGGTGAGCGCGTCCCGCACCGGCCGACCAACCAGGAACGACGGTGCGGTTAGGCCCGGCGCAGGCGACACGACGTCACCGGCGATGTGTGCACGAGGTCTTGCCATCCGCAGGGGCGCCAATCTCTACGCGGCCAGGTCACCACCATACACATTGGACAGTAGGTGTATGATAGCGTACCGTTGTTTGTTATGGGTGTGATATTTGATTCCGAGCAGCTGCACACGATCGCGAAGGACACGGTAGGCCTGGAGACCAAGGATGCGGCCTTTGCTCAGATTATCGGCGAGCTCAAACGCGAGTATCCGGGTCACATTCGCGACGACATCCCCTGGGTATTCAACAACGCGGGCGGCGCGATGGGGCAGATGAAGCTCTTGCACGCTTCACTGTCGGAATACCTGATCTTCTTCGGCACCCCGATCGGCACCGAAGGCCACTCGGGCCGCTATGCCAGCGAGGTGTGGGACTTCATCATCGACGGCGAAGTGTGGTGCTATGAGGAGGGCGAGTTCGAGCGAAGCGTGTACAAACCCGGCGACGTGGCTTATCTGGCCGGAGGCCGGGCAAAAGGCTACGCCGTGCCCGACGCGGCGTTCATGTTGGAGTACGCGCGCGGGCCGATTCCCAGCATGTTGCCCTTCGGCATCGCCGACGCCATCTTCAGCACCATCGACGCGCCGACGATAGGCAAGACCGCCTGGTACTACACGCAGCTTGTCGTCGGCGAGCTTCTCAAAGGCAAGATCTGACGGGTGAAACCCCCTAGCGCACCGATCTGGGTCAACCAGAGCCGCAAAGTCGGGACAGGTATACGAGCAGCTATTGGTGCGCCGGCGAAGAGACGGCGGCGGTGTGTTGCTGGGCCAAGATGGCGCCGCCCAGCCACCGTCTGATGAAGCGCCGCAGGCCTTCTCGGTTGCGACTGGGATCATTGGGCGCGATAAAGAATGAGAGCATCGTGCGGAGGGTGAACTCCACGAGTTCGCGAAGCGACGCCTGATCGTAGCCGTATTGCGTCCAGTCGACGTCGAAGCGGGTAATCATCCGCATCCCGAACGTCTGGGCTTCGTCGGAGGCGAGACTTGGTGTGTGGGTGTTGCGGTATGGCTCGGACAGCAGAATGCCCAAATGAGGTGTGCGCGTTACCTCTTCGAGCGTGTACAAGACACCTTCGGTCATCGCTTCGGCAGGATCGCTGATGCCGTGGACGGCTTGGGTGAGGCGATCGAGGAAGCCGTCGACGGAGGCGACGGCCGCTGCGTGCATCAGAGCTTCGGCGGTCGGAAAATACCGATACACCGTCTGCCTGATGATCCCCAAGGACTCGGCAACCTCAGCGATGCTGACATCAGAACCGCTCTTGGCGATCAGCGTGACCGCGGCGGCCACGATGCGCCGGGAGGCTTCCTCGTCGGTGACCGGTGGATGCCCGTCCCACCCGCGTCTACGCGCCACGATTGACCACCCCAAGTAACAACATTCCCGCAGGATATCGGCTCCGCCGAGCGGCTTGCGAAACTGCGGGCCGGTGGCGACGTTGACGGAAGCCCACAATCGCCATGATCATACATTTGACGTTTATGATGTATGATGGCTCAGGTGTCGCGCCCTCCAGGGCAAGACACAGCGAGAACTGAGGAGCTGCCATGACGGATCTGATCGTGCGGAAGATGCGGTTCACGTTCGCCGACCATGACGTTCCGTTTCTGTGGAACGAGCAGAACCCGGCCTTTTCCAGCATGGCCAACGCGGTGTCGTTTCTGGCGATCGCGTTCGAGAAGATGATCGGTCAGATGATCCCCGAGGCCATGCCGTTAATCACCGATCCGGAAGTGGCGGATGAAGCCCAGGCGTTCGTACGCCAGGAGGGTCAGCATTCGATGGGCCATCGCCAGCACGCGAAGGGTTTGATCAAGAGCTATCCGGCGCTCAAGGAGACGCTCGATGAGGTGATCGCGGCGTTTGACGATCTGACCGCCAACAAGCCGTTGAAGTACCGGCTGGCCTACACCGCCGATCTGGAGGCGACGTTCACGCCGGTGTTCAAGCTGATGCTCGATCATGACGACACATTGTTCGCGCCGGGGGACGACCGGGTGGCGTCGCTGTTCCTGTGGCATTTCGTCGAGGAGGTCGAGCACCGCAGCTCGGCGTTGATCATCTACGACGCGGTTGTCGATGACCCCTGGTATCGGATGCGGGTGGCGCCGTCGATCTTCAAACACGTCTGGTCGGTGCTGCGGATCGCCGGCGAAGGGTTCAACAAGCATGTTCCCATCGAGGGACGCAAGGTCGACGCCCTGTCGATGTTCGGCATGCAGCGCCGCAAAAGAGCACTGCTGCAGCGCCTGCCGTTCCTTGATGTGCCCGACGACGGCCCGTTCGGCAACGCGTTCACACATCTGCCACTGCGCGAGCAGCTCGTCGCTATGTCGGGAATCGTGCGCAGCCAGATCCCCGGTCATGATCCCGCTCATGAACAACTGCCCGCCCTGGCCGACGAATGGTTCCAGCGGTATGCGGCGGGCTACGACGTGACCCACTGGTACACCGCAACCGGCACACCGGACACCTGAGGACTACTGTGTCCGATCTGTGCACCCCGACCTTTGCGAATCTCGCGTTAAGACTGGGCTTTTCGTGTCAGACCGCGGGCGGTCTGGTCGAGGTTCGCAGTCCGTTCGGGCTGCAGAACTGGACACTTCCGGTGTTGGAAGTCACCGTGATCGCTGGGGCGGTGCTGGCACTGGTTTATGCGATCGTGCGGCTGCGCCGCCACAACGATCCGACCAACCTCGTGCTGTGGTTCGGGGCCATCGCCTACCTGTTCATCATTGAGCCGCCCCTGTATTTTCCTGCGGCGTTCGGTATCAGCAGCCATGTCGACACCATGTTTGCCCACAACGTGTTCACGGTGGACTTCTTGTGGGGCCGGCTGCCGCTCTACATCGTCGCCGTCTATCCCATGATGGCCACCGTGGCCTACGAGATCGTCCGCATGCTGGGGGTTTTCCGGCGCTACGGCGTCCTGGTCGGCGCGGTATGCGTCGGCTTCGTGCACCATGTGTTCTACGAGATCTTCGACCAGCTTGGGCCCCAACTGCGGTGGTGGGAATGGACGCTGGACAACCCGATGAACCAACCGTTCTTCGGTTCGGTGCCCCTGCCGAGTGTCGTGGGTTTCGCCGCCCTGTGGCCGATGTCACTGGCGCTTTTCGTCCAACTCTTCGTCGGTCGCCACGTCGACGCGGGCCGCAGCTTCTCCGGCCCGCAGCTGCTATGGCGCACAGTAGTCGTCGGTGTGCTGGCGTCGATCGGCACCGCCGTGCTACCACTGCCCGCCACGATCGGCGGCGCATTGTCGGGCAGCACCACCGTCGTGGGCGTCATCTACGTCGCCGAACTGGCCGCCGTCACTGTCGTCGCCCTCTGGGCGCTGGGCACCCAATGGCGCCGACTGCGCCGCAACGATGACTCGGATGCAGTGCGCTATTACAACCCGGCCATCCTCACCTACGCCACTGCCTACCTCGCGGTCATGACAATCCTCTGGGCGACGTCGCTGTCGGCATACCTGCGCGCGGTCGACGGCGTGACATCCAACGGCGATCCCACCGGCAGCCTCTGGTACACCATCGGCTGCCTCGCCATCGCCGTCCTATGCATCGCCGCCGCCAGAACCTCCGTAGCACGCCAGCCGCGCCAGCCCGGACCGCTACCCCCTACGCACGACTCAACCGCACTAACCTGAAGCCGTCGGTCACGGCCGCGGGTGGCACAGTAACGGGGCTCGCCGCGCCCGAACTGTGGGGGCTTTTCTTCCCGCGGGGGCTCAGCGTCCGTCGCGCTCTGGTCGCCCTGCCCGTTAGCAGCCGGGTAGCGTCCAAGGCCGTAGCCAGCAGCGCAACGCTGGCGGCGAAGCACCCGATATGGCGCATGACTCAGCAGGCGAAGCGGTTGAGCACGTCGTAGTTGCGGAGCGGTGTGGCGTCGACCAGCCGCCACAGTAGCCGCACCGGCGCCGAGGGGATGTGTTCGTAGAGTGCCCCCACCGAAGACTGCTCGAGGAAGCGCAGCCGCGGGTTCCATTGCTCGATTTCGCGGGCGTCACGGATACCCCACTTGGTGATGCCCTTGGTGAGCACCTTGGACAGGCGCGGCCCCATCGGCGACACCGTGTCGAAGACGAGCTCACCGCTGCCGAACCGATCCGTGAGGCGCTGCAGCAGCGTACGCACCTCGGGCTCGGTGAGATACATGACCAGTCCCTCTGCGACCATCAGCGTCGGGCGATCGGTAGGTATCTCGTGCAGCCACGCCTCATCGGTCACCGACGAGCCGATCATGCGGTAGCCGGCGCGGTCGTCGTAGAGCTTGCGCCGCAGCGCGATGACATTCGGTTGGTCAACGTCGAACCACTGCACGGTATCCGGTGAATGCAGCCGGAACACCCGGGTGTCCATGCCGCAGCCGAGGTGCAGGACGACGGCGTTCGAATAGCGGCGCAGGAAGTTGGCGCTCCAGTCGTCGAACTGTTTGGCGCGCATGGTGACCATATACTGATTGGACCGTGGCCGCATGGCGCGCCGCATGCGGGCCCAGTCGTATTCGATGCGGTCCACCGCCTCGGCTGCCGCGGTGTCTCCGAGAATCGCCGCCGGCGAACGGCTTTCGTATGCCCGCAGGTACAGCGTGCATAGGTTCGTCCATTCCACCGACCCCCACCGCACATCGGTGAAGTCGACCTTGTCCGCCTGAGTCATGGCTCCCTCTCGCCCGGTAGTCGGTCCACATCCGCCGGAACTCGGCAGCCGCTTCACCATGGCGCCTTCCTGCAGCCTCCCGGGCAAGGTGGCGACCGCGGCCTTGCTCACCGACAGCGCATCGGCCAGCTAAGTCCCATGGTATCGGCGACGACACTTGCACTGTCGATGCAGAAATCGGCTCGGCCAAAAACCAGCCTCCGACCAGGGTGGCAGGTCCAGGATTCGAACCTGGGTAGGCTCACGCCGACGGATTTACAGTCCGCTCCCATTGGCCGCTCGGGCAACCTGCCTTTGTGCGACTAGCAGAGTACAACGAGGATGTACCCAAAGCACAAACGGCCAACACGAATGGGATAGGGGGACGGGTCCAATGGCGGATTCCTCGTTCGACGTCGTCAGCAAGGTCGACCGCCAGGAGGTCGACAACGCCTTGAACCAGGCGGCCAAGGAGCTGGCCACCCGGTTCGATTTCCGTGGCACGGATACTCGCATCGAATGGTCCGGCGACGAGGCGATTACCATCACCTCCTCTACCGAGGAGCGCGCCAAGGCCGCCATCGACGTCTTCAGGGAAAAGCTGATCCGTCGCGACATCAGCATGAAGGCTTTCGACGCCGGTGAGCCGCAAGCCTCCGGCAAGACCTACAAGGTCAACGGCAAACTCAAGCAGGGCATCGACAGCGAGAACGCCAAAAAGATCACCAAGCTGATCCGTGACGAGGCCGCCAAGGGCGTCAAGACGCAGATCCAGGGCGACGAGGTGCGCGTGTCATCAAAGAAGAAGGACGACCTGCAGGCCGTCATCGCCATGCTCAAGCAGGCCGATCTCGACGTGGCGCTGCAGTTCGTCAACTACCGGTGAACCCGTAGGGCTGCCCCCTAATGTGGCACCCATGACACCTCCTCGCCGCGAACCTCGCGTCGTCGTGCTCGGTGGGGGCTCCTGGGGTACCACCGTCGCATCCATCGCCGCCCGCCGGTCCGAAACGCTGCAGTGGATGCGCTCCGCCGAGACCGCCGAAGACGTCAATGAGCGCCACCGCAATCTGCGCTACCTGGGCGACGAGGTCGATCTGTCCCCGAACCTGAGGGCGACCACCGACTTCGACATGGCCGCCGACATCGCCGACGTAGTCGTGATGGCCGTGCCGTCGCACAGCTTCCGGCAGGTGCTCACCGACCTGCGCGCCAGCCTGCGGCCGTGGGTGCCGATCGTGTCGCTGGTCAAGGGCCTCGAACAGGGCACCACCCTGCGCATGTCGCAGGTCGTCGAGGAAGTCATGCCCGGCCACCCGGCCGGCACCCTCGCCGGCCCGAACATCGCCCGCGAGGTCGCGCAGGGCTACGCCGCAGCCGCCGTCATCGCCATGCCCGACCAGCACCTGTCCACCCGGCTGTCCGGGTTGTTCCGTACCCAGCGGTTCCGCGTGTACACCACCGACGACGTGATCGGCGTCGAGATGGCCGGCGCCCTGAAGAACGTGTTTGCGATCGCCGTCGGCATGGGGTATTCCCTCGGCATCGGCGAGAACACCCGCGCCATGGTGATCGCCCGCGCCCTTCGTGAGATGACCAAGCTCGGTGTCGCGATGGGCGGGCAGCCCGAAACGTTCCCCGGCGTGGCCGGGCTCGGCGACCTCATCGTTACCTGCACCAGCCCCCGCAGCCGCAACCGCCACGTCGGCGAGCAACTCGGCGCCGGCAAGCCCCTCGACGAGGTCCTTGCGTCCATGGACCAGGTCGCCGAGGGCGTCAAGGCCGCCAGCGTCATCATGGAGCTCGCCGACCGCTACGGCATCCACATGCCGATCGCCCGCGAAGTCGATGGCGTAATCAACCACGGCCGCACCGTCGAGGACGCCTACTACGGGCTGGCCACGGAGGTGCCCGGCCACGAAGTCCACGGGTCCGGCTTCTAACCCGGCCTGTGCTGACAGGCCGGAATCGCGTTCACGTCGCCCTGTCCCCGTCGAGTACGCGATGTTCGACTTCGCCGATCCCGTCGAGGACGAGCCGCAACGTGTCGCCGCGGCCAAGCCAGTGACCGGTCTCCATGCCGGATCCCCCGGCCAACGTTCCGGTGGCGATGAGCTCGCCGGGCAATAGCTGTTCGTCACGGGAGGCATGGGCGAGCACGTCGCCGACACTCCATTGGAATCCGCGGCTGCTGACCGTGCCGACCGTTCGGCCGTTGATGATCACCGACCCTGTCAGCTCATCGATGCGCGGCAAAACCTCATCGGCGGTGACTGCCGTGTCCGACATGGAGCTGGTGAAGTGTTTCGATTTCTGCGGGCCCAGACCGGAGGACATCTCGGCGCGTTGCACATCCCGTGCGCTGAAGTCGTTGAACAACACGAATGCGCCTATCGCCGCCGTGGCCTGCGCCGCGGTCGCGTTGAACAGCGGCTCCTTCAAGACGAACGCGACTTCCAGCTCGAAGTCCAATCCGCTGGAGTAGCTGGGGAACACGATCGGGGTTCCGGTGGGCACGATCGTCATGGCATTGCCCATGTAGTAAATCGGCTGGCGGTAGAACAATTTCCTGGGGCGGAAAGCCGGAAACGTGCGCCGAGTGAGCGTTTCGAACGCTTCGGTGACACGGTAGGCGCCGGGATAGAAGCGCTGCAGCATGCCGCGGGCGGCGGTGATGTTGTGCGTCTCCGACAGCAGGAAGTCCCGCAACGACAACGGCTGGAACGGCAAGAGCTTGTCGGTCTTCTCAAGATGTCGATCAGCCGTGTCAAGCTGCCATTGCTCGGTAAACGGCGACGGCCCGAACGGGCTGGGACCCGCGAACGGGCACCATTGGCCGTTGTCGTCGTACTGGGTTTCCAACGACTCCGATGTGCGAACCCGGCGTAGCTTCAAGCGGTGCTACGTCCGCGGCCGGTCCAACAACGGCGGTGTCTGGCCCACGATGTAGCTGCCGCCGGGGCCGATCACAAAGCCGGACTGATCGTAGGAGTTCAGGCACGACGTCGTACCCGCGCCGTCCGTGCCGCAACTGATCTGCCGGTAGCTCAGCCGGGTTTTCGGCGGCAACGGCTTGACCGGTCCGGCCACGGCGAACACCGACGCGTCGGCGTTGGCGAAGCCCGGCGCACCGGTTGGCCCGCCACTCACCATGTTCGCGCCGTCGGGCGCGTTCGGGATCGGCCCGCTGCAGCCATAGTCGCCGGGGCCCTTTTGAATCACGCAGGTCAACCCGTCCGGCGTCGCGAATGCGTACCAGGCACCGCTCATCACCGAGAAGTCGGCCGGTGAGATCGGCGCGAAGGCGTTGATGTTCGGCGCGGGCGGTGGGGCATCCGGGTCGGCCCAGGCGATCCCGGGCGCCGCGATCAGCGCCGCCGCGGCGGCACCGACCGCGCCGATCAGCATTCTCAGCACGGATTCACACCCTAGGCGACGGGGTTGCGCTACGCAGCGCTATCAACATCGCTAGTCGAGCATCGGCCACCGGTCAGCCATCGGCGCTCGTAGTCAGCCGCGCGCCATCGCCTCCAGCCGCCGGATCCGCTCCTCGATCGGCGGGTGCGTCGAGAACAGCGACACGAACCGCTCCCCCGACCGGAACGGGTTGGCGATCATCAGGTGCGCCTCGCTGGCCAGCTTCGGCTCCGGCGGCAGCGGTGCGGCCTCTACGCCGCGGGAGATCTTGCGCAAGGCCGACGCCAGTGCCAGCGGGTCACCGGTCAGCTCCGCCCCGGACTGGTCGGCCTGGTACTCGCGCGACCGCGACACCGCCAGGCGAACGATCGTCGCCGCTATCGGACCGAGCAGCGAAACCAGCAGGAGAGCAAAAGGATTCGCGCCGTCATCTCGGCCGCCACCGAACCAACTCATGATCACGGCCAGGTTCGCCAGGCCGGAGATCACCGCCGCGAGCGCCCCGGCCACGCACGAGATCAAGATGTCGCGGTTGTACACGTGCGACAACTCGTGCCCTAGGACCGCACGCAGCTCACGCTCGTTGAGGATCGCCAGGATTCCGGTCGTGGCGCACACCGCCGCGTTGCGCGGGTTGCGCCCGGTGGCGAACGCATTGGGGTTGGCGGTGTCGCTGATGTACAGCCGTGGCATCGGTTGGTGCGCCGCCGTCGCCAGCTCCCGCACGAGCTTGTACATCACCGGCTCCTGCAGCTCCGTCACCGGCTGCGCATGCATCGCCCGTAAAGCCAGCTTGTCGCTGTTGAAGTAGACGTAAATGTTCATCCCGACCGCGAACAGGATGGACAGGACCAGGATCGACGGGTTCTTGAACAGGGACCCGACGAAAACGATCAAGGCCGACATCACGGCCAGCAGCAGCACCGTCTTGACACCGTTGTGATAGGGGTGCCACCCCATCAGCGTCTCCTTCTGCACGTGGTGACCGAATAGAAAACGCCCAGCCGCCCGGACAGGTTCCGTCAGCCGTGCCGCTCGATCGTGTACTTCACCAGCGTGGCCAGCGCCTGACGGCCGGCCCCGTCGGGCAGGCCGGCGAGTTCCTCGCGCGCCTGCGCCGCATACCTGGCGACGGTGTCCGTGGCCTTCGCCATGCCCGGGGAGGCCCGCAGCAATGCAAGCGCCTCGCCAACGTGGCCGTCGTCCATCGGCCCCGACAGCAATTCCCGCAGCCGGTCGGCATCCGGCCCGCTCTCCAGCAGCGCATACAGCACCGGCAGCGTGTGCACGCCCTCGCGCAGGTCGGTGCCCGGGGTCTTGCCCGACTCGTCGGAGTCGCTGGCGATGTCGATGATGTCGTCGGAGATCTGGAACGCCGTTCCGACGATGCCACCCAGCCGGCTCAGCCGTAGGATCTCCTCCGCACCGGCACCGGAGAACGTCGCGCCGAACTGCCCCGACGCCGCGATCAGCGAGCCGGTCTTCTCCCGGACCACCCGAAGGTAGTGCTCAATCGAGTCGACCCCCTGGGCCGCGCCGCGGGTCTCACGCATCTGCCCGGTGACCAGCTCGGCGAACGTCTCGGCGATCACCCGCACCGCCTCCGGGCCCAGTCGCGACACCAGCCGCGAGGCCGTCGCGAACAAGTAATCACCGGCCAGGATCGCGATGTTGTTGCTCCACCGCGCGTTGGCGCTGGGGGCTCCGCGGCGCATCTGAGCCTCGTCCATCACGTCGTCGTGATACAGCGTCGCCAGATGCACCAGCTCGATCACCGCGCCGGCGACCGTGACCTGCCACGCGTCGGGCTTCGGCCCCAGCTGCGCCGAGAGCACCGTGAACAGCGGACGGAAGCGCTTGCCCCCGGCTTCAAAGAGATGCATCACCGCGTCGCGGATAATCTCGTCACCCTTGCCGAGCTCCGCGCTGATCAGGTCTTCGATCCGCGCGACGCCGTCGCGGACACTTGCGGCAAATTCAGGATCGCCAAGCTCAACGCCGGCAACCACGGTCGCTGGTGTCCTCATTCGTCCAACATACTGGGGACATGGGCACCAGGGCGGATGTGGTCGTCGTCGGCGCCGGCCCCGCCGGTTCGGCGGCGGCGGCGTGGGCGGCGCGGGCCGGGCGTGACGTGCTGGTAGTCGACGCCGCCGACTTTCCCCGGGACAAGCCCTGCGGTGACGGGCTGACGCCACGTGCGGTGGCCGAGCTCCAATTGCTCGGCCTCGGCCGGTGGCTCGACGCGCACATCAAGCACCGCGGGCTGCGGTTGACCGGTTTCGGCGGCGAGGTCGAGGTGGACTGGCCGGGCCCGTCGTTTCCCACGCATGGCAGCGCGGTACCGCGCACTGAGCTTGACGAGCGGATCCGCCAAGTGGCGGTAGACGCGGGCGCGTCGATGCTGATGGGCCGCAGAGTTGTTGGGGTAAGCCATGATCCACGCGGACGCGTGACGTCGCTGGCAGTTCGCAACGGCGGCGGCGCCACCGAACTGCGCTGCGGGGAGCTTATCGTCGCCGACGGCGCGCGGTCGCCGCTGGGCCGGATGCTCGGCCGCCAGTGGCATCGGCAGACGACGTACGGGGTCGCGGTCCGCGGTTATCTCACGTCGCCGCGCAGCGACGATCCGTGGCTGTCGACCAATCTGGAACTGCGCACCCGCCACGGCCATCTGCTGCCCGGCTACGGCTGGATCTTCCCGCTGGGCAACGGCGAGGTGAACATCGGCGTCGGCGCGCTGGCAACCGAGAAACGGCCCGCCGACGTGGCACTGAAGAAGCTGATCGACTTCTATGCCGACCTGCGGCGCGCGGACTGGGAATTCGACGGGCCGCCGCGCGCGGTGGTGTCGGCGCTGCTGCCGATGGGCGGCGCGGTGTCCGGCGTGGCCGGGCCGAACTGGATGCTCATCGGCGACGCGGCGGCGTGCGTTAACCCGATGAACGGCGAGGGCATCGACTACGGGCTGGAGACCGGCCGCTTCGCCGCGGACCTGCTGGGAACCGGCGACCTGTCGACCGCCTGGCCGTCGCTGCTGCAACAGCAATACGCACGGGCCTTCTCGATCGCGCGGCGACTGTCGGCGCTGCTGACCGTGCCGTGGTTCCTGCCGACCGGCGGCCCGTTCGCGATGCGGTCGGCCAAGCTGATGGACATCGTCGTGCGGGTGATGGGCAACCTGATCACCGACGACGACATCGACTGGGTCGCGCGGCTGTGGCGAGGACTCGGTTCGGCCTCCCAGCGGATAGACCGTCGCCCGCCGTTCAGCTGAGGTCTTCGTCGGCAACGTCATCACGCCCACGCCCGACTACGTCGCAGCCGGGAAGACATTCCTGTCGACGCGATCGTGCGGCCATAAACGTGCGCGAACCTTTACCGTGTCGTGTTGTCTACGTGACTGTTGTCAACGAGTGTTTCCGAAATGAGATGGGTGCGCGACAGACCGGCAAGGACCACCGCCGCGATGGCGGTGTCTGTCGCCGTGATCGGCGTGGCGGCCGCGTCGGGGACCCTCGCACGCGCCGACATGGTAAGCAACTCGTTTCTCGCCGCGCTGACCGACGCCGGGGTCCCGTACAACGACCCGGCCAGCGCGACGGCACTGGGTCAGTCCGTCTGCCCGATGCTGGTCCAGCCCGGCGGGACGTTCGACACCGCCGCCGCCACCATGGCTGCCAACAGCGGAATGGCCCGCGACAAAGCCAGCCTGTTCACCATCATCGCGATATCGGTGTATTGCCCCGGGATGCTGTCGCCAATCACCCCGGACCGGTTCCAGGAGTAGCCGGTCAGTCGAGCGGTCGGGTCGCGGCATGCAGCGCGACGATCCCGCCGGTCAGATTCCGCCACCGCACCCCCGTCCACCCCGCCCTGCCGATGCGATGCGCCAGCTCGGCCTGGTCGGGCCAGGTCCTGATCGACTCGGCCAGGTAGCAGTAGGCCTGCGGGTTGGACGCGACCGCGCGGGCCACCCTGGGCAGCGCTCGCATCAAATACTCCTTATAGACGGTGCCGAACAGTGGGTTCGTCGGCGTCGAGAACTCACATACCAGCAGCCGACCGCCCGGCTTCGTCACCCGGGCCATCTCGCGCAGCGCGGCCTCGTGGTCGACGACGTTGCGAAGGCCGAAGCTGATCGTCACCGCGTCGAAGGACCGGTCGGCGAACGGTAGCCCTGTCGCGTCGCCAGCCACCTTCGGCACCGCGCGACGCCGGCCGGCCGCGAGCATGCCGATGCTGAAGTCCGTGGCCACGCACCACGCGCCCGAGCGGGCCAGTTCCTCGGTCGACACCGCGGTGCCCGCCGCCAGGTCGAGCACCGTGTCGTGCGGCCCGACCCGAAGGGCCTTGCGGGTGGCTCGTCGCCAGCCACGGTCCTGGCCCAGCGACAGCACGGTGTTGGTCAGGTCGTAGCGGCGTGCGACCGCGTCGAACATCGACGCGACCTCGTCCGGATCCTTGCCCAGTGTCGCCCGGCTCACGTGCCGAAACTACTAGAAGCCGGCGAGCGGCCCGTCGCGGCGCGGATCGCTGGCCGCCAGGTAGCGGTCGTTATGCGGTCAGGCTGCTTCGTCCCGCCGCGGCGCCGCGGACGGCCTCGTAGTGACCGAGCAGCTCGTCGCAGATGACCGGCCAGGTGCGTTGCAGCACGCTGCGCCGCGCCGCGATCGAGTATCGGGGCCGGAACTGGATCAGGTGCGTCACCACGTCGGGCAGTCGCTGTTCGAAGTCGTCGACGCCGAGCAGATACCCGGTGCGGCCGGGGCTGACCAGGTCCCGCGGGCCGCCCGCGTCGGGCGCGACCACCGGCACACCGGAGGCCAGCGCCTCCTGCACCGCCTGGCAGAACGTCTCGTGCTCGCCCGGGTGGACGAACACGTCCATGCTGGCGTACGCCGCGGCAAGTTCGGGTCCGTACAGCGCGCCGGTGAAAACCGCGGTGGGAAGCAAGCCCTCGAGCTTCCCGCGGTGCACGCCGTCACCGACGATCACAAGCTGGACGGCGTCGTGGTAAGCCAGTGCTCTCAGCCGCTCGACATGCTTCTCCGGCGCCAGCCGGCCGACGAAGCCGACGATCGGCTTGCCGGTAGGCGACCAGCTGCGGCGCAGCCGCTCGTCGCGGGCGGACGGCGCGAAACCGGTGATGTCGACGCCGCGAGCCCACCGGTGGATCCGCGGAATGCGCTGGGCAGCGAGGCTTTCCATCGCGGCCGAGGACGGCGCCAGGGTGCGGTCGGCGTGCCGGTGCAGGTGGCGGAACCACGCCCAAGCCGCCCGTGAGGTGACCCCGATACCGTAGCTCTGCGCGAAACCCGGCACGTCGGTCTGGAACACCGCGACGGTCGGAATGCCGAGGAATCGGGCCGCCTGCAGCCCGCCGTAGCCCAGCAGCGCCGGGGACGCCAAGTGGACCACATCGGCGTCGAACTCGCGCATGATGCGGACCATGCGCGGTCGGGGCACACCCAGCGGCAGCGAGGTGATCTTCGGGAACATCCGCGACGGCATCCGGTACACGGGCACGCCGTCGTGCTCGCTCCCCGCGCGGTCCTGGCCGCGTGGATTGTCGGGAGCGATGACGATGGCGTCGTGCCCGGTGCGGCCCAGGTGCTCCAGTACCCGCAGCACCGAGTTGGAGACACCGTTGACGTTGGGCAGAAACGACTCGGCGACGATCGCAACTCGCACGTGTTGATGGTGTCAGCGGCCGCTGTCTGCGAGGTTGCATCCAGGGATACGACATGCGAAATTCTGCCGGCGAACGCTTAATTGAATCTTTATAAAAACCGGCAGTTTTTTGCGGTAGCCTGGCGAATCGCACCTGTTGCTGTCGACTAACACGCTTGGGGGGAGTAATGGCTGATCCGTGGGAACGGATTAACCTGCGCCCAATTGACCACGGGGTCAAACGATATTGGCAGGAATGGGACTGGGGCCTGGAAGAGCTCCTCCGCAACAACCCGGAGTCGGCGGGGCGGCTGCGCGGCCTGATGACCACTGCGATCGCAAGCATGCTGCGCAGCGCGCTCAACCACAGCGATGCGGCGCGTATCCATTGGCAGCGGGTGGCCCAGAGATATCGTGAACGCTGGGCGCAGGGCGACCTCGACGGAATTGTCCCGGTGCTACCCGACCTGGTTTCTTGGTTGCGGTCGGCCGGAATGGACCCGGCCCGGAATGCCGATGTGGCGGCATTGCTGAACGATCCGTGCATGGCGAGGATTCGCAAGCGCATGCCGGCGGTCGAATACGATCCGAATTTGTTGGACATGTTCCGCAGGCTCGCCGACGCGATCGCGCGGTGAGTTAGTATCCGAAGCGCTAATTCGGCGCGGCGATTCGCCGTTCGGCGAGCGCCAACCCGAACAGCAGCGCGCCGGCCACCAGCCAGCCCACCACCGCGATCGAGCCGGCCGGAATGATCGCCAGCGACGCGTTGCGGTGCTGCACCCGCACCAGGTCGGGGTCGTTCTTGTCGTACTCGACGTAGATTCGCATCCCGTCGGCGAGCTCCGACGGGTAGAGCACACCGAGCTCCGGGCGGTAGGTGACCCGGTTGGGCGTGACGAACTCGATCGTCGACCGCCGCGGCCCGGCGCTGAGCACCTCGGCCTGCGCCACCCCCATGTGCCGCTCGATCTGCCGATCGTTGCGCCGCGCCCCGGCCACCAAAAGCAGGGATTGCAGGGTGACGATGCCGGCAATGATCAGCACCGCAATCCGGGTCCACCGCAGGCCTTTCCGCAGCCGGTCCTCCGGTTCGTCCGGTGTGCGAACCGGTCCGCTCAGCCGCTGCAGCACGCCGGCGAGCCGGCTCATATGGCCGCCTTGATCGACGCGTGCAGCTGACGCAGCGTCGACCGATCCGCCTTGACCTCCAGCACCCGCACCCCACCGAACGGCGTATCCAACGCCTCGGCAAGCTCGTCGGCTTCGACCTGGCGGCAGTCGACGTGATACGCCCGGCACAGCGCACCGACGTCGATGTCGTGCGGGGTGCCGAAGATCCGCGACGACACGTCGGAGAATCGCGGATCGCCCTGCTCGAGCAGCTCGAAGATGCCGCCGCCGTTGTCGTTGGACACGACGATCGAAAGCCGTTGCGGCACCGGCTCCGTCGGCCCGATCAACAGCCCGGAGGCGTCGTGCACGAAGGTCAGGTCGCCGATCAAGGCGATCGTGCGGCCGTCGTGGGCCAGCGCCGCGCCGATCGCCGTGGAAACCGTCCCGTCGATACCCGCAACACCGCGGTTGGACCGCACCTTGACGCCCTTGTGGTTCAGTCCCGCCAGTGCCGCGTCGCGCACCGGGTTGGAGGCCCCGAGCACAAGCTGATCACCCTCGCGCAAGGCCTCGACGACCGCCGCGGCCACGTGCAGCCCGGTCGTCAGCGGGTGGGCCTTGAGCTGATCGCGCACCGCCGACGTGGCCCGCCGGTGCACCTCGGCGCAGCGTCGCAGCCACCCATCGCTTGGCCGGCCCGTCGTCACCGCGCGGGTGCCGGTCGCCTGCGAGTTGCCCGACACATCGGGCCAGCGCGGACCCGTCGTCAGCGCGAGCACCGGCACCGCCGGGTCGGCCAACAGCGACGACACCTGCCGATGCAGGGTGGGCCTGCCGACCATGATCACCTGCTGCGGATGCAGCAGCGGCAGCGCCAGCGGATGCAGCGGGTTCTCGGCGGCCGGGGCGGTCGGCTCGGCGACCGTCGGCAGCGCCGAAAGGTTGGGGTGAAGCCCGGCGCCATGGCCCGCGATCACCACGGTGTCGCGGCTCAGGTCGATATCGAGCGGCTGGTCGAAGCTCACCGGCGGCGTGTAGGTCCACGGCCGCCCGTCCGGCCGACCGGCCGGCACGGTGTGCTTCGGGCTGCCGAGATCCGG